>Ga0207996_1002206_pt1 | contig 12201 bp, 6 predicted proteins | sample AntAceMetag02UKG_FD_184773 | JGI IMG/M metagenome (GOLD analysis project Ga0207996, IMG submission 184773) | Saline lake microbial communities from Ace Lake, Antarctica - Antarctic Ace Lake Metagenome 02UKG (SPAdes) (version 2) | ecosystem: Environmental > Aquatic > Non-marine Saline and Alkaline... | reverse complement strand
GACTACACCCGGAAAGGAGCTGCGACGCGCGGTTTCTTGTGCGGCGCGGCGGGGGCGTGAAAGAGCCGATCACCCGTCTTAGTTTTTGGGTTTGGGAGGATTAGTTATTTTAAAACAGCTACAACGTATGTCTTTCCATCTTTAATGATAGTCCGTGCTGGATCTATTAAAATTTCCGCAGGATCTCTGGAGTCATTGAAACGTATTTCAAGATCTTCTGAAGACTGAACATGGACAAGTGACTGCTTAGTATAAAAAGTGCATACATCGCAGGACTGCTTAGTTGGAATCTTTCTTCCTCGATCCGGATCAAATTCATACACCGCACAAATCAGCTTGCCGTTATCAAAAAGTTCATCCATTAGATTCTCCTTTCTGGACGATCACTCGTCTCAGGGGTTGGAAATATTATTTGCTTATTGTAATCCCTATTCTGTTTAACTTCTCATCAACCCATTTTTGGGCCTGGTGTTCGTCTTTCTCGATTGCCAGTTCAACGCCTCGCTTGGCAATTTCCAACAGTTGTTTTGAAAGTTCCCGATTGGAAAAAGACTCGTTAACCGTATCAGAGATTTCCTTTTGCTTAGCGACCGGCAAAACCGGAATAAGCGTTTTTTTAACCTGATCAACAAGCCAGTGGTTTATTATTGAACCTCCAACGTCTCGTTCAATCTGTTTTTGGACAATTACCGAATTCAAGACAAGCGTTAAATATTCTGGATATACTTTACTTTCATCGTTGACTTTCAGTCGTAATATCCCGCCAGACGGAATCATTCTTTCAGGTTCATCTTTCAGATAATACGCAATGCCCGGGGTCCCATCCTTTGATAAAAGTATTTCTCTTTGCTTAGGTTGATATTTCTGCTTCGTCCTGTATAGATCATCTCCGACATATTGTTGATTGCCGTCTTTAAACCCAGACTTTGAAAGATTACTCACTCGCACAAACATCACGCCATTGTCTTGATAGGCTTCCCTTCCGGGTTCAATGCCCTTTTTAATCGAAATAATATCGTCTAGATTGACGCAATTTTCTGAAGATTTAACTGTTTTAACAATTTCCTCATACATCGGCTGGAAGTATTCGGCGTCATAACGACCGGCAAACACGGTGTCGGAGAAATTCTTCACAAACGAGAGCCGGTGCTTCGGCTTCCAGTCTAACAGATCAAGATCGGATAAAAGGGTCTGTTCTGCTTGGCAATAGGAATTAATTGCACTTATATTTAGATCAGCAGCCTTTAAACATATTTTTTCTATCAATAACTGAAATGTCGATGAAAAAGAAGGAACGATAATTTCTTTTATCTTATAAATGAAAAGGTTTAGCTGAACATTTCCTGTAGATTCTCTGAATGTCTGAAAGCGGCCATATTTTGATAGTAAAAAGGAGGAAATAAACCTTGGATAAAAATCTTTCTTTATTCGGATTATCCCTACATGGCGATCTGAATTAGCAGGTAATATTGAATCATCCACAACAGCACAGTTGCCAATAGTTCCAACTGTTGAAACAATAATATCAGACTTTCTTAAGCGTGTTCTTGGATTATTCTTATCCTGAGTAACCGAAATATTACTGCATCCTGAAAGATCAAAAAAGTTTTCTTTTGGAGCTTTAGCAGAGATTAAATTGATATGACTGCTATTATCAAACTGGATCGATTCATGTATTCCATCAGTTACGAAAGAAAAGCTACTTATCGCAAGGTGCGGTTTAGATTGTAACTTTTTCAGCAACTTTAAATTGTGTGGGTGGTAGTATTCAGAGTCTAAACGCATTGATGTTTTTTCAAGTCCAGAATATTTTATTATGGAATACTTCATCTTCTCACTTCCAAAAGCTTAACTTCTCTTTTTTTGCCCAATCAATAAATGCTTCAGCTATACCCTCTCCAAGCTCTCCGTTGTGATCGTGCAAGTCATGGTCAATAATCAAATGACCGTATTTGTCGAATCTCGGTTTCCCTGCAACGTTTTTAAGATAGATATAATCTCCGGAATTGTTTTTGCCCGCTTTCTCAGAAACGGCAAAGAAAATCGGATAATCGTCTTGCTTCGGGCAGAGTATATCGTCCCATTTCTGAATGAATAATACGCTCGTCTTGGTTCCTGTATGGGGTTTGAAGGTATTGCCATGCAGGCCGACGACAGCAAGTATTCTCGCTTTATCCGCAATCTTTTCCCGGATATCTTTATCAGAAGAATTATTAAACCGGCCCTGGGGGAGAACGATAGCCATACGACCGCCAGGTTTGATTAAGTCAAGATTCCGTTCAATAAAGAGAATGTCCCGCCCGACCTTTGACTTAGGCTTGTTTTTGTTGTTATAGCCAAACTCGTATTTATGGATGATACGGGATTCCTTAATATCTCCGGCAAAGGGGGGATTTGCCATCAGGATATCAAAAAGAAATTCCTTATTCCCGCTTTTATCTTTCTTGAGTTTCTCCAAGCGTTCGTAACCTCTGCCATAAGTCGAATACCAGTTCCGATTAGATATAGTCTCGTTCCACCGATCATAATCCAGGGTGTTTAGATGCAAAACATTAGTCTCTCCATCGCCGGCGATCAAGTTAAGCGTCCGCGCCACACGCACAACTTTTTCGTCAAAGTCGATGCCGAAAACTTTTAATACATCCTCTTTTTCTTCGGCGGATATTTCCTGATTCTCGAATAGATGCCCGGTAAGATAAAAAATTGTATGTACCGTAAATCCGCATGAACCGGCAGCGGAATCAATCATGTATTCGCCCTTCTTCGGATTGAGCATTTTTACGCACATATCGATCACGTGCCGGGGCGTAAAATACTGGCCCTTTTCACCCTTTGCTGATTTGCTTACCAGGTATTCAAAGGCTTCATCTATAACCTGCAAGTTTGAGTTAAAGAGCTTCACGTCTTGAAGGCTTGATACACATACGGAGAGGTGAGACGGAGAGAGGTCAATCTTGCTCTCTTCCGGGAATACACCGGACCATTTCTTTTTTGCCTCATCAAAGAGCTTCTGGATTTTCTTTTTTAAATCGCCTTCTGACTGCCCGGTATTCCTAAATTCAAGAATCCGAAAAGAAGAATCATCCACTCCTTGAATAGCTTCTTTGATCTTATCAAAGGAATTTTCCTTAACATCCCAGGAAGGGTCGGCCGTTTCGGCAACCATTGGCAAGTGTTTATCTCTTAAAAAGTAATTGATAACAAATCTGTCTTCCTGGCTTTTGTGCTCATCATATAACTTGGTAAATATCAGTTTGAAGACTTCTTCAAAAACATCAACGCCGGCATTGGCGAGAACTTCATCTTCCATTTCGGTAATGATCGTCTTAAGAGATTTTCCTTCCGTGGGGATTTTGTCCTTAATAATTAGGTCTTTAATCGTAAAGCGTTCCTTGAGGATATCAGCAAGGGTCTGGTCATTATTGGGAATGTCGGTAATATCTTCAAAATAATTCGGGTCTTTGCGGTTGTAGTGGGAAATCTGTCGGCCATTAGTCCATACACCGATAGGGGCGCCCGTGGCATTACAATACGATTTGAGCTGTTCTTTCCCATCTTTTAGTTTGGGCTTCTTGAGTTCAACTATAATATATTCAACCGTAGGACGGTCTTTATCGAATATAACTATATCGGCTGCTTTGGTTTGCCTGCCAAATTGTACGGGGTGCTCAAACCTCAACCTCTGTTTGGGATAGCCATATTTCTTAATCAATTTGGAGGCATATAACTGGCGGACAACTTCTTCAGGCTTAAGCTGTATTTCTTTCTCCCGGATGAGGCATACCACATAAGGCTTCCCGTTCTTTAATGAGACCCTATTTTCAAGAGCCTCTATTTCTTCAGGTTCAAAGATTGAAAGGTTATATCGTGAATCTTTTAATATTTTGAAGAGCCAGTTTTTCGTCATTGGGGATTCCTTTAATTGTGTTTAATAAAACGAAGGGGCCATCATATTGAATATAATTAGCTATAGCTCAAAAAAATTCTTTGAATCGTTAAATTTAGCCCGGAAAACACCGGCGAAGATAAAAATGTTCGACAGTAGCATTAGCCCTTCCGGCCTGCTTGAGCGATTTGTTAGGACAATAATAATCAAGCCCGACTGTTTATCACTCCCGGTTTGGTTTTTTCCATATCTTCGTCTTACCAAGAATAGCTCTAACTAACTCCGCCATGTCGAATATTGCCTGAGTCTTGTCGGTAAGGAGGCATATGAAAAAGACCTTTGATATGTTTAAAGGAAAAACTTTATGCAGACTGTCAACGAATTCTTTTTTTTCTTTATCCCGATGGTATTCGTGGGAATTTAGCCAGTCTGATAAAACCTTCTCAGAGTTGATAATAATATTATTTGATATAAAAGTTATCTCTGCTTGCATCAACTTGCCATTAAATAAGTCGCGTTTATTTAAGAGAAAGTGGCGGATATGAGGATTCTCAAGATTTTTTGAGAGGATATTGCGGACTCTCAAGAAATTAGTTGGTTCAGATTGGAGACTAAGTGGGCGAAGCTTATGAAGGAAAACTGTGACATCATCCCATGGTGGGAGTTGAACACAGGCTCGCACTGTCTTTCCTCGTTCACCCTTTAATTTGAGAGAGCACTGCATGCCACTCCTAACGAATTTGACCTGGGAAAGTTCGTTAGCATATTGGAGGAACATTTCCAGGTAATTCCATTCAGAATCATCAAATGAGCACGGGATGGCAATTTTCTCGCCCGTTTTTGTAACCTTCATTGAAAGTTTGCACTCTTTTACCATAGCATTTCTGTCCGACGAGTTATGGTCCAACTATTGATTGAGCAGAGTTATTTCCATCATATTGAATATAGCTATAGCTTAAAAAAATTCTTTGAAGCATTAAACTTGGCTCGGAATTTACCGTGACTCTTTCGGGCCTGGAAGGTCCCGAAGTTCCGGAGGCGGACCAGGTGGCCCTGCTTTAGCTGTCCCCGGATCGTCTCGATCACGGTCTCCAGGATCCGGGAGGATTCGGCCCAGGAGAGGCCGTGTTCCTTCCGGATCACTTCGGCAAGTTCGCGGTGATTCATAGCTTCAACCGTCTCAGCTCTTCGTCTATCCCGTTGGCTATATCCCGGAGGTTGACTGCCGGCTGACGGAGTACCTGGGCAAGGGTCTGCTGCCAGGTCAATGTCTCCCGGCCGACATGCTTCTCCAGGGCCCTGACAATGTCATCCTCGAGGATGGTCTTCTGTCCGGCCTCCCGCGCGATCGCGGCGGCCTCCGTGATTACCTTCTGAATTATGGCGTTGAGCTGCTTATTGATCGTCGCCACTACTTTAGAAGACGATCGGAGCTTTTCGGTGTCGCGGATATACTCCTTAATCATTGAATCCTTAATAAAATCAGGTTGCCCGGGCATGATTATCTCCTTGCTTTTTTCTTTGCCGCTTTCTCCGACAGTCTCCATTTCCGGAGAGCTAACTTCATGATCCTCTCGCTCAGCCGGCGTAATTCATAGGCCCTTACCAGGTCCTCCGACTTGGCGATCAGGGGGACCATGACCTCCTCCAGCTTGGCTATCAGCCGCTTGCTGGAGATAGCCTCCGCCTCCAGGCCGTAGAGGACCGGCTCCCCCCGGTCCCGGTCCTCCAGGTATTTCTGGTTCTCATATTTCCGCTTGTGGACTTCTTTCAGCCATTCTTTGTTTTTGGTCTTCATCGTCTTGCCAGCCCGGATCCGGTACCGGGAGAGCTCGACTTCTTTAACCGTCAGCATGTCCGGAGTGATCAGGTCGAAGGTGTGGATATTCTTGATCCCGTAAAATTTCAGGTTGTTGATAAAGGCGTTCCGGATAATCCAGCCGCTCGGGTCGTAGTCAACTATCCCGAAGAGATAGAACGATCGCCGGAGGTTAACGCTGTTGGCTTTTAAATCATCGACGAAGTACTCCAGGTTAAGGACGGACGGCTGGCCGCCCAGGGCAATGATTGAGACGCGGTATTTCCCGGCAATCTCGGAGAGGAAGGACTGGTGTCCCAGTTTTTCGGAGAAGAGAACTATATTGGCGTTGGCCCCGACTCTCCGATGGGATTCGTTGTCATCCCGGAATCCGATATCGCGATATCTCATCAGGTCCAGGTCCCGGACCATGTTGACAAACTGGTAGACCAGTTGCTTGTACTGGTTGACCTGGTGAGATAGAGCATCCGCCCTGGAGAGGGTCGGCTTGATGTACATGTACCAGAAGGTCCGGATCAACTCGTTAAGGGGCGGCTTCTCCCCCTGGCGGATCCGCTCGCGGACCTGCCAGATTATGTTGCGCATTAAGCAGGCTACGTTGACCGGGTACTTGGAAGATCCCTTCCGGAAATTCTTGATCAGCCATTCGCGGGATTGATCGTGGATCAGGACATCGAAATGCCGGATCCCGGCGTCTTTGAGGCGGTCTTCAAGGCGCGACTTCATTTTAATAGGGTTGTGGTCCAGATGTTTAGGTTTATGCAGTCTGGAGGGCCTCTGGGGCCTGAATATGAAGGAATTGTAACATCTGGCCGAAAAAGGGCAAGATAGAATCAGGAGGGCATGAAACCTGGGTATGTCTGCACTTTCGAGGCCTTATTTAGAGACTGCTCTGGAAGCGGTTCTTCTCTTTTTCGAGTTTTCCCCTGGGAGCCTCCTGGAGCGGATGGCAAGGAAAAAGCGGCCCCTTCCGCCTGTCTGCCGACAGGCAGGGAGCCGCCTTTTCTTCATCCTTTCCTGGTAAATCTTGTTTTATCTGGTTACCGGGATATCGCTGCTGCCTCCAAAGTAGAGACGGGTGACTCCACGAACCGCCCAAAGCCCGGATGCTCCCCGGAAGATACCGATATTGTCCACTCCGCTTCCATCATAGTCGCCCGGGACCGGAAGATCAAAACCACTTCCGAAATAGGCCCGGGTCACGCCCCGGATCGCCCAAAGTCCAGAAGATGGCCGATATATTCCGGTATCCCATATTCCGTCTCCGTCGTAATCTCCCGGTATGATCTCATCGAGGGAACCACCAAAGTAGATTCTGCTGATAGCTCTGATAGCCCAGAGTCCGGATCCCGGCCGGAAGATGCCTATATCCATCGTACCATCACCGTTGTAATATCCGGGAACTGGCTCATCAGTGGATCCACCGAAATAAACCCGGGTAACTCCCCGGATCGCCCAGAGACCACTGGTATACCGGAAGATGCCGACGTCACAGCAACCATCACCATCGTAGTCACCCGGTTGAGAAATATCGGAGGAGGAACCGAAATAGACGCGAGAGACTCCCCGAATCGCCCAGAGACCGGAGCCTGGGCGGAAAATTGCGATATCAGTGGTTCCGTCACCGTCAAAGTCTCCGAATTTTGGGGAATCGGCAGTTCCACCGAAGTATATACGCGTAACTCCCTTGATTGCCCATAATCCTGAACCAGTCCGGTAGAGACCTATGTCTGATATCCCGTCACCGTTATAATCTGCGATCCAGGATAGGCGTTGAGGTGTCGGGGAGAAAACCGGGGTTATACCTGGTGTCGGTGTAGCAGTTGACGTAGCTGCCGGAGACAAAGTACAACTCGGTTCTGGTGTAGGAGTTCGAGTTGGGGCAGGTGTTGTGGTCATAATTTTAGACGTTGCCGTCGGGACCGGAGTAGGTGTCATTGTAGGCTGCGGAGTCGGAGTCCTTGTTGGAGGTAACGGAGGTTCCGTAGGCTGAGGTGTAGGAGTAGCTGATGGTGATGGAGTTCTGGTAGCAGTTGGTCTTGGGGTGGGGGCAACTGAAGGTGTCGGCGTGGAAGTTGGCATCGGAGTTTTAGTTGGGGTAGGAACCAGTTTAGCCGGATCGCACATCCACCGGTCAATGTAAGTGCTCCCGTCCAACCCGATGAAGTAATATGTATCGATATCGCCACTCAGAGCAGGGGGATAAACATTTAATTCGGTACCACCGGCGAATGTAACCTTAATATAATCGCCTTCAAGGATGTTGACATCTTCGCTAACCTTGCTTATTTGCAAGGCTACAGGTTGTAATGTGAATCCGGTTTGGTTAAAGAACGTATTTGTGTTGTCATAAACTTCACCATACGCATCGGAATCAGGGTGTTCCGCTCTGGTAATCCGATATCTCCAGCCGTCGGCAAAAGAAGCTCTTGTCTGAGTAAGCCATAGATTCTCGACATCAGCTATCTGCAGAGCCATATGACAATACTCCGGCGTTGGCGATGAAGTAGGCGTCGGAGTAACAGACGGGGTTGCGGTTGCTGAGAGAGTGGGGGTCATACTTGGAGCAGATGTAGGCGTGACGCTCGGAGTCGGTGTCGGTGTCAAGCTCGGAGTCGGGGTTACGCTGGGAGTCGGTGTGTGGGATGGGGTCGGGGTCGGGGTAACGGTCGCCTCAGGAACTCTGACAGACTGAGAAAGGATATTATTCGATTTATCTGACTCTCGCACATAATACAAAGGATCAGCTACAGCAAAGACAGAAACGAAGTATTCGTCAAAGGTCTTGCCGCTGGTATCCCAAAGTACCATTCCATCGTTAGCGCCTCCCGCCTCCAGTCCATCAATTGTCGTATGGCCAATCTCTTCGCCGTTCCAGGAATCAAGGTGCCAGGAGACATCGAACGCACCTGCCGGAACGACGCCTTCATTGATGATTCTGGCTGTTAGTACAACCGTCGAACTGGAAATAATATCACTATCGCATGTCTCTACGACCAAATCCGGAAGCACCGTCCATATTGAAGCCGTATTGTTGTAACGATCTCGGTCATCGAAATTCAGCTCCGGATCAACCACAAGATACAGTTTGTGCGAGTTCGAATCGGAAGAAACAGCCCATTCCCAGGAAACCTCCGTTGTTCCTCCCGCAATCAAGGAATCTGTATCCGCAACCCACGTATTCGAGACGATCGTTCCTCCATCCAGCGGGTCCCCATCGTAGAGTATTACATGCACATCTTCAGCAGGTAACTCACCCCGGTTCTCGATAATCGCCCGGACAGTGGCAAATGATCCGGGATCGGGATTGGAGGGATCGATTTCCAGGGAATCCTGACTGATAGCTAAATCAAATCCTAAAGCATAACGAAGCATGTAAAGATCCGTGCGACCCGGCTGAGGGACATTCTCAATATGACACATTTCTCCGTTAATCTCGATATCCATATCGGTGCGAAGGGTCTCTGTCTTTAGATATGCGATCACTAATTCCTCTCCGTCAGATACCAGCGAAAGCGCACTTTCCGCGTTTTCATCGTAAGTTAGCTGCCGAGGCAGTGACCACTTGTCAATCGCAGAGTCGTAGAATGCCGCCCAGATATCAATTCCCTCTGGCCCCTGGACAGTATAGGCGATTGCCGCGCCACCCGGCATGCTCACCCCATCGAGCGTTGGCGCCTGATTCGCCACCGAATATTCACTATAAACCTCCTTAGGGCTCCAATCAGCAAGCTCTGAATAGTTCAGGGTATCGCCCGCTTTCCAAACGCACATAGCCAGGCCACCCGGTGCGATCAGGGCCGGAAGAGAGTCTTCCGTAGTATTCGTCGTCAAACGTATCGCCGTCTGCCAGGCGCCACTTGCAGTTGAAAGCGCATACAGTTCGCGGTCTTCCCGGGTCTCCGGATCGCCGTCCTCGTCCACGGTGAAGACGATATGGCCTTCACCGTCAGTGTCGGCCACAAACGAAAAGTCTGGGATGCCTTTCTGATCCGACCATAAAGTTTGATCCACACCCCATTCCGATTCTGTCCATTGTGCGAAATGCAATCCGTCGCCGTGAGTTAAGTTCCCGAAGGAAGCGTCGGCTTGGTTCTGAATCCAGACTACGCCTTCCTGATCTCCTAATACTACCGGCTGCGGACCACGGTCTACCACGGTGTTGTTCGTCAGTTGAACAGGATCGGCCCACAACCCCGTGACACGATCCAGCCGTGAAGCTACGATCTCCAGATGCGGCATAATATCTTCGGGACTTTCAGCCCCCGATACGTCGCCCGACACCCGCGTCCACGTTCCGACAGTCGTGTTTGACCCAGCATCAGCAATCCATGGACTGAATTCCGCATCCTGATCATCCGTAACCTGAGTCAATTCCCATGAAATGCCGTCAGTACTCGCCACCTGACCAATGTCCGTCGCGTAGTACCACGGCTTCTCAGGGTCGTGCAGCGCGAACAGAATCAATACCCCCTCCTCATCCGCCATCACCGACGGGAAGGCAAGTTTGGTGACATTTTCCATTATCGTTTCTTCGGTGCCACCTTCACTGATCGGCAAAGTCCGCAACGCTGAACGTAGCACCGGCTTGCTCACTGCTATCCGATTTGCTTCTCCCCATTGGAGAATGCTATCGCCAATAGGTATCCATTTTCCCTCCCGGCTCTTGTCGGGCAACGCATAACAAATGATGGCCCCCTGCTTCTCCGCGCCTCCAAAATCCATTTCCCAGCCGAATTCTTGTGAATATTGCAAAAGCCACGCGTCCGCAAACACGCCCATGTAACCTCTCAACGTCACTCCCTGGAATTGCCATTCCGGGCAAACTTGGACATTCGGCGTACCGGTTGCACCCGCATAAACACCAGCTTCAGCACCGTACGCAGCTACAAGCAATTGGCCTTCCAATCCAATGGTGCCTGAAACATCGTAAGAGCTTGCTCCAAACCAGCAATCCCCTCCCTCCAGATTCCAGTTACCTGTTACACCTAGACCGCCAATCCAGAAAAGTCGCAATTTGACTGCCTTGAGTACTTCACCTAATCCAGGAACTTTGAGCAAACCGTGAACATAAGGTGCTACCGGAGGGAACACAGCATCCACAACCAGAATAACGGGCGCACCCACACCTGCTTTTCCGGAAACGTCTATCGAGAGAGAACCGGTCACATCCGGATTCTGAAACCCTCTCAATCCATATTCGAAGGAACCTGTCAAATCTAAGCGTCCTTTGCCAAGAAGCTCGACCTCATCAAGATCGAGGTCCAAGTCCATTTCTCCAAATCCTCCGCACGATGAAGTAAATTTGCCCGCCCAAGGATCGAACATAAGTTCTATTGATTCGCCAAACTGCGCTTCGGTGGAGACAACCCCACTTTCTAATTCCCAGAGTTTAAGCGAGAGTTCAGTTGTACTCACAAGTCGTCTTCCCGATACATTCCAGCTAATGCTGTTCCGAAACCAATCGCGCACCTTCTGGGCAACCTTATAGAAATAGACACCGGTATTAAGTGTCGTTTTTTTACTCTGGCCATTAGTTACTTCGACAGCCCATTCGCTGGTTTCCGAAATACTTCCGGGCGCTGATATTGTTAGCGATGCCTTCGCTAGACCGCCTCCCAGGTCGGTTATTGTCGCCGTGCGCCACGTCCCCGCGATCAGATATCGCACCGTCCCCGCAGAACCGTTCCACGCTACTGTGCTTTCAAAAGACAGAGTACCGGGCATCCCCTCTATTAAATGCTTGCCTTTGAGGGAAATAAAATCATAGGCCGTTGGGGGTCCGGTGCTCTCGCGCTGGAGATAAAAAACCTCGCTTTTCGTTTGGCCCGTGCTCAGGCTGACCGAGCGCGTCACGGAATAATAGCCGGCCTTGCTGGCCGTCACGGAATAAGAACCCGCATTCAGGCTGTTGAAACTGAATTCTCCCTGCGAATTGGTAGTTGTAGATGGCCCTCCGGCGATCTGTACCGTCGCACTTGCAACTGGCCCGACTATTTGTCCCTGGGCGTTTTTCTCAGACACAGTGCCTTTCAATGCGGCTGCGATTGCAGAGTATGAGTCGCTTAATTCATTTGTCGGTCCTCCAATTACAAATACTCTTCGACTACCAGGCTTTCTCCAACCGGAGACATTCTCATATTCGACGATGCGTTCCCCGGCGGGTACATTTTCCTGAATCTGTCCGCTATTTCGCCACGAACCGCCTTCGACACGCCATCGCGCACCAGCGTTTACGACTTCCGGAGGATTAATCGTAATGCGAATCGAGCCAGTTGAACCGTCGCCACGGACCGCGCGAACATAGTGGGCGCTGGTCTTGAGGTCTTGCCACGCGAAGTTGTAATGGTCGAAGTGCGCGCGCAGGGCGCGCTCGGTCAAGTCCGGGTGCGAGGTAGAGGACCAATAGTTGTATGAAACAGTGTTTGGGAAATATGCTTGGTCAATATAAGGAGCACCCTGGCCGCCATCTCGGACAAACAGTGATTGCAGTTCG
>Ga0207996_1002205_pt1 | contig 12206 bp, 11 predicted proteins | sample AntAceMetag02UKG_FD_184773 | JGI IMG/M metagenome (GOLD analysis project Ga0207996, IMG submission 184773) | Saline lake microbial communities from Ace Lake, Antarctica - Antarctic Ace Lake Metagenome 02UKG (SPAdes) (version 2) | ecosystem: Environmental > Aquatic > Non-marine Saline and... | reverse complement strand
AACCGTACGCACGGTTTGATGAGGGAGCATTGATGAAAGTAGGAACTTCACCACGTAGTAGCCGCGTGCGGCGAGGCGTCATCGCAAGGAACGGAGACAACTATTTGAATCAGTGCTCTACTCTACCCATAGTCCGATGATTAGAGGCGTTATGTGCAAAAAACATTAAAACGGACTTATGTGAAATCACTTAACACTTAAGGGGATATTAACTTATGAAAATAACAATTCTAAATCTTGCTCGTAGTACTACCAAAGAAGAATTAAAAGTTCTCTTTGAAGAATATGGCTCCGTAGAATCTTGTGATTTGGTGTTAGATAAATCTACCGGTGGATCCAAGGGTTTTGGTTTTGTTGAAATGCCGAAACCAGAAGAAGCAGAATTTGCAATAAAAAACTTAAATAATAAGAAAGTTGCCAATAACAAAATTCGTGTCAAAAAAGCTGAAGGCAAAAAGAGATGAATTGGGGACGTAGCTCAAAGTTTCAAAGAAAAAAATAGGGGTCAAAGCTTTGACCCCATAGTTGTTTTGTTAGAAAATGTAGAATTTAATGAATCGTATAGCAAAAACCCAATATCTCCGGCAATTGCCAAATATCATTACAGTAAGCCCTTATAGTGATTATGGAATTGATGTGAAAGAAATATAACAAAATTTGAAAGACCATTGTAGGATTATTATATGTCATTTGATATACTTGGCCTTCGAGTCGAACTGCTTAAAGCTATTAAAGACAAGGGTTATATAGCCCCAACTCTAATTCAGGCCAAGGCCATTCCCGTTATTATTGATGGACGGGATATTCTTGCCCGGGCCCAGACCGGAACGGGAAAAACAGATGCATTCGCACTACCATTGGTGGAAATTCTGAGTAGGAAGAACGGCAACGGGCGACACCCCCGCGCACTTGTTTTGACACCCACACGTGAACTGGCGCTTCAGGTGGGAGAGAGCATCAAGGCCTATGCAAGGAGGGTCTCCATGCGATGCACCGTGGTTTACGGCGGAGTTAGCATCAGTCCACAGATAGGGCGACTGAGGCGCGGTATCGATATTCTTGTGGCCACACTGGGTCGCCTGTTGGATCTTGCCGGCCAGAGGCATCTGAATCTTTCCCGGATAGAGTTTCTGGTTTTTGACGAGGCGGACAGAATGCTGGATTTGGGATTCAGTGAGGAGATTTCTGCTATCCTTGATCTCGTTCCGGCTAAACGCAGGACCATGCTGTTTTCCGCCACCTACACCCAGGAGATCCGGAATCTTGCCGGAAGAATGCTGCTTGAGCCGGAATATATCGAGGTGACGCCCAGCAATACGGCGGCAGAATCGGTTGTCCAAAAGGTTCACCTGGTGGAACGATCAAATAAACGGGATCTTTTCATCCACCTGATCACTAAGGGCAGCTTGAGCCGGATACTGGTTTTTACACGCACAATACACGGGGCAAATAAGCTCACGGAGAAACTTGCTGCACAAGGAATCAGCGTAGCTGCCCTGCACGGCAACAAGAGCCAGTCTTTCCGTACACGTACCCTCGAAGAGTTCAAAAACGGTGAGATTCGCATCCTCGTGGCAACTGATGTGGCAGCAAGGGGCCTGGACATAAGCAATTTGCCCTATGTGGTAAACTACGATATGCCAGGCATCCCCGAGGATTATGTTCACCGCATCGGTCGCACAGGCCGTGCGGGTGTTAGTGGAATTGCCGTCTCTCTGGTCAGTCACGATGAAAAGCCTCATCTTCAGGCCATTGAAAAATTGCTGAAGAAGAAAATCCCGGTGGAAAAAGTGAACGGCTATACAGAGGATAGCGACGTTCCGGATTATGTTTTCTTTCGTCCCAACAACCCGTCCAGCGAAAAAAAAGCAGACAAGGAAATAAAAGAAATAGTCGCAAGAAGAGAAGCTTCAAAACAGAAAGCGAAAAACCGTAAAGCGAAAACTACAGGTTCTGTCAAAAAATCGGGGCCGGAATCGAAATCCCGATCCGGCAGGAGAAATGATAAGGCGGGGAAAAAGCCGTCACGATCAGGATCGCGCTTCCCGCAATCTTCGAAACAAGGCAAGCCCAGGGGGAGAAAAAGAATAGGGGTCAAAGCTTGAATTGTGAATTAATTTTACTTTATTCACTATTCAAGCTTTGACCCCATAGTCGTGTATGGCTGGAATTTCCGTTTTCACCTGCCTACCGTGCAGTAATTGGCAGTAACGGATCGGTAAAAAACGCTGGTGAAAGGTTGGATGAAAAGTTGGATGAAAAGTTAGGAAAAAGAAGGACGGCCATTATCAGACTCATGATAAAAAATCCGAATATTACTGTAACCGAAGTGGGTAAAAACCTTGGTATTAGCCGAACGGCAGCTGATAAAAATATACAGATTTTAAAAAAGAATGGCTGGGTCAGCCGCATTGGCCCTGCCAAAGGCGGACAATGGGAAGTGATCAAGCAGGATTAATATGGAATATTTTGGGAATAAAGGAATTGTCAACCTTCATAAAACAGCATTTTTCTGCTCCCGGAAATGTCCGGCTGACATTATCCTCAAGAGTCTTGACTGGGCCAAAAGCAAAAAAGACAACGGTGAATGCGTTATATCATGTTTTCACAGCCGGATAGAAAAAGATGTTTTTGACATATTAATAAAAGGAACCCAGCCTCTTATACTGGTATTGGCAAGGGGAATGAAGAAAAGGTGGCCGAAAGAAATCAAAAAAGCTGTGGAACAGGAAAGGCTGTTAGTAATAAGCCCGTTTGATGATACAGTAACACGTATCACCCAGAAAACAGCAAATAAAAGAAATGAAATAATGGTTGATATCGCAGATGAAGTATTCCTGGCTTATGCCACCAAAGACGGGAATTTAGATGAATTATTAAAAGGAATGCCTTTGGGGACATCCTTGACAAATTGGACAAAACGGCGGGTGTAAATTCGAGGGAGTTATGGATCGCAACAACACAAACTCAATGAGGGAATTAGTATAATTTAGTCAAGGACGTCCCCAAAGTCTCCTAGAAATATGGAAAGACAGAGACCTATATCATTTCGCAGGGATTGAAGAAAGATGTACAGTAATAAAGTCGCTTGGTAGTGAAGTTTTAATATATGTGCCCATAATGAACGCAAAATATTGGTTCACAGTAATAAAAGTTGGGGTAAAAAGCCGTAACTAATTGGATTGGTCAATAGTCTAACACATAATCCAATGAATCAGAAAATAAGTTTTAATATCTGCCTTAGACAAAACTGAAAAGCTCCATCGGAAAAACAGGTGTCAATTTTGCAACCATACAGAGGGAAATTATGAAAACAACAAGTATCGTGTTTGGCATTATACTGCTATGTATTTCTATCGCGGGTTTTGCCGGTGAGACTTCTTATGAGGATGCTGTTTCTCGTTGGCAGTCGCACAAAGATGTTGGAGATTGGCTGAAAAATAACTTTTCCTTCGATAAGACCAGGCAGCGTACTATTCATAAACGTCTTAAATCACAAGGGCCATCGGGGCTTTTGGTGAGGGCCCCTGAAAGATTTTATTACAGTAGTCGAGGATATTGTGCAGATGCTGCAAATTTTTCTATTAAGACGCTAAACAAAATGGATTTGGCTTATAATGCCCGCTGGGTGTTTATATGGAACAAAAAAGGCTCCCGGCATCATTGGGTTGCTGCGTTTGATTATGAAGGCAAGCTATATATTATGGATTACGGAACGGGGAAAAAATGGATCGCCATGCAGGGAATTCATGGTCCGTATAACTCCTTGGGTGAATACTGTGAGTTTTTGGCATCTTTACGAGTTCCTGGATTTGAGGTTGATGATGTAGTGTTTCGTGACATGCCTGGGGGAGAAGATTAATGAATGGAGAACCTTTTCAGTTTAGATCAGGACATAATTATGACAAACAATGATATTTTACGCCGTATCCGCTATATCTTCGATTTTGACGATTCTAAAATGATTTCGATATTTGGTTTAGCTGGTCATCAGGTAACCCGTGGGCTGATCAGCGATTGGTTAAAAAAAGATGATGATCCTGCGTGTCAGGAATGTAGTGACACCCAGTTAGCGATTTTCTTAAATGGCTTAATTAATTATAAACGAGGCAAAAAAACAGGGCCACAAACTGAGCCCGAGGAGCGTTTAACTAACAATATTATTTTCTTGAAATTAAAGATCGCATTAAACCTGAAAGCCGAAGATGTATTGGAGATTATGGAATTGGCTAATTTCCTCATGAGTAAACATGAATTAAGTGCATTTTTCCGGAGACCAGATCATAAACACTACCGTGACTGTAAAAATCAGATATTACGTAATTTTCTGAAAGGTTTGCAGCATAAATATCGCCCTGACCTTTAAGTGAAAGAAGGGGGCAAATCAGAACATAACCAAGCGTTCTAACTTGACCCTTCTTTAGTAGCCATTGTTATATGCAATTATCGAAAAATAACTTTTTAAATTGAATACGGATGGTTAAACAAAAAGATGATCGAACAATCAAATGCTAAGAAAGGAAAGAAGACGGCGGTCTTGTTTTCAGTTCAAACTCATGGCGTTTCCAATGAGGAGAACGATTCGTCTATCCTCGAACTCAGACGTCTGGTTAAAACCATGGGCATCGAAGTCGTCGCAACGCTAACGCAACGCCGCTCAAAACCAGAGATGGGGACCTTGTTGGGCGCAGGAAAATTAAAAGAACTTGCCGGTTATACCGGCGGCACTGGAATTGTTGAAGGATTTAGCCGAAAATCAGAAGATGAAACCTCCGACGATATTGACGAAGATTATCCAGTCGGCAATCTCGCCGGCTTAGATGAAGAGAGTTCAAGCGATGACCCAATGGCAAAAAACAGCGTGAAAGCCGATGTTGTCGTCTATGATGGTGAAATTTCCACTAAGCAATTGAAAAACCTTGAACAAGCGACCGGCGTAGAAGTTCTGGACCGAACCGGTGTGATCCTCGAAATATTCAGCCGTCATGCCAAAAGCCGGGAGGCCCTCATTCAGGTTGAGATCGCCAAGCTGACTTATTTGGCGCCAAGGATAAGGGCATCTCATATTGGCGGTGATCGCCAAGGCGGCAGGCTTGGCGCTAAAGGAGTAGGAGAGACTTCTTACGAGCTCGATAAACGTCGCATCCGAGACCGGATATCCGAGTTAAAGACGCGCCTTGTCGGCATTCACGACGAGCAAATTAGACGACGCAGTCGAAGGAAAGAAAATTTTCAGGTCTCTCTTGTCGGCTATACAAATGCCGGCAAGTCGTCGCTGATGCGAAAACTGACCGGCAGCGATGTCTTTGTACAGGATAAATTATTTGCAACCCTTGATACCCGTGTGAAAGCTATGCAACCAGCGGCTTTTCCTCCTGTGCTCATCTCCGACACCGTTGGATTTATCAAGAAATTACCTCATGATTTGGTTGCATCTTTCCAGTCGACACTTGATGAGGCGATAGCCGCTTCGCTGCTTTTGTTTACGGTCGATGCCTCCGATCCGGCTTTTCGATCTCAATTGGCCGTGACGCAGTCGATCCTTAGAGAGATCGGTGGTGAAAAAATCCCAAGCCGGCTAATCATGAACAAAATTGACAAACTCACAACCGGGGAACTGGAAGCGCTTCGCTGTGAATTTCCCGATGGAATCTTCATCTCTGCGCATAACTCCGAGGATGTCGCATTTTTACGAAAGAAAATTCTTCAGTATTTCGAATCAAATATGATCGAAACGACGATGGTGATCCCGTACGACAAAGGACACTTTTTAGGACAGTTAAGAACCAAAGCCAGCATCATAAATGAAACACACGACGAAACAGGAACGGAAGTAACATTCAAGACTTTCCCGGAAACAGTAACCTGGTTACAAAATAAGATGGATTAAACAGATGGTAACTTTTCCAGGAACGGGATTTCTAAAAAAGCATGGGGTCAAAAAAGCAGGGTCAAGCATGGTTTGACATTATATAGTGGTGAGAATCATAAATGACCAATATCAAGAAGGATGACATGCATGAACTTTGAAGAACTGGATTACCAGAAAACCCCTCTCGGTGAATTAATTTTAAGGCGTCGTCGGCTGTTGCAACTGGGCGGGCGTGAGATATTCGAGGTGAAACTTAATGATGAATTCCTCATGTCGTCACTGTTTTATGAAGGAGAAGTTGCGCTGACCGATCTTGGGTTGGCAGAGCTTACGGGTGAGGACTGGGATGTCGTTGTAGGGGGATTGGGTTTGGGCTACACCGCAGCAGCCGTCATGAAATATGCCAAGGTCGCACGAATGGTTGTAGTGGAGGCCCTGGCGCCAGTTATTGATTGGCATCAGCGGAAACTTGTTCCCAATGGTACACTGCTTTCGAAAGATTCACGATGTCGTTATTACCATGAGGATTTCTTTATGCTCGCTCGAGGTGACGGCTTTGACCCATATGAACCAGGGTACCAGTTCGACGCCATACTTCTCGATATTGACCACACTCCTAACTCATTGCTTAATCCTAACCATGCTGACCTCTATTCTGAGGATGGGTTAATGCGCTTACGAGCGTTCCTCAAACCGGGAGGGGTGTTCGGGTTGTGGTCTAATGATTTGCCAGATAAGGGATTCCTTGCCATCCTGTCCAATGTGTTTGATCAGGTTGATGGACATATCGTTGAGTTTGAAAATCCTATCCAGGGAAAAATGTCGGAGAATGGAATATACGTTGCGAAGGTTGAGGGCCCTTAGCCATATTGATTGCAATTGGGATCGGGCCAGGCTATGTATTTAGGCAGTAGTTGGCCCCAATTCCATAAAAGAACCTGGTGGTCATATATTTTTTCGCCTTCAATTCACCGGAAGAAAATGTAAATCATCTGGTGAATTCAAGTTGCAAGTGCACCACGGACGTTGTGTTCCGCGGTGGCCTTGCAAATTCAACCTTTGGCTTCATTTTCTTTGCAAGGCCTCCAGTCCACACAATGCCGCTGAGCTTGTTAGCACAAAATAAAAACTTACATCAATCTGGGGACATGATACCTATTTAAGCGATGTGGAAAAAATAAATCAGTATGGTGTCCCTCTAATTAGGCAGCAACTAAAACAATGACTGATTTCACTGAAAAGCAATGCCCAAAATGTGGCCAACAGTTAAGAGTCCCTAAACACATCGGCGGGATGGTTATGGTTTGTCCTTCATGTGGGAACAAGTTTTACTCAGATTTTAAGCTGGGTGGTACTAAAAGAAGTGAGCATAGAGGAATTTTGACAACTATTTTCGAGATGCCCTATGACACCATGATGCGTATCTGGCGATATTTTACGTCAAGGTGAGAGAAAGTGATCGGTTTCAGGTTCAGGGTTCAAGGATATGAACGCTGTGAACATAGAACATCGAATGTCCAAGCCTGGTCGCCTCTGGCGACGCCGAAGGCGGGTAAACATCGAATTTTAAATAAGGCATTCTGCCCATTTATAAACTGGCAACAGTGAACCGTTTAACCCAAGCTTAATTATACAGCAAGAGTAAGCTGTTGGATAATAAATTCCGGAGATTTAGATAAGGAGAAAGAATATGTGCCGTTTAATTGCGCTAACCAGTGAAGAACCCTTGTCTCCAATGATAGCATTAAGGGCTCTGGATGTTATGCGGGAGGGGCATGATGGTTCCGGCGTGGGGCTTTTGTTGCGTGATCTTGCAGGCCCTTTTGAAAACATGAAAGATGCGCCGATTTTGTCAGGAATTTTCACTGAAGAAGGCTTAAAGCGTCTGGACAGGTTCATGATGGATATAGGATTTATGACAAAATACAGAATATCTATTAAACCACCTAAAACCTTGCTTTCCGGGGTGCCAAGACGTGGCGTATACCTTTTGCGTGCATATGAATATCCTGAGGAATGGGAAAATCTAAGCACCAGTGAGTTGCACAGCAGATTATTAATTATACGCCTTGAGCTTCAGAAAATGGGAGAAGAAAAGGGAGATATCATAGTGTTTTCTTTCTGGCCGGATACGATCATGATAAAGGAAACAGGAGATCCTCTTGAGCTGGCAGAACATTTAAATATTGACCGTATGGAAATTGGCGCCAGGGTCATCATGGCTCAGGGAAGGCAGAATACCAATTATGAAATAAATCTTTATGCGTGCCATCCTTTTTTTATAAAGGGGTTTTCCACTATGACAAATGGAGAAAATACAGCTTTTATTCCTATCAGGGAGTACCTGATGTCACGTGGATTCGAAGGATACACAGGATACCACTCTGACTCGGAAGTATTCACCCATATTCTGCATTATACAATATCACAACTTGGACTCAGTATAGAGGCATATAAACATGTAATAACCCCGCTTCAGGGTGAAGATCTGAAAAATCATCCAGACTATAAATTTCTTAAGCAGCTCAAACATTCCTGTAGAAAATTAATTATTGATGGCCCAAATTGTGTAATAGGATGCCTGCCCGATCATTCTCTTTTCATGGCCCAGGACCGTAAAAAACTCCGGCCGGGCGTGGTTGGAGGAAAAAGCGGTTTTTTTTGTTTTTGTTCCGAAATGTGCGGTCTTGATTCAGCAATACCTGATCGTGATAAGAGCAAAGATTTTCAACCTATGCATCTTGATACCGCCATAGTCGGTCCTGATCGTAAGGAGGTTAAAATATGTTGTCAAACTCAGCAATTACACCTTCCACATTAAGCGTAAAAGATCTGCCATGGCAGATCTTATGGAATAAAGATAAATGCACTCTCTGTGGGAAATGTACTGCAATATGCCCTGTCAACGCTATTGAATTGGGGGTATTCCGCAAGAGAATCCTCCAGACTTCGCTTGAACCCGGGGCAACGCAATCGAGTGATCACGGTATATTTTATGGAATACGCCAGAAAACAGATCCAGCATACAGTTGTGTAGGATGTGCAATGTGCACTCTGGTTTGTCCCAATGATGCGATTATACCGGCAAGAAGCGATGAGGCTGATAAACTGAGGTTTCATATTAACAGGGGAGGGCAGCCTCGAACACGCGGGGGAAGACGGAATGTTCCCGGCTCTGTTTTAGATCAGATCAAGTTCATAAGGATTTCGATGTTAACCGATCCGGCTCTTGATGCAGGACGTCATGAATTTGAACTTCGAACTCTTTTAGGAAGGGTTTTACCGCCTGAAAAAAATCTTAAGTTTGTTGAAGAGAATGGCTGGATTCCACCTGTCAGGGAGATATACCCGTTAATCATAGGAGGGATGTCTTTTGGCGCATTATCGCCCAATATGTGGGAAGGCCTTCAGATGGGTGTGGCATATCTGAATGAAGAATTGGGCATGCCTGTTCGTATAAGTACCGGAGAAGGCGGCTGTCCTCCAAGACTCCTTCGCAGCAGATTTTTAAAGTATGTAATACTCCAGATCGCCAGCGGTTATTTTGGCTGGGATGAGATTATTCACAGCATACCTGAGATGAAGGTTGATCCATGCGCTATTGAAATAAAATATGGTCAGGGAGCAAAGCCAGGAGACGGCGGGCTTCTTATGTGGCACAAGGTTAACAGTTTGATTGCAGCCATCAGGGGTGTCCCTTCCGGGATTAGCCTGCCGAGTCCCCCGACACATCAGACACAATATTCCATAGAAGAGTCTGTGGCCAAGATGATACAGTCCATGTATATGGCCTGGGGTTTCAGGGTGCCTGTATATCCTAAAATTTCCGGCACTTCAACAGCGCTTGCTGTTCTGAACAATCTGACCAGGAATCCTTATGCCGCAGGGCTTGCTATTGATGGTGAAGACGGTGGAACAGGAGCAGCTTATAACGTATCAATGAATCATATGGGACATCCTATAGCGAGTAATATTAGAGACTGTTATCTTAATCTTGTCAAAGTAGGTATGCAGAATGAAATTCCTGTATTTGCAGCAGGGGGTGTGGGAAAAACCGGAAACCTTGCAGCTAACGCGGCGGCTCTGATTATGCTGGGAGCAAGCGGAGTGCAGGCAGGCAAGTATATTATGGAGGCGGCAGCGGGATGTCTGGGGTCTGAATCGGACAGGTGCAATATCTGCAATATCGGCCTGTGTCCAAAGGGAATTACTTCCCAGGATCCCCGTCTCTACAGGCGGCTCGACCCTGAACAGGTAGCGCAGCGAATTGTGGACGTTTTTATCAGCTTTGATATTGAGTTAAAGAAGATTGTTGCGCCTCTGGGCAGATCAACATCTCTGCCCATCGGCATGTCTGATGCTCTGGGGATAAATGATAAGGATGCGGCTGACCGTCTCAGTATAAAATATGTAGTGTAGAATGATTAAGGGATTGAGGGATTGAAAAAAAATGAACATCGAACGTCCAACATCGAATGTTGAATGGAAAGATGAAGAAGCAGAAGTTGGAGGTCAGATGTCGGAAAAAGAGCAAGCAAATATCCCTTAACCTCTTAACCGTTACGTTTTTTTTATTCAATTTTAGCATAATTTGAGGAGCGGAGCGACATCATTATTCGATGTTCGATGTTGGACGTTCATCTTTCAACTCGGGGGTCAGGGAGTAAGGAAATATTTTGGAGAAGCAGTATGAATAAAAAACAATATATAATTTCTGGCAAAAAAGACAGATATCGTCTTGATTCACGTGTTCTGGAAGAAGAGATTCAGGATGCTGTTGCTCGTGGATATAGATATCTTAAAATAAAAGCCTATGGTCAGCATGGAATCGGCGGACGGTTGTGGAAGGCCGGAAAAGAAGCCGTTCATCTAAAAATAGACGGTTATAGTGGACAGCGCACCGGTTCGCTTGGATTCCCAAACACATATATAGAAATAATGGGGCCTGTTTCTGATGATGTTGGCTGGCTGAATGCAGGCGCGCAAATCATTATTCATGGAAATGCCTCAAACGGCGTGGCAAACGGCATGGCGCAGGGTAAAGTTTATGTGGGCGGTAGTATCGGCGCAAGGGGTATGACCATGACGAAACATAATCCGCGCTTTGACTCGCCTGAACTTTGGGTGCTGGGGTCGGTTGGAGATTATTTCGGTGAATTCATGGCCGGGGGCATTTCAGTCATCTGCGGTTTTGAAGCCCAGACTCCTGACAATATTCTGGGATATCGTCCTTTTGTCGGTATGGTCGGCGGCAAAATATTTTTTCGTGGCCCCCACGGAGGATTCAGCCATGCGGACTCAAAGATTGTGCCTGTTGAGGATGAAGATTGGAACTGGTTTATAAAAAACCTTAAGATTTTTCTTAAAAGCATAAAACGCCCCGAACTTTTTGAAAAAATATCATACAGGAAGGATTGGCAGCTTATAATTGCGCGATCTCCCCATGAAAGGATTGGAAGCCGGAGCAGATCCATTCAATCTTTCAGGCGTGATATCTGGGATAAGGAGTTTGGCAAAGGAGGTCTGATTGGCGATCTTACAGATATTGACAGGAGTCCTGTTCCAGTAATTACAACCGGAGATTTAAGGCGTTTTGTTCCTGTATGGGAAAACCGGAAATATATGGCTCCCTGTGAAGCCTCCTGCCCAATAGGTATTCCTGTTCATAAAAGATGGGCTATGATTCGCGATGGTCGTGTGGATGAGGCTGTGGACATGGCTCTTTCATATACGCCATTTCCAGCCACAGTTTGCGGGTATCTATGTCCAAACCCATGTATGCAGGCATGCACCCGGATTTCAGATTCCATGTCTTCGGTTGATGTAACAAAGATCGGACAGGCAAGTATAAAGGCGAATCTTCCGGAGCTGCCGTTGGAAAACGGTAAAAAAATTGCTGTAATTGGCGGAGGGCCGGCAGGAATATCCGTAGCATGGCAGCTTCGAATGCAGGGACACAAGGCAACTGTTTATGACATGTCAAAGAAATTGGGCGGAAAGATATCTTCAGTCATTCCGGACAGCCGTATTCCTTACGAAGTCTTTTCAACTGAACTGGAAAGGGTTGAAAAGGTAATATCTCATGTGCGTCTTCAGCAGCGTCTTGACAAAGAGGAAATGGAGCAATTAAGGGAAGATTTTGATTTCATCGTTATAGCCGCGGGTGCATATACACCCAGAATACTTCCAGTACCCGGGAAAGAAAGAATGATTACCGCCTTTGACTTTTTATTACAGGCAAAGCAGGGAAAGGCAAAACCGGGAAAGCGTGTTGTGATAATAGGCGCTGGAAATGTCGGCTGTGATGTTGCATCAGAAGCTTACAGTTCTGGAG
>Ga0207996_1002202_pt1 | contig 12217 bp, 12 predicted proteins | sample AntAceMetag02UKG_FD_184773 | JGI IMG/M metagenome (GOLD analysis project Ga0207996, IMG submission 184773) | Saline lake microbial communities from Ace Lake, Antarctica - Antarctic Ace Lake Metagenome 02UKG (SPAdes) (version 2) | ecosystem: Environmental > Aquatic > Non-marine Saline and... | reverse complement strand
ATTGAGGGCAGTACTGCTTATTATACTTCCGGAAGATTGGCAATGTCAGAGAAAGCAGCTGCAGATAAGGCTATTGAAAATCTGGCAAGAAATATTGTAAGTGAAGTTGTTAACTTTTGGTAGAACCGGTTTTCTCTATTTCTTCGTTTTTCTTAGATGCAGATTCCTCTTTGTTTGATTTAGTATCTTTAATATCTGCAGATTGAGCAGATATATATTCGTTCACTTTTCGCATTATCAGAGATTTTTTTCTGCGAGCAGTATTCTTCTTAATAATCCCCTTAATTGCAGCTTTGTCTATCAAAGAAACAGATTTACTCATGGATTTTGGCAGATCTGCTGCGGGGGCTTTTTTATCTATAAGCTGGCTGATATTTTTTACAGCAGCTTTAATAGTTGACTTTGTTGCCCTATTTCTTTTGTATCTTTTTTTATTAGTTCTTACTCTCTTAAGAGCTGACTTGTGTCTCTGCATACGTAAAATCTCCTTCCTATGTTTATAGGTGATTCTATATATTAAAAAGTTTTTGTCAATAGAGAATTCAAGCTTATCAAGCTCCCTCAGGCCAAAATTCTCTTGAGTTTGCCTGTCTTAAATGATAACTTGCAAATACAATGAATAGTTACTTTGCGGGTATGGCAGGTTATATTATATTTATATTTATTTTTTTGTTTCTTGTGATATTGGCTCTTTTATTTAAAGATAGAAGGCAGTCATCTGACCCACTTATATACCAGGAGATAAATAATCTAAGAGAACAAGTTAGCAAAAGTCTATCAGATAATAGTCAGGTTCTCAACCAGCAGATGTCCCTGATAGTTGGTCAGATAAGTACACAGCTGCAGAATAATATAAAAATGCTAGAAACTGCCAATAAGAGCTTTTCTGATAAACTGGAAGGCACAACTAAAGTAGTTGGAGACGTGCAAAATCGGCTTACTCAATTGGCAGAAGCAAATAAAAGGATATATGATATTGGGAAGGATATATCCTCTTTGCAGGAAATACTCAGAGCGCCAAAATTAAGAGGAGGCTTTGGTGAATTTTTATTGGGAGATCTTCTCTCTCAGATTATGTCCCCAGAGCATTATGCACTTCAGTACACTTTCAAGAATGGTCAACGAGTTGATGCTGTTATTAAATTAGCTCATCAAATGGTGCCGATTGACGCAAAATTTCCTTTGGAAAACTTTAAGAGACTAATTAGTACAGAAGACCATATGGAGAAATCACAAATAAGAAAGGCATTTGTGACTGATGTTAAAAAGCATATTGATAGCATTGCATCAAAATACATATTGCCTGACGAAGGTACATTTGATTTTGCTTTTATGTATATTCCTGCAGAGAATGTATATTACGAAACTATAATAAAAGATGAGAATCTGGGAGAAGAAAAAAGTGTTTGCAGCTACGCGTTGCGCAAAAAAGTAATTCCTGTATCTCCAAACAGCTTTTATGCATATTTGCAGGCAATTTTGCTGGGGTTAAGAGGCATGAAGATAGAAAAAAGCGCGCAAACTATAATAAGCAATCTTGCTCGGCTGCATGGTGACCTAGCAAGGTTTTATGAGGAATTTTCAAAGATAGGCACTCATCTAGTTCATTCAAAATCCTCCTATGAATCTGCGGAGCGAAGACTGGAAAAATTCACAAATAAGCTGGAGAACATTGCCTCGTCTGATAAAAAATCTGTCACGTCTGGTAAAGAATGACAAAACTTGTTTTTATGGGAACACCTGATTTTGCCTTGCCGAGTCTTAAAGCGCTTATACGAGCTAAGCATGATGTGATAGGCGTTGTTACACAGCCTGACAGGCCAAAAGGCAGACGAGGAGGGGTGATAGCTCCTCCTGTAAAATTATGCGCACAAGAGCACAATATTAAGATTCTTCAGCCAGAGACAATAACAGACGCATTAGCAAAGAACATTCAAGTGCTCAATCCGAATCTCATAGTTGTTGTAGCTTATGGCAAAATACTCCCCAAACAAATTCTGAATATTCCACACTTGGGTTGTATAAATGCACATGCGTCTTTATTGCCAAAATATAGAGGCGCAGCTCCAATACAAAGAGCATTGCTCAATGGCGAGAAACAAACAGGCGTAACGATAATGTTTATGAATGAAGGAATGGATACCGGTGACATTTTGCTGCAAGAGAAAATAATAATCAGTCCCTCAGACAACATGGAAACGCTCCATGATAGATTAAGCAAATTATCGGCAAAATTATTAGTTAAAGCTATAGTACAAATAGAGCAGGGAACTTGTTCCAGGGTTTCTCAAGATAACACTAAGGTAACATATGCTCCAATGCTCAAGAAATCTGACGGTCTCATAGATTGGACAAGATCTGCGAAAGAAATTAATAATATGACAAGAGCTATGAATCCATGGCCTGGGGTTTATATGTTCATAAATATATCCGGTAAGAACAAGAGATTAAGAATCTTCAAAACAGAAGTTTTTGATAGATCCGCATACAGCAAAGAGAAAACAGGTGTTTTATTGGATATATTGAAGAATAAAGGCGGGTTGGTAGGCACAGGCAAGGGACAGCTCTTAATCAGAGAGGTGCAGCTTGAGGGCAGTAGAAAGGTGTCTTTTGAAGAATTTATCAGAGGTCATCCTATGAAAAAGGGCTTCAGCTTTCGATAGTAAGTGGATTTAGGGTCTAACGTTTGACATAACCGGTTTTGAAAAAGCGTAGCGTTTTAAAATCCGAGTTCATGGCTTTGCTATACCATTTATAACTTCAAGATGAGGAGAAGAAACAAAAACATCTCTATCATCCCAAGCGTTTACAAAAGCAGCGGTTACTCCCACAGGTAACTCTGTAATTATTTTGTAAACATTATCTATTTCTTCCGGTAACACAGAAATTTTTCTCCATTTTCTATCTACCCACATTCCTAACGCTCTAGTATATAAAATTTCTGCCTTCATCAAAGGACGCGCTGACTGGAATAAAGAAATGATTTTTCCATTTTCTATATGTGTTTTTATATGTTTAGGTAAAGGAGCTCCACCTCTAAAAATAGAATCCGTAAAATGATGTATTTCTTTTGGTGCCCAAGCACACTGAATACCGTGCGGCATTTCAAATATTATAGAAATAGTTGGATCGGATGTCAGTGAATATGATTTTTTAAAAATGTCCAGAGAAAAACCATCGTTAGTGCCGGTAACCCAAAGTGTTGGTATTTTCGTATTAGGAAGGTAATGCATTGGGTCCCAATATTTATGCCACTTTCTGATATCTTCGGGCTTTGCATCATCATACTGCTTGTATCCTTGCCCCCAAGATATCTCAGAAAGAAAACCACATCCATAAACAGGGATTCCTGCCGCGTACCTCGAATCAATCCCCATCATTAAACATGTAATAATTCCACCCCACGACATGCCTGTGATTCCTACTCTCTTGGGATCAACTCCTTTGGTATTTGAAATTATCGTATGAGCACGTAGAAGGGCTGTAATAGCATGGTATTGCCAATGATTTTCTGTTTTCTCATTCATTTGTGCATATGAAGCTTGCCAACCTGATGGTCCAGGAAAATCGTGTTTTTTCTTTGGAAGTCCTCCTTGCTGAGGTATTGGTATTTCCGGTTTACAACCGCAAATATCTAGCGCTATTGCCGCATACCCCCTGCCATTCCATACCCGGACCCATTCATCAAGAGCCGTTGATCCTCCGCCAGATACAAGAACCATAGCAGGACAACTTTCGTCCTCTTTCAGATAAGGCATACCCAACCACGCAAAAACTCGTGTCTCCTTTCCAAAATATTTATCATTTTCAAAGTATAAACTTTTGACTCCAGGACGTTGGTGGTCATGTGCAGGATATATAGCAGGTATTTGCGAATAGGTATCGATATCAAAGGTTACTGGGTTTTTCATATTGATTTGTCCTTACAGTCAGAAAAGCTTAAGTGCACTATTTTTATTCGGTTTAGGGTATAACATTAATCACTGGTTTAGTAACCAGTAAAATATACCTCAAATTGCTCGAAACATCAATGAAAAAGCACAAAAAACGCATCTTGAAACATAACACAAAATGTGCTAAAAGAGTAGGGGGGTAAAATTTTGAACCCCTACATTTATAGGAGAAATTTGGCATAATGATAAAAATAGCACCTTCAATCCTTTCTGCGGATTTTTCAAGGCTTGAGCAAGAGGTGCGCAGAGCTGAAAAAGCAGGAGCGGATCTTATACATATTGATGTTATGGATGGGCATTTTGTTCCTAATATAACAATAGGCCCAGTAGTAGTAAAATCTATAAGAAGCAAGACTAACATTCCGCTTGACGTGCATTTGATGATAGAAGATCCAGACAAATACATAGATGTTTTTGCAGAAGCAGGCGCAGATATTATAACTGTTCATGTTGAAGCGTGTACGAATTTAAAGAAAATTTTTGATCATATACGAAAATTATCTAAGATAGTTGGAATTTCGCTTAACCCTTCTACGCCTATTGTGCGTATAGAACACGTTCTAAAACAGGTTGATATGGTTCTGCTTATGACTGTCAATCCGGGATTTGGCGGCCAGAAATTCATCAGATCTGTTCTGCCCAAGATAAAAGAGCTTAAACAAATGATAGATAATGCAGGGTTACCTATTGATATAGAGGTAGATGGAGGGATAGACGAAATCACAGCGACAGATGTTGTAAAGGCAGGTGCTAACATATTGGTTGCTGGAACAGCTGTGTTTAAAGCCACTGATATAGCCAAAGCAATTACAAAATTGCGGGGTAAAGGGAATAGTAATGTTTGAAGTAATATCAGAGAAGTTTCAGAATATATTTCGCAATCTTAGAAAGCCGGGCAGGCTTACGGAAGACAACATAAAGGCGGCGTTACGGGAAGTACAACTTGTTCTTCTGGAAGCTGATGTTAATTATAAGGTTGTTAAGGAATTTATTGGAAATATTAATGAAAAAGCAATTGGACAACAAGTACTTAAAAGTCTTCAGCCAGGACAACAGGTTGTAAAAATAGTGCATGAAGAATTGATTAATCTTCTGGGAAAATCAGTTAGCAGCATAAATGTAGCAAAAGCACAGCCTATGGTTGTAATGGTAGTTGGTTTACAGGGAGTAGGAAAAACCACAACAGTTGGTAAGCTTGCAAAATATTTCGCAAAACAAGATTATCAGTGCTCTCTAACAGCGGCAGATATATACAGACCTGCTGCTGTGGAACAACTAAAAGTTCTTGGCAACCAATTGAATATACCGGTTTTTTCAGGGCGCAATGATCCTGTAAAGATTGCGACTGATTCTGTTAAGCTTGGTTCCGTAGAGAACAAGGATATTGTTATTATTGATACAGCAGGCAGGCTTCATATTGATGAGAAACTGATGAAAGAGCTGGTAGATATGAAAAAGGCTACAAGAGCGCATGAGGTTCTATTTGTAGCAGATGCCATGACAGGTCAAGACGCAGTAAAAATAGCAAGAGAATATCAGGATATTTTGGGAATAGACGGTGTAATTCTTACAAAGATGGATGGAGATGCTAGAGGCGGCGCAGCAATATCTATATGTGCTGTTACAGGTAGGCCTGTGAAATTTATTGGAAATGGCGAGAAACTAGATAATTTAGAGTTGTTTTACCCGGATAGAATGGCATCCAGAATACTTGGAATGGGAGATATCCTCAGCTTAATTGATAAGGCAGAATTCAAGGATAAAGCTGAACAGGAAAAGGATCTTGAAAAGAAAATGAGGAAAGAAACTTTAACTCTGGAGGATTTTCTTGATCAGCTTAAGAAAATGAGAAAAATGGGATCAATGCAGGAAATTCTACAAATGCTTCCTGCACAGGGGCAATTTAAAAATTTAAAGGTTGATGAAGGAACTATAAAGAAACAGGAAGCAATTATTAATTCAATGACCAAGGAAGAGAGAAGAAGTATAGAGATAATTAACGGACAAAGACGAAAACGTATAGCTAGAGGCAGCGGAACAAATATTCAGGATGTTAACCTGCTTCTTAAGAATTTTATTGCATCAAGAAAAATGCTTAAAGGACTGATGAAACAAGGAGGGGCACTGGGCAAAAGAGGTCTGTTCCCCGGAATGATTTAAAAACTACAAAAGGAGATTAAAATGCCAGTTAGAATTAGATTAAGGAGAATAGGAGCAAAGAAGAAACCTTATTACAGGATAGTTGCTGTTGATTCCAGAGTGTCTACCAGGGGAAAGATTTTGGAATTGTTAGGACATTATGGTCCAATAGAGAATCCTGTAAAGGTAGATATTGATATTGAAAAGGTGGATATGTGGGTAAAGAAAGGGGCACAGCTTTCTGATACAGTAAGGAGCATATTGAATAAAATTAAGAAACCGCAAGAGCAAGAAAAAGTGGAGAAGAAACCTGTTGCAGAAGGTGAAAGTAAAGGAAAAGGTAAGGAGAAGGTACAAAAAGGCAAAGCTACGCACAAGGCAGTATCCAGTTCCAAAATAGCGCAGGGCAAGAAAAAAAAGAAACTTAGCAGAGCGCACTAATGATAATACATGTTCTCACAATATTCCCGGATATGTTTAAATATCCTCTGCATCAGAGTATATTGGGAAAAGCACAGGAAAGAGGGTATGTAGATATAAATGTACACAATCTTCGAGATTTTACTGATGATAGGAGAGGAACTACAGATGATACTCCATATGGTGGTGGCTGCGGCATGGTTATGAAACCTGAGCCAGTGTATAAAGCAGTTGATTATATAAAGGAAGAATGCAAGATTGAAAATAAGGACATCTCCATTATTCTCACCTGTCCGCAAGGGAAAAGATTTAATCAGGATATAGCAAAGGAATTAAGTGAGAAACATACCCTAATATTTATATGCGGAAGATATGAAGGTGTTGATGAACGAATTCGCAATTTAGTTGATATGGAAATTTCAATAGGGGATTATGTGCTGACAGGTGGTGAATTACCGGCAATGGTTATTATTGATACTGTTGCCAGATTAATACCTGGTGTGTTGGGCAACCAGGATTCTATAAAAACTGACTCTTTCTTTGGCCCCTCTTTAGGATATCCTCAATATACAAGGCCTCTTGTGTTCAGAGGACTCAAGGTTCCGGAGATTTTACTTAGTGGCAATCATAATCAAATAGAGTTATGGAGAAAGAAGAAATCCTTAGAAAGAACACTATTAAGAAGACCTGATATTTTAAAAAATTAAAATAACTTTTCTGGAGGAAATGATATGTCAAATATAGGAAGTATTCTGGATGGAGTGAGTAAGGCACAAAGAAAAGATAGTATCACGGATTTTCGCATAGGAGATACAGTTAAGGTTCATGTAAAGATAGTAGAAGAAATGGCAGCGAAAAAAGGGAAGATGGGACAGAAGAAAGGAAAGGCAGAGAAAAAAGAGCGTGTTCAAGTATTTCAGGGTATTGTAATTAGAAGGAAAGGTGGTGGCATCAGCGAAACCCTTACAGTAAGAAAAGTCAGTTATGGCGAAGGAGTGGAGAGAATATTTCCCCTACATTCTCCAAATACTATAAAGATTGAAGTTGTTAGACGAGGTGCTGTCAGAAGGGCAAAATTATATTACCTGCGTGAAATGGTTGGAAAAGCAGCTAAGGTTAAGGAAAAGAAAAAACAGATTAAAAAAACACCGTCAGAGAACGTTCAAAAAGAACCGAATATCCCCAAGGAGCAAGTAAGCCCCGTTATGGAGGAACCCTCTAACGAGGTAAAAACTTAGATGCATGTTTTCTTATGAAAACAAGTTATATGCACAGGGCAAAACCTTAATTGCAGGGCTGGATGAAGCTGGCAGAGGTCCTCTTGCAGGACCGGTTGTTGCAGGCGCAGTAATCCTTCCTAAGTGTTGTAATATACAGGGCTTGAACGATTCTAAAAAGCTCAGTCGAAAAAAAAGAGATAGTTTATTTAATCAAATATATGATGTAGCGTTAAGTATTGGTGTTGGAATTGCAGATACAAAAGAAGTAGATAAAATCAATATACTGGCTGCCACACATCGCGCTATGAATAGAGCCATTAATAACTTAGATATCTCTCCTGAATGTATACTTGTTGACGGATTAAGAGTATCAAGTTTAAAAAAGCCGCAGATAGCAATTGTTAAAGGTGATTCAAAAAGCGCATCTATAGCTGCAGCGTCTATTATTGCAAAAGTCACAAGAGACAGAATAATGATAGATTACGCAAAACAATACCCTCGGTATGGCTTTGAAAAACATAAGGGGTACGCCACGCAGTTTCATCTTGAAGCAATAGCAAAGTTTGGCATATCTCCTATTCATAGAAGGTCGTTTTCTCCTGTTCTGGAAAAGGAGAATAAGCAAAAGGGCAAGATATCTTTGGGAAAATATGGAGAAGATTTTACATGTAGATTTCTCAAGGCAAAGGGATATAAAATCATTGAAAGAAATTATAGGTCTCTATGGGGAGAAATAGATATTATTGCAAAGCATAAGGATACTTTGGTGTTTATTGAGGTTAAAACTCGTTCGTCAGACAGATTTGGCCCTCCGGAAGGTTCAGTTACTCGTATTAAGCAGAATAGGATTCGTCGCATTGCAGAGGCGTATATTAAAACAGGTAAGTATCGAAATCTCTGTTTTCGTTTTGATGTGGTCTCTATCCTGTTTGATTCAAAAAAGAATATGGTTGATTTTAAACTAATCCAGAATGCCTTTTAAAAGCCTATATAACGTTTTGAATTTCGGGAGTAAAATTTTTATTTGTAAAATTGGCGTATATAGTTAAACTATTCAAAGAGGAATTTTGTAAGTAAGAATAAAGTTCGTACGGAACGATAAAATATGTATAAACAAGATGTAGAATTCTGGAGAAGTAAAGGTGTTTGGTATAAAGGGAATCTTCATACCCATACTACAAATTCTGATGGAGACCTGCCTCCAATTGAAATGATAAAGAGTTATAAATCAAATGGATATGATTTCCTAGCTCTTACCGATCATGACAAACTGACGAAGGTTGAAGGTGTTTTGTCGGAAAACATACTTGTTATTCATGGAGAAGAGATAGCATTTTCTAAATATCATATTCTTGGTATAAATCTGAATAAATCTATAGATCCCGCAAAAGTAATTAATGCTCAAGATGTCATTAATAAAATTGTTAGTCAGGGCGGGATAGCCATTATAGCACACCCCTATTGGTCAGGTCTTAATATCAATGATTTTAAAGTCCTTAATAACTACATTGGGATAGAGATATTCAATACCAGTTGTCATTATAGTATCGGAAAAGGGTTTTCTCTATCGCATTGGGAAGATATTCTATTGGCTGGTTATCGCTCCTATGGCTTTTTTAACGATGATAGCCATTGGCATTTTAATGAACATCGGCCGAATGATGCTTGTGGATCCTGGATTATGGTAAAAGCGCAAGAACTGACTACGAGAAATATAATAGGAGCTATAAAGACAGGAAATTTCTATGCATCAAATGGCCCATGTATCGAAAATATTGAGGTCAAAAATGGAAATATATATGTAAAATGTTCACCAGTAAAGATAATAAATTTTATCGGTCCTGCAAGTTCGGGAGAGAGTTTTACTGCTATACAATCTAAGACCGTTTCTGAAGCCGGACACAAGTTAAAGTCGTCCGAAAATTATATTCGCATAGAATGCATTGATCACGAAGGACATTATGCTATCAGTAATCCGGTGTTTTTTAAAGAAGATCATCAAAATACAAACTCAATTTGAATTTCCGTTGACATAGTCCTTTTATTTTTGGTAGCTTATGAGTACTTAAATTATGAATCTTCAATTAAAAATTAAGAATTTAGAACTCTGTGCCTTTGTACCTCTGTGCCTTACTTATACTTGCAATATTTTATTATTTTTTTGCTTGTCAGTCTGTTCCTTGGCAGGTGGATTACCTACGGAAACAGCAAGCCCTTCAGAAGCAACGCAACCTGTTGTAGAACCAGCAAAGCCTGCCATTGATATAAATGCAGATCAACTGGAATATTTAGAACAAGGTAATGTAATTATTGGCAAAGGCAATGTTGAAGTTAAATATAAGCCCATACGTATGACAGGAGACTGGTGCAAGGTAAATCTAACAGAAAAAAAGATCATTGCTAAAGGAGATGTAACCTTTTTCGAAAATAAAAATAAGATACAAGCAGAAATTATAACCTATGATATTCTGAGTGGACAAGCAACAGTAGAAAGCATAAAAGGACGCACTCCGCCGTGGTTCTGGGATGCGGAGAAGATGGAGAGGCTTTCTTCTGAAGAATATGATGTTCATAATGCAATTCTTACAACATGCCCTAAAACTCCGCCTCATTATGTAATAAAAGCAAGTCGCATGAAGATTATTCTTGATGATAGAATCTGGGCATACAACGCTGTTCTGTCTTTTAAGGGGATTCCTGTTTTTTATACACCTGTATATGCATTTCCTTTGAAACATATTCCTTACGGATGGGTTATCTGGCTTGGGAATAATAACCGCGATGGATGGATGACTCTTGCTTATTATAATTGGTATGTTAACAAGAACTTACGCGGTCGGGTATATGGAGATTATATTGAGCAGAGAGGATGGGGCAGACAACATGAATATCCGAAAGAAGGAATAGATGAAGCGCGATTTCCTATGGGAAAGGGGCTTGATATTGACTACAGGACCGATGGAGGCAAGGGGTATTTCTATGGATATCAGATATATGAAAGCAAGGATTACTACAAAGAAATCGGAGATGATCATAAGGATGAATATGGAGTAAGCGTTTCTGACGAAAAAGATGATAAATGGAATAGATGGAAGCTGTACTATAGACACAAACAAGATTTTGGAGAAGGACTCTACGGTACTACCAAGATAGAAAAGCTCAGCGATCCTGATTATAATGAGGATTTCTTTGACGAGGAATACTTGAAAGGGTGGTCAGAAGAATCGCTTACAAGAAACCCAAAGACCTACTTATCCCTTTCTCAAACATGGGATGATTACTATGTCGGTTTACTTGTAAGAAAGCGCATGCATGATTTTTATGATGATGTAATAGACCGTTTGCCAGAGATAGATTTTGGAACGAGAAAACAGCGAATAGGTGATTCATCATTTTTCTATAAGCTGGATGGCAGCGCTGTAAATCTTGAAAAAGAATCTGATAATTTTCAAAGACAGCGCGTGGATGCGAGTAATACGCTCTCTATGCCGCGTAAGTATTTTGGCTGGTTAAGAATAGATCCTTCTATAGGATATGAAGAAACATGGTTCAGTGAGGATAAATACGGCAAAGACAACGTGCTTAGAGGAGTTCATAGGGGCGATATTAAGGCAAGCACAAAGTTATATAAGACAATGGAGGTAAATGAACTTGGAGAAATAAACAGGATAAGACACGTAGTCGAACCGGTCGTAAGCTATCACTATAGACCTTCTCCACAGATGGATCAGGGAGATCTCTATTATTTTGACGAACTTGACAGACTGGCAGACTTAGATTATTTTGACTTTTCATTGATAAACAGAATACAAATCAAGAAAAAACATGAAGACATAACAAGGGACAAAGATAATAAACTAATTAAAACAACAGGTTACAGTAAAAGAGAGATATTCTACTGGAACGTTGGAACAAAGTATGATCAAAATATACATACTACGCATCGTTTTACAGACATTTCAAGTGACCTGCAAATAAATGCCACAGATAAATGGGGCGTGCGTACTGAGAGCAATTACGACATGTATAAAGATGAATTCAGCTCAATAAGCGGAGACGTTATCTTTAACCCTGTAGATAAATTAAGTACTTCGTTAGGATTACGATATAACAATGACACAGATAGATGCTTATGGGAGAATTCTACCAGATGGAACATTAACAAAAAATGGGCTGTCAAAGCGTATAATATGTATGATGCAGAGAGATCTGCCTGGGAAAAACAGGAGTTTTCAGTCTGGCATAATATGTGTTGCTGGGATGTAGAATTTATTGTGCGCACAAGAAACAGATCTGATAATCCGGATGAAACCAGTTTCTTTATATCATTTAACTTATCTGCATACAGAAGCGGCAGGGTTAAATTCAGAAGCCTGTACACGGAGAAGAGAAGAGAGAGTGCTGAAGAGCAGAGTTCAGCGGTCAGATTTTAAGGAGTAGAATTAATGAATAAAAGACCAAATTGGGATACCTATTTTATGAAGA
>Ga0207996_1002199_pt1 | contig 12231 bp, 11 predicted proteins | sample AntAceMetag02UKG_FD_184773 | JGI IMG/M metagenome (GOLD analysis project Ga0207996, IMG submission 184773) | Saline lake microbial communities from Ace Lake, Antarctica - Antarctic Ace Lake Metagenome 02UKG (SPAdes) (version 2) | ecosystem: Environmental > Aquatic > Non-marine Saline and... | reverse complement strand
CGGCGCTCTTTATAAATCCATGGAATTCTGCGGAGACGTTATATCAGGATTAGCTATGTCTGACAGGTTAACAATGTGTAATATGGCAATAGAAGCCGGTGGAAAGAACGGCATTATTGAACCCGATGAGAAGACATTAGATTATATTAAGAATACTGCAAAAAGAGATTACAAGGTATACAGAAGCGATAAAGATGCAAAATATGCTGATATCAGGGAATACGATGTGTCGAAAATCAAGCCCCAGATATCTTGTCCTCATCTGCCGTCAAACACGAAACCTGCAAGTGATGCTGATAATACACAAATAGATCAGGTGGTTATAGGTTCGTGTACAAACGGAAGACTGCAAGACTTGGAAATTGCAGCATCCATACTAAAAGGACACAAGATACATCCGTATGTAAGGCTTATAATTCTTCCTGCAACTCAAAAGATATACGCTGACGCAATGAAAAAGGGGCTGTTTGATATATTCCTGGAAAGCGGAGGAGTTATAAGCACTCCTACATGCGGTCCATGTCTTGGCGGACATATGGGCGTGCTTGCAGAAGGAGAAATATGCGTAAGCACAACAAACCGAAATTTTGTTGGAAGAATGGGACATGTTAAGAGCGAGGTATATCTTGCAAGTCCTGCTGTTGCAGCCGCATCGGCAATTAAGGGAAGAATAACAGATCCGGAGGAGATAAAAATAAAATGAAATTCAAAGGAAAGACTTGGAAATACGGGGACAATGTAAATACGGACGAGATAATTCCAGCAAGGTATCTTAATACTTCCGACCCAAAAGAACTGGCGGAACATTGCATGGAGGATATAGACACTTCTTTTGCGAAGAGTGTTGAGAAAGACGATATTATTGTTGCTCAGGAAAATTTTGGCTGTGGTTCATCAAGAGAACATGCGCCTATATCCATAAAGAAAGCGGGAGTTTCCTGTATTATCGCAAACTCGTTTGCAAGAATATTTTATCGGAATGCAATAAATATCGGTCTGCCTATTCTTGAATGTAAGGAAGCAGTCAAGGATACAGATAAGGGAGATGTTCTTGAAGTTGACTTATCAGAAGGGACTATATTTAATATTACAAAGAATAAGTCATACAAATCCAGCCCCTTTCCCGAATTTATTCAGAATTTGATATCTGCCGGCGGATTGATGAAGTGGGTAGCTAAGTCAATGCTGTAATAACAGACTTGTGCAACATTAGCACAAATGTATGGTAATAAAAACGAAAAGTTAATATAAGCAATCTAAAAGGAGGTCTTATGAGTAAGCTAAGAATTACGAAAATAAATATAAAATAAAGGAGAAGGATGCTATGATTGAATCACTTGACCCCTATCGCATTATTGATTTGAGCAAGAAAGTAATTCCTGGACAGGATGATCGGCGGTGTGAGATTCGAGTTCATAAATCTGATCGCACAAAGGATTACTGGTCTGAAATAGATATAATGAGTCATCTGGGGACTCATGTGGAGGCACCATATCATTTTGACCTTAATTGGAAAGATACAGCCTCATTCCCTGCATCGGCATTTATGGGCCGATGTGTGATGTTGAAAATTACGGATATTGAACCTGCTGGTAAGATTACCCCTGAACATATGGACAAGGCAGATATGGGACGCGTTCGCAGAGGTGATATTGTCCTGGTAGATACACCATATCATCTACCGCCGTTCAGCTATCCTGAAAAGGAAATTCGACCTTATGTCAATGCTGATATGGCCCAGTGGCTGGTGGATAAAGGTGTAAAGTGTGTCGGTTTTTCAGACAGTGTCGACATTGAGACAAATATTCCACAGTTCCAGGAATTTCACCGTGTGGCGATGGGCAATGATATTACGTTTATTGAGGTGCTTGAGAACTTTGACCAGCTTGAAGCAGATGTGTTTTTCCTGACAGCTTTGCCAATGTATGTAACCGGCTTGGATTCATGCCCTGTACGAGTTGTAGCTATTGAAGGGATACCTGGTTTTGGCTTATATCAAGATAAAGAAAAAAAGTAAAAAATCACATATATTAAGATGCCAAGAAAGTGAAAGAAGACAGTGCAATTGAAAATTTTGTGATTTGAATTTATGATTTAAAGTAGATATGGCTAAAATAATTTTCATTACAGGCGGTGCGAGGAGCGGTAAGAGCAGTTTTGCGGAAAAATTAGCATCAGTACTTAAAAAGGACGTTATCTTTCTGGCTACTGCAGAAGCTCTTGATAAGGAAATGGCAGACAGAATCAAGAAACATAAAGCGAAGAGAAGCCGAACATGGAAGACACTTGAAGAACCGATAAATATCAACATTTTAAACAAGTTTAGAAACTTTGAAGGCGCTGTTATTTTGGATTGCATCACACTGTGGCTGTCTAATATGATACATGAATTCGGTATTGAAATGGCAGAAGGGCACATTCTTAGAGATATTCAGACACTATTAAAAACAGCAAGAACTTCCAAATTTACGCTTATTGTTGTGAGTAATGAGTTAGGACTGGGGATAGTCCCTGAGAACAAGTTAGCACGCGAGTTTAGAGATATTGCAGGCAGATGTAATCAACTCATTGCGCGCATGTCAGATGAAGTGTATCTTATGATTTCAGGAATAAAACTTAAGATAAAAGGATAAGCTTTGAATATTCTTCATATAAATACAGAATGTGGCTGGAGAGGTGGGGAAGTTCAGATGATGTATCTTATGGATGGTTTAAGAAGAAAGAATCACAATAACATTGTATCGGCTCAACCAAATAGTTTGTTGGTGAGAAAGGTTATCAACAATAATTTCAGGGTATGTCCTGTAGTGATGCGGGGAGAACTGGATTTTAATGCTATTAGAAGTATCTGCAGAGTAATAACTGATGAACGAATAGATATTGTTCATGCGCATACATCTCATGCGCACACGATTGGAGCAGTTGCTGCAAAGATAAAGAAGATTCCTTTTGTTGTCACACGCAGGGTTGATTTTGGAGTTGCACGTAATGTTTTTTCAAACATAAAGTATAATTATCTCGCGGGTAAGATAATTGCAATATCCAATGCCATTAAAAACATATTGATGGATGCAGGCGTTCCTAAGGACAAAATAGATGTTATTCATAGCGGAATTGATACAAAAAAATTCGGCAATATTAGTGATACTCAGTACTTATACAAAGAGTTTAATTTATCGGAATATTCACCGATTATTGGTACAATCGCACATCTGGCAGATCATAAGGGATATAAATATCTGCTTAAAGCCGTTCCTGAGGTGTTAAAAACATTTCCAAATGCCGTTTTTCTCATTATTGGCAAAGGGGAACTGGAAGAAACATTAAAAAAACAGGTTAAGGAGTTAGATATCACAGAAAATGTAATCTTTACTGGGTTTCGAAAAGATATTGGTGAATTATTATCAATAATGGAGCTTTTTGTTCTACCTTCTCATCTTGAAGGATTATGCACTTCTCTTATGGATGCAATGCTAATGAAGCTACCAGTTGTTGCAACAACTGCCGGCGGAATCCCTGAAGTTGTTGTGGACAAAAAGACAGGTGTTCTTGTCCAGCCTAAGAGTTCAAAAGCGCTGGCAGATGCTATTATACAGTTGCTATCCAATAAAGAAGAGGCAAAAGAAATGGGGGAGAGGGGACTGAAGCGGGTAAAAACAATGTTTAAAGTGTCCAGAATGGTTGAGGGAACAGAGAAGGTATGTATGAGGTTATATGAACATATCACAAAATAGAGTTAAAGAACTTGTTACCACAGCCTTAAAAGAAGATATTGGAGAAGGGGACATTACTACGGACGCTTGTGCTTTTCAAAAAAGGAATGCTAAAGCTAAAATTATCGTAAAGCAGTGCGGAATCGTTGCTGGACTGGAAATAGCAAAGGCTGTATTTGAAACACTTGACAAAAAGACTAACTTCCAAATCTTAGTTAAAGATGGAACAGATGTTAAGAAAGGGGATGTAATAGCTGAATTATCAGGACACATAACACCCATTTTGGCTGGAGAAAGAACAGCCCTTAACTTTTTGCAGAGGCTTTCAGGAATTGCAACATTAACAAGAGAGTATGTAGCAAAAGTCAAACCATATAAAGCAAGAATATTTGATACAAGAAAAACCACTCCGGGTCTGCGTGATATAGAAAAATATGCGGTAAGCATTGGTGGAGGGCAGAATCATAGAATGGGGCTTTATGATATGGTATTGATAAAGGATAATCATCTAAAGATAGCGAATAGGAATATAAAGGAACTTGTGCAGACTATTAGAAGGAAACTTCCCAAAAACATAAAGATTGAGACAGAAGTAGAGGATTTATCGCAGTTTAAAGAAGCTCTTCAATCTCAAGCGGATATAATTATGCTGGACAATATGGATATACAGACTATCAAAGAGGCAGTTTCTTTAACTCAAAACTCAAAATTCAAAACTAAAAACTTGCCTGAGATAGAGGTTTCAGGAGAAATAAGCCTTAATAGTGTTGAGAAAATAGCAAAATGCGGGGTTGATAGAATTTCTGTTGGCAAGCTAACTCATTCCGCAAAATCAATGGATATATCGTTAAAAATTTTTAATTCTTAATTTTAAATTAAGTATGGAACATGGAAGAGTTTTCTGAAGATATAATTAAAGCTGGTCTAGAGACTCAAATAATAGGTCAAAAAATATATGTTTATAATAAAACGTCTTCCACAAATGATGTAGCGTTATCATTAGCTAAAAAACATGATATGGAAGGCGTTGTTATTCTGGCAGAGGGACAAACAAAGGGAAGAGGAAGATTAGGCCGAGTATGGTTTTCTCTGCCGCAAAAATGCATTCTATGCTCAATTATATTGAAATCAAATATGCTTTCAGAAAGGCTAAATCTGCTCACTATCGGAGCATCTGTTGCTATTTCTAAGGCAATAAGGAAGACAACATTTCTACCTGCTTATATTAAGTGGCCAAATGATGTGGTAATAAAAGAGAAAAAAGTTTGTGGCATTCTTGCTGAAAAAAGAAAGACGAAAACTGGTTTTATAGTTATAGGCTTTGGAATAAATGTGAATTTAGATGCAGAGGATTTTTCACTTGATTTATGTGATAAAGCTACCTCGTTAAAAATGGAATGTGCTAAGAAAGTATCGCGAGTGGAGCTTGTACAGAAAGTATTATTTGAAATAGAGAAGGTTTATTTATCTCTGAAAGAGGGAGAAGGAAGTCTGCTGTTTGAGGAATGGCAAGAAATGTCTTCTATTCTTGGCAAACAAGTCAGAGCGACTTTGCAAAATGAGGTTGTAGAAGGGCAGGCGCTTGGAATCGATCCTGATGGCGCGTTGATTCTTAGATTGGATTCCGGTATATCCAGACGCATTACAGAAGGAACAATTGAGTATGCTTATTGCAGTTGATGTAGGAAACACAAATATTAGTGTAGGCATATTTGCCAATGATATATTGATATCTAAAATCAGCATAAAAACAAAGCAGGATATTGAATATCATTCCAAAAAGTTAAACAATTTTCTAATTGAATCAAATCTTAGGAAAGAAGAAATAACAGGTTTTATAATATCTTCTGTTGTGCCAGACATAACAAAATTATTCGTAAGGCTGTCTAAAGAACACTTTAATATCGTTCCGCTAGTGGTTGACCATAGGACAAAAACCGGTTTAAAGATAACATATGCTGCACCTTCTCAGGTTGGGAGTGATAGAATAGTCAATGCTGTAGCTGCATATAACCTGTATGGAGCGCCTGCAATAGTTGTTGATTGCGGAACAGCTACCACATTTGATCTGGTATCTAAAGAACGTGAATACATGGGAGGAGTTATATGTCCTGGCATAGGAATGTCTCTTAACGCGCTTCACAGAGATACTGCCTTGCTGCCAAAGGTAGAGCTCTCAAAGCCCAAGTCAATTATTGGAAAGAACACTACTCAGAGCATACAAATAGGGATTGTGTACGGATTTAGCTCAATGATAGACGGCATAGTAAAAAGATTAAAGAAAGAATTTTCCACACCGCCAAAGGTTATTGGTACAGGCGGATGGTCATTGCTTATAAGCCAGTATTCAAAAAGCATACAAAAGACAGACCCAGATCTTACGCTACAAGGTCTCAGGCTAATTTTTGACGTAAAGAAATAAATTTTTACTTCTATTTAAAAACCATTGTTGTTATAATCTCCAAACTTAGGATTAAGAATTAAGTGGTAAGCATTAGGTAAGAAATTTTCAAAAAATCTTAATCCTTGATTCTTATAACTTAGTACTAAAAAAAGGAGTTGCGATGTATAAAATAGGTGTAATGGGTGGAGATGGGACGGGGCCTGAAGTTATAAAAGAAGGTATGAAAGTGCTTGATGCGATTTCGGGTAAGTACAATATAAAGTTTGAGTTTACACATTATGATTTTGGAGGTGAACGATATCTAAAAACAGGCGAAGTTTTGCCTGATTCCGCTATTGAAGAATTTAGAAAGCTGGATGCTATATATCTTGGCGCAGTAGGTCATCCTGATGTAAAACCCGGAATTCTGGAAAAAGGAATGCTTTTAAAGCTCAGGTTTGCTCTGGATCAGTATATAAACCTCAGACCTGTTAAGCTTTATCCCGGGGTCGATACTCCTTTAAAGGATAAGGAACCTAAGGACATTGATTTTACTGTGGTGCGAGAGAATACAGAAGGACTTTATGTTGGTGCAGGCGGGAATTTAAAGAAGGGAACTGCTGACGAAGTTGCTATACAGGAATCGATAAATACCCGTAAAGGAGTGGAAAGATGTATCAGATATGCTTTTGAATACTGCAGAAAGAGAAACAAAGATAAAAAGCTGACTTTATGCGGCAAGACTAATGTTTTAACCTTCGCATTTGATCTCTGGGAAAGAGCCTTTAATGATGTCGCTAAAGAGTATTCTGACATAAAGACAGATTATGCTCATGTTGATGCTACTTGTATGTGGATGGTGAAGAATCCAGAGTGGTTTGATGTCATTGTAACGGACAATATGTTTGGGGATATCATCACCGATCTTGGAGCAATGATACAGGGTGGAATGGGTATTGCAGCAGGCGGAAACATTAACCCTGATAAAGGCGGAACGTCCATGTTTGAACCCATAGGAGGTTCAGCTCCAAAATATACAGGCAAAAACGTGATAAATCCAATGGCTGCTATATGTGCAGGAGGCATGATGCTTGAACATCTCGGAGAAAGTAAAGCGGCAGATGATATTGAAAAAGCTGTGATAAAGATTGTCCAAAATGATATGAAGAGTCTTTCTGCGGGTAAGATGGGACATACAACCTCAGAAATAGGTGATATGGTAGCAAAGGAAGTGGCGTAAAGATGAATAAAAAAGAAAGGTATAATGTAGCTGTTGTAGGAGTTGGCGCAGTTGGTATAGAAATGCTCAGAGTGTTGCGACAGCGTAAGTTTCCTATTGATAAGCTTGTTGTTCTTGCAAGAAGCAAAAGAGATATTACTGTAGACAGAAACACATATAGTGTGAAAACAATATCCGAAGAATTGTTTGATGGAATGGATATAGCTTTGTTTGCCGGCACAGAAGGAGAGAAAGGGGCTGCTGTAACATTTGGGAAAGTCGCAGCCAGTAAAGGAGCTGTTGTTATTGACAATGGAAATGATTTTCGAATGGATCCTGACGTGCCGCTTATTATTCCGGAGGTTAATCCCGAAGATATAAAAAAACACAAGAATATCATTGCCAATCCAAACTGTTCTACTATTCAAATGGTGGTCGCGCTTGCCCCAATTCATAAGTTGGCAAAGATAAGAAGAATTATTGTTTCTACATATCAATCAGTGTCGGGGACAGGAAGAGCTGCAATAGGGGAGTTGAAGAAACAAGTTCAGGATTACACTGATGGCAAGGAAACAACAGGTTTTGAGGCTTATCCTTATCAAATAGCGTTTAATGCAATTCCACATATAGGTTCTTTTGGAGAATTGGGATATACGACAGAAGAATGGAAGATGGTTAAAGAAACACATAAGATTTTACACGATGATACGATAGAGATTACTGCGACTACAGTGCGAGTTCCTGTTTTTTATGCTCATTCAGAATCCATATATATTGAGACAGAAAGAGAAATTCCTATTAAAGAAGTTACCCGTGTCTTGAAGGATGCCCGAGGAGTATCCGTTGTTGATGATATAAATGCCAATCCGCCACAGTACCCAATGCCTCTTCTTGCAGAAGGGAAAGACGATACATATGTCGGCAGAATTCGCAAGGATCCTTTTAAGAAAAATGGAATTAATATGTGGGTAGTTTCAGACAATATTCGTAAAGGCGCGGCTCTTAATGCAGTTCAGATTGCAGAGGAATTGATCAGGTAGATACTATATACCGAGATTTGATAGCCTTTTCTCAATTCTTTCCATATCTCTTGCGTTTTTGACTTGACAAAAATTTTTTATGCTGCAGTATGTACACAAACTTGTATGCAAACAATGCTAAGAAATAAACCAACTCAACTATTTGGAGAGATAAGGGAGTTCATCTATCGGGAGGGTGTCCGCCTCAATCATAACCTCACCGAAGAAAAGCTGGCCTCTCATTTCAACGTAAGCAGAACACCAATCAGGGAAGCTATTAAGCATCTCAAAGAGGAAGGAATTATTGAAAGAAAAAGAGGAAGAGGAATTTCTTTAAGAATATTTAAAGCCAAAGAGATTGAAGAAATCTATGATGTCAGGACTGCTTTAGAAAATCTTGCGGTGAAATCAGCCGCAGTGCGTATTACCAAGAAAGATATGGAGCAACTTGAGCATTATGCGAAAAATTACGATGAAGAAAGAAAGAAGGGAAATTTGAGAGGATTTTTACTTATGGACCAATTATTCCACGAAAAAATATTGGAAGTATGTGGAAATTCATATCTTTATAACCTTATGAAAAAAATCAGCATGATAAATACAGCACTCTATTTTTATCCTTCATATTATTATCCACTGGAAGACCCTAATCCATATACACATAAGAAAATCATAGAGGCCCTAAGGACAAAAGACTTTGTAAAATGTGGAAAGACTATTGAAAAACACATCCAATGGTCTAAAAATGAAATTCTGGAATTGATGGAAAAATCTGAAAGCGCATATAGTAAAACGAGTATTAGATTGAACGGCAACAAAAAAGCGAAAAGATGAGAGAGAAGTGGCAAAACTAAAGAGCCAAAAGACCAGAAAAACCAATAAAAAAGATGAGAGCAGTGATGAGGAAAATGCGGAAAATTTGGGGAAAGACCGCATTCACCTTGATAGAACTTTTGGTTGTAATAGCGATAATAGCTCTACTTGCGTCAATGTTGCTGCCGGCTCTAAAGGAAGCAAGAGGAATGGCTAGAAAAGCAGTATGCATAAGTAATCTGAAACAGATAGGATTAGCTTTCAATCTTTATATGGCAGATTGGGACGACTACCTGCCCAAAACTGGATCTGGAGTGTCTTATGGAGATACCTGGGATTCAAGACTGGCAGAGATTGTGTATGGTGTTACTATTACTCCAGGGAGCGGCTTCTCTGACTTTATGAAAGAAGGAGGAAAGTCAATTTTCTGGTGTCCGAGCAGACCTAAGAACATGTCTTCTGGAGGCTATAAGGTCAAAACGAGGAGCTACTCTATGAATGCAATGCTTACTCTGGATGAGGAGGGAGACCCTGATTACCATTACTCGCCTGTGAGGTACAACAAGATAGACCAAACAGCATTGTCAGAAATTCTGCTGATCATGGATGTCGGACGCCATCAGACCTTAACTAGTAAAAACTCCTACGCTGTGGCATACAGTGATGGATGGGGATGGAAAACAGGAGCTGGCGGACCCGATGCAACCTATGGCAGAGCAGATGCAGGTTTTCCCCACAATGATATGGCAAATGTTTTGTTTTGCGATTTTCATGTAGGTCAGGCTCCATGGCAGGCTGCGCCTGCCGCTCGAGATGCGGATGGATTCAGATTCTGGTAATCTTAAAAATTTTAAAACAAAAGGAGGACGAAAGTGAAAAGAATGATGAAAAGAAGTCTGGTAATCGGAATGCTGGCTGTTTATTTTATTTCGGCAAGCATATTTCCTATATTTGCTGAAGATAGAGCTAAGAAACCCTGGCCTATTCATATTCAGGAAGTAAAGCCGGCTGATACGAAACCTGCCTCACTTGATGGTCTGAGCAATCCGCTTGAACAGGTAACGATCAAAGGCGGCAACTTCGTACGCGACGGCAAACCCGTGTTCCTCATCTCCGAAGGCAATTTCGCATTCCCCGACGTGTGCAAGATCCTCGGCGTTGATATTGTTGAGCTTTATTGTAATCCCTATTCCGTCTCGCCGAAGGCAATGAACATCAACACTAAGAACAGCAAGATTGATATTACCTTTCGGCCACCCACAGGCACCGAGACTGCCGTGCGGGAACTGCTGACCTATGGCATATATCCCTATCTCGAGTTTCTCGATAACCGGGGTGCATACGACATGAAGATCGTGGAAGAGCATTATACCGACATGTTCATGCCGAAAAAGATGACTAGCTATCTCGGCTACAACGAAACGAATCCGCTGGGTTACAAGCTTCGCCGCAGTATGTGGCAGAACTATTACAACCTTACCGCGCCGTATCCCGTGTTCGTCTACGAGATGTTCAACGAAGTGCCGTACGCCAACGGCGGCAAATACGAACAGGAATTGTTTCGGAAATGTCTTAAAACAAAGTTTAAAACTCTTGCAAGGATGAACAGAATTCTTAATACCAAGTATAATTCTTTCTCTGAGATAAATATTCCCAACCTTACGAACTGGAGATTTGGCTGGCAGCGGGCGTTCCCCGGTATTTCAGAAAACCTGTTCACTGAGTGGTGTGTGTTTCAGTCAAAGCGCTCCGGTGAAATGGCAAAGATCTGGTACGATACGACGAAGTCAATGTCAAAACATTACCCCAGTCATGTTACGCTCCAATCCCCGTGGCTTGGCGGCCCATTGGGCTTTGATCCGCGTGAAAAGGTAAAAGGGGAAGACGTCTTTGGCGCAGAGACTTATTCCGCTGCCTTTGACGGAAACCTGTCGCCTCAGCTCGTGGGGATGGAGCTGATGAAAGGCCCGCAGTTACTGGATGTGGTCAGAGCGGCGTCTCCAGACAAGCCTATCTTTGACTGCGAGGGCCGGGTTGGCAAGAGCAATGCAATGGGGACTTTTGCAAGTTTAACTTCATCAAAGATAGTAGACCTTGCAGGTACTTGGAAGTTCAAAGACGGCACTAATACTGATGGAAAAAAGGCTGGCTGGTACAGGACTGATTTCTCTGATGCCAATTGGGGCGAGATCAAGGTGCCGGGCATGTGGGGAACCACAAAGGCGTACAAGAACGTACAGGTCGGCTGGTATCGCAGAACGTTTGATGTGCCAAAGACTGCCTTTAAGAAATACCCGAGACTGTATCTCTCCGGCAAAAAGCTGACTGACAAAGCAGACGTTTACCTTAACGGCAAGTATCTCTATACCACAAAGAAGTGGAACGAACTAATGCAGATTGATGTGACCAATATTTTGAAGCCGGGGAAGAATGAGATTGCTATCAGAATAGAAAACCGATTCTTTCGCGATGGCATGTATTTTGGCGGAATACGAAAGTTCATTATAATCACTGACAATGCAAAGGATACTTCGTTTGCATATACTTCGCCGGAGCAATTGAAACGCTTCCTGTGGAATGAGGTGGTACATGGTTTCTCGGGCAAGAGCCTGTGGCACTCGGGCGTGCCCTGCCGCGGCATTCCCGATCACGGAACGATGTATCAAGATGCTTTACGCTCGCTGCCATATTTCAAATCGGAGTTGGCTAATGTTGCTGACATTGTCATGCCGCGGCCCAGGATTAAAGGCAGGCAGGCGATCTACTGGCCATACGAGACGTTACTTGCGCTCAAGACATCGGCGACGAGTTATAAAGGAGGCAGCAGCATACTTGGAGCCATGGACAAGTATTATGGCTCTATGCTTTTTTCTGGGATACCGCTTGATTTTGTGGACAGTCAAAGCATACAGAGCAGCGGACTGAAGCAATACCGTATGCTGTGTTTTGTGAATTCGGAGAGATTAAAACCGGCAGTGCTTCCTATTATTGAAAGATATGTCAGAAAAGGCGGGATTGTAGTCGTAAACGGTGGTTCATTAAGAACAGATCATAATTGGCACCGCCCGTTACATGGAACTGAAT
>Ga0207996_1002198_pt1 | contig 12232 bp, 9 predicted proteins | sample AntAceMetag02UKG_FD_184773 | JGI IMG/M metagenome (GOLD analysis project Ga0207996, IMG submission 184773) | Saline lake microbial communities from Ace Lake, Antarctica - Antarctic Ace Lake Metagenome 02UKG (SPAdes) (version 2) | ecosystem: Environmental > Aquatic > Non-marine Saline and Alkaline... | reverse complement strand
ACATAGAAAGTTTTTTTGCATGGTGGAAACGTCACCTCAAAGTTTATCATCTGTTTGCCAGAAGCGAAAATGGCATGATGGTTCAAATACTATCCGGGTTGATAACATATCTTCTTTTGGCTATTTGCAATATTCCGGGGACACATTACTGTTTCTTTACTGGTCGACCAGGATTGCTGGGTCGTGTGTCTCAGCCTGTCAGGCTTTCGACTACTGTATAAAAACTATCCGAACCAAACGGTCGCCCTGTACGATTCTTTTCTTCCAGCAAAGCACTCTGCTCTGAGTCTAGGCTAAGAAATTTTTTCCAGTTCTCTATACCTGTAAGGAGTTCGTTTTCCTGAACTAGGATATCATTCCCTAACAAGCCGCAATAATAAGCGGCACTTGACCATTGGTAATCCCAGGGATTCTGAACTATTCCCACCTTGGTCGGATTACGAAGAATATATTGGACTGCTGTTAAAAGGTACATATCCGTGAAGACTGGGCAAGGTGAAAATCGTCCCTGGAAAAGATAGCCTCTGACTCTTTCACGAACATTTATCATACGTGTATAAAACCGATGCGCCTCACCTACTGCCCTAGCCAGACTGTCAGGATGTTCAGGTATGGCAAGAAGGTGTAGATGATTGGACATTAGACAGTACGTGAGAAATTGAACGCCAAATCGATCGCCTTGTCTTCTAAGGAGATTCAGGTACTCCACACGATCCTATTCCTCAAAAAAATATCCATGAATCACACACCACGATGGACAATGTGATGTGGATATCCTGGAACAACTACTCGTTTCATCCTGGCCATGTCTTACTATACTCTCGCATACGTTATATTTGACGCTTAAAACCATATTGTGTCCCCGGAATACTCAATATTGTGTCCCCGGAATACTTCCAGGAAGTATAATGGTATTGGGGTAGAAATGAGGTTTTCATTGTCGCGGTACCATTTTTTTTTCAATCAACAACACGGGATTTTGTTTTGCCGATTTTAGAGATATTGTTGTCTTGGCAAGAGTAGGAAGCAGCAACACAGGTGTAACCACCCCCACGGTCCGTGGTATGTAAAGGAGATTTATATAATGACAAACAGTCATTCTGCTGAGCGTGCCAACCCAAAGCAGGTTGGAATTTTCAAGAAGAACATCAGCAGACCAGAGTCGCAAGGCCCAAAAATCTTTTTCTTCCCCAGGCAGAGTGTGAATCAGGAGCAGTGTTTCATTGCGACCGTCGTGAACCTGTGGCAATACCGGCAGATCTTCTACGTCTGGATTTGCCATCAGCCAACGCAAACTTGAGGCCGGAGTCAACTGCAGAGGTTGCTGCCAACCGGACTGTTGCAGTAGAGCCTGAAGATCTGCGAGTGTTCCGGCATACTGCAAATTCATAACCTGTTCCTCTTCCCCACCCAGATCAAGACGATGGGTAGGTAACTGCTGCCAGCCATGTTCAAGCCAGTTACCGGTGGTCATCTGCATGGTCGTATATTGCTGTTGATAGCGGAGTCGGTTATCGGTAAAGCCGGTTGCCCAGTGGATAAAGGCTGCTAGTATAAACACGATAATCAAAAATCTAAACAGCCCCCTGCTTTTGCAAGGTCGTTTTCCATGCAGATAGATTAAGGTAATTATAATTATCCAGGCCGTGCCCAGGCTGAATCCGCCAACAACATCGGAGAGCCAATGGGCACCTAGATACAACCGGGAATAGCCGATACCAAGGATTAAAAACAGGGCTAAGGCAAAGGGGAGCCAACGTTTTTTCGCGACCATCTCGCGACTGCACAGCAGGGCAAGAAAACCAAAGATAACCAGAGACATCGTGGCATGACTGGAGGGAAAGGCCCAATGGACAGCGCCGCCATACATATCCACCGGACGTGGAATCCTGGTGACTTGTTTAACTATGGTGACCAGCAGAAAGCCGATGACGGTAGTGCCTGTTAGAAACAGAGCGCTGTAACGATCCTTTATAAACAGCAGCCAAAACAAACCTGCCAGGACAAGCGGTACGGTTACAGCCGCATCACCCAGCATGGTTATGCTGACCATAATGGTGTCACCCCAAGGTGTTCGGAATCCCTGCAGCAGGTGGTAGAGAGACTTTCCCGACTGCACCAGGGGGTCACCCGTAATCACATCTTCCGTAATACCGAGAAAGAGCCAGCTTGCCCCGATAAAAAAGATCATCAACACGATAAGCAGCCGCAGAAGAGAGCTGCCTTTATTTATAAAACCACCGAGCCAGCGCTGCATGACAGGGGAACGATAGGCAAGAGTGATAAACTTTTTTTCCCATATCTGCCCATTGGTAAGAATAAAAAGGAAACCTCTACGGAACAGGCTGAAGACAAGCCAGGTCAAAAGCATCAGGAAAACCAGTAGAACGGCCAACCGTCCAGCAACTTCACCGGCCAGGGCCAGTGATACACCCAAAGCCATTCCTGGCAACATGTATGCCGGAGCCCAGCCAAGAGCGGAGAGAATATTATATACGGTAAAGCGGCTATGCCCCATACCGAGCATACCGGCGATAATGGGAATAACGGGGCGAACCGGACCAACAAAGCGGCCAAAGAAAACCGATTTTCCACCATGACGATGAAAAAACTCCTCTCCCCGGGCAAGCATATTCGGGTAACGGGCAAACAGGGAAAAAGAACGGATGCGACCTTTAAAGTGATGCCCAAGCCAGAAACTGAGGCCATCGCCAAGAACAGCTCCACAGACTGCCCAGACCATGGTTGTCCAGAAAGGAAGAGCTCCGGTGGTTATCAGGGCACCGGCTGTCATCATCAGGGCTGCACCCGGTATGATCAAACCAACAAAGGCCAGAGATTCTGCAAAGGAGGACGCAAAAATCGCAAAACCGGCCAGATTCGGATGGTTGGTGATCCAGGTGGTCAGGTTGATAAGAAATTCGTGCATTGGGATTAATCTGTTAAGTTGGTTTAGTTTTCAGCCGTTCGCTTTTACATTGATAGAGATATTCTAACAGACCATATTCAATCATGGCCAAGAGAAAGAGACTCCTTTTCCCGCGCTGCCAGATATCCGATAGGTGACACAACCACCTCACTGGGAAACGGAAAAAAGGAAGACTCAAGAAACATCGTAATTATAATCCCAGGATATACCCTAACTGCTCTACGGTCTGTACAATCAAATTTATGATATCATGCAATACTTCCAATATATTCACGTCGCTTCATTTGGTCAGGTTTCCCTGTAATGCATTTTTTTGATGAACAATGATTCCATCCGATTCACGATACGGATTATCCTGTCATAAAAAGGAGTTATCAGGTTGCGTAAAGACTGCATAACCGCCACGCTCATCAAGGCGACAACAAAAGAACCGATGATGTCCAAGGGAAAATGAAGAGCGGTATAAACCCGAGTCAAGCCCCCAGCGATAGCGATAATAAAGAGCACCACCCCCTGCCTCCTCCAACCCGGACGAAAGAGAAGAAGAATCCGGGGACACAATACCATTTCAATTGGCAAATAAAAAAACAGTAATATGCCCCCGGCATTTTCACGATCTTATCACCCAGAGTACAGAAAACTTACAAGATATTATCTTGCTCACCATGTTAAAAGAATCTGCTAAAAGCAATTGCTAGCAAAATGCTATTCGCCTGAAAGGTTACGGTTTTAACCTTTTACAGAAACAATAAAAAATACAGTTCCAGCTGTAAGAGTAGCCATAGAATAGTTAAATACTCGCAACGCAAGGTCATTATACAAAAAACGGGAAATTGCAGTTCCAAAACCAGCCCATAGGGAAGCAGACGGCAGGTTGATTAATGAAAAAATAAATGCGATTATCATGGCAGATGGAAGATACATTTTCCCAACCGGAGGAAAAGTTGCCATCGCCATAATCGCCATTAACCACGCTTTTGGGTTAAGGAATTGAAATAAGACTGCTTGTAGAAATGTTACAGGTTTTCCATTTTGCTCGACTTGTTCACCATGAGAAGACGTAGCTATTTTCCATGATAGATATAATAAATATATAGAACCAGCTATCTTTAAAAAAAACTGCAATTGTGGATATTGTTCAAAAACTAACCCTAATCCTAAAGCAATAGCCATCTGCAAACAAAAAAAAACTATGCAGGTACCCCAGACAAAAGGCATTGTTCTTAAGAAACCAAAGTTGGCCCCCGAAGCAGTTAGCATCAAATTGACAGGACCAGGAGTAATCGTAGTCACAAAAACAAAGGTGGCTAATGGGAACAAGACATTGTGTAATTCTAACATGATGCCCCCCAGAAAACTATTCCCAGAGGCATTGTCTTGTTTAGCAACTATATAGTCACCTAAAACCAAGACGTCCAATCCCGTCGAAAAGAAACAACGAATAGCGGCTATTGGATTTTCAACAATTGGTTCACCCATTATATTGAAACTTGTATTTAGAACCAAAGGCACCCCAGTTAGTTTTAAGAATTCACCAATCATCTCATGGTAGCGGCTATTGGTATCAGAGTGAACTGTTTGCAATCTCGCACTCCCATCAACATGCGTTATAGCAGGAATAATATTTTTTTTATCTCGTTTCACATCGCAAACCTGCAACATAAATGGTGAATCGACCGTGATATTAAAGTAACTATCTCTAAATTCAGCCAAGATAGATGGGGCAAAGGGCCTGTAAGCCTCACGGTGCTTTACTTCTGCATTGATTTTATCTTTCATTCCCGGCATTGTTGGATTAGCGATAATGGCCCGGCTCCCCAAAGATCTTGGCCCGAATTCCATACGCCCTTGAAACCAACCTATAATTTCACCCTGATTCAAAAGCTCTGCAGTTTCAACACAGACCTTCTTGGATTTTTTAAAAGTCAGCTTACACTCAGTAAGTACAGACTGAATGTGATCATTGGTATATTCTGTTCCAAAAAAAGGATTGTTGTGATGAACTCGCTTAGGCTGTTTAAGGATTCCGTTGTATAGATGATATGAGGCACCAATACAGGTACCATTGTCCCCGGCTCCTGGCATGACATATATATCTTCGAAACTCGTTTCACGTAATATTTTCCCATTTGCCACACTGTTAAGTGCGACACCTCCAGCCAATACCAAGTTTTTGGTTTTTGTTTTGTTTTCCAGAATCCGACACAACTGTATTATTTTTCCTTCTAGAACACTTTGGAAAGCAGCTGCAACATCAATGTGGTGTGATAGTAATTCCTCCTTCGCCTTACAAGGGAGGCCGAAAATCTTATAGAATTTTTGGCCACATAATTTACCATTTGCATTTTGATATTGAAAATAGGATAAATCAATTTCCACACACCCTTTAGGAGAAATATTGACCATTTTATCAACTATTGAATAAAATCTTTTAGGATCACCCAAGGGCGCCAACCCCATTGTTTTACCTTCATCATAATTCGGTGTAAAACCACAGAATTCTGTACACGCAGAATACCCCCCCCCCTAACGAATTAGGAAATCTACTTTCCTGAAAATGAGTGATGTTTAAACCATCCCCATAACCTAGCCATGTTGTTGCCCACTCACCCCATCCATCTAGCGACAAGAGAGCCGCTTTCTCGTAAGGAGACACAAAATAACTGCCTCCGATGTGAGCAAGATGATGTTCAACAAAATGGAGTTTAGGACGCTTATATTGATTACCCCAAGTACTTTTGTACCATTTCAATAACTCTTTTCTCCTAGAATAAACTCTTAGAAATTAGTAGTTTATAAATGGTAACGCATCTTTAGTTAAAGACATTGCGAAAAAAGCTTTCTTCCAAAAATGCTTAAAGGGACTTATGGAAACTGCAATATGATCTATTTGAGATAGATCCATATCAGCCATTTCTAAACATTTATTAATTGCATGCTCCGGGAATTGTTGCGTATGTTTTACTCCAGTCAATCGTTCTTCCTCTAAAGCAACCAACAATTCACCATCAGCAACAATACAAGCTGAGGTATCATGAAAAATAAAATTAATTCCTAAAATATTCATAGTGCTCCTAACAAATTGAAAATTCAATGTAAAATGTGGTTCCACTTTGTGGTTCGTAGCATAAATAAATCTGTTTATTTATAATTTCTTTTTCATTCATCCCCCCATCTTTTGTTGCCTACATTTAGCACTATTATCTAGTGCCGAACGTTCGAAATCACCGGCTGACGGTAGGGTTAACGGAAACTTGATGCGTGTAGACGGATTGTCGGTAAACATCCAAAAATCGGGCGTGTGAGCCAGTCGGGTTCCGGGTAGAAGCACCGGCTACCCGGTGCTCCCCCCACAAACCCGTATGTGAAGATTTCCCTCATACGGTTCCTCGATCACCAAAAGCTCTATGCTGATGGTTAACCCAACAGGCGACACCCTGTTAGGCGCGTAACTATGCTACCCATATTTTCCCCTACGATAGCTGAGAAAGTTATGCACTCGAATGGATTTACAGTGATACGGTTTGTGAGCTCTGAGTCTCTCCCGTTGTTCCTTCCAGCCGATCGTTACACCCAGCTTCTCCTTCCCTACAGTGGGTCCCTTGGGCATCGGTTCCCCACCTTCACGACTCCTACCATGGAATCATCGGTACTATGATCCACTAAGACTACCAAAAGCCCTTCTCATGGTCGTTCGTTGTACACTCTCCGGCCATGATACCTTGCATTGCCCTTCTTTATTCGTACACCCTTTCGGGTCTCGTCCATGGGCGAGGGATTCCTGTTGAACGCCTGGAGTTTTCTTTAGGTGACCCCAACCTTACTGTGCAAGGAGACAGTTGGCTCTCCCGTGTTCCCAAGCTACCCCCGTAAACACATGACCTTGTCTCAGACCCCGGTGGTGACACTGAACACTTTCCATAACGTGTTCAGGTCTGCTGCCTTCCAGAAAATGCACCCTGTCAGCTTTCACAAGCACTCGGTATTTTGAGTACAAGCTTATCCAATGATCACAACTATACATTTTTCGGGGCTCAGTACAGACCCTGCATTCTTGATCCACCTGGCTTCGGACTCCCGTTACCGGGCTTTCCCTCAGGTTTCACTACTGCCCCGCTGGATAGGCTTTAGGCAGGTGGGACTTGTGAGTCTTTCGGTCACTCACCCACTGGGTAACATTTGCCAATTTTATCCCCGTAAAGGGAATCCCAAGGCACCGGATTTAGCTCGGAACGAGCATTTTTTTGTTATAAGATTTTTTAAGGATTATCTTTCAAATCAGGGAGAATAAGGGGACACAATACCATTTTAATTAGCAAATAAGAAAAAACAGTAATTCAACAAATGGCTTGAGACCAGACATCTACTTGCAGTATCAGGCTGTTCGCCGTCACAGAATATTGAGTTTGGATCAAAACCTGCTGACCTTTGAACACAATATTGGTACATCTCCCTCAAGCTCACACAGTCCCCAGAACAAAAGAATCAGCAGGAAAACCAAGCCGCAAAATCTCCTTGTGTCCATGGAATTCCTCACCACCAACATCCAAAAATGATCTCTATCCTAAGAACAATTTCTGAGATATTGCAACTCAACCGCAGCCAGTACCGGTCCCCAAGCAGCCACCACTTCCGCAACTTTTTTTGGCCCTTCTTTTTAATGGAGCCGGATTTTTACCAGTATAAACAGCGTCCAGTCCAACCTCAATAAAACCTGACATAGTCACAGGGGAAATACCCGCCCTCTTGAAGACTTTTTTGGGCGATTCACCCATATCACTGACCATTACTGCCCGACAGTCATAGAGAAGTCTTGTCAATGCTTCCCAGCGTCCTATGCCACCGCCAGGAATAGGAGCCTGACGTTTTTCAATGAGCTTATATCCATCTTCTTCCTTAGCATAGATAAGAAATTTTGTAGTTTCTCCCAAATGCTGATTAACAAGCATACCTTCAAGGCTGGCCACGGCAACATAAGGCCGTACTTTTGGAGGAGTGGCCGGCATGGTTGCGCAGGCGTTAAGACATCCAGCCATCTCACCCGATTTGTCATTACCGAGCAAACCAACAGCATCTGCACGACACCGTTTACAGTGACGCATCTGCGGCAAGTGTTCTTCACAGCTGTTTCTAAGCGTATTCATGGTTGTCTTAGTCGGCTCCACCAGATCGGCAAAAGGCGTATCGGCGTTAGGTAGCATGGCCATACAGTTAAAAAGATCCACTCCCAGCTTTTTCATGGTCATGGCAGTGACCTCAGCATGATGATCATTGATACCGGGAATTGTGATGAAATTAATTTTAACGGTTACGCCACGGGATTTTAGCTTTTCAATTGCCATGAGTTGGCGGGCCAGGAGGAGTTCTGCTGCTTGCAGATTGCGATAGATGATTTTTCCGTCCCTGACATAACTGTAAATGTTTTTGGTCACTTCTGGATCTACACCATTCACCGTCACAGTGACATGGGAGACACCGATATCGGCAACTTCATCCACATGAGGAGTCAATCCCAAACCATTGGTGGAAAGACAGAGAATAAGATCAGGATAGTGCTCGCGCAGAAGTCGCATGGTCGTAAGAGTCTCATTGGCATTGGCAAATGGATCACCGGGGCCAGCAATTCCTGCCACACTGATACGGGGTTCGGCTATAAGAACTTTATCCATGTAGACAAGGGCCTGTTCTGGTGACAGGATGGTAGAGGTGACTCCGGGCCGGGATTCATTGACACAGTCATACTTCCTGTTGCAGTAATTACACTGAATATTGCATTTTGGAGCCACCGGTAGATGAACTCGACCAAACTTCCCTTTAACCTTGGCATTAAAGCATGGATGACGGGAATAATCAGGGGTTGAAGGTGCTGTTTTCATTTGAATCTCCTTGTTTTATTGCAAATATTGCTACAGCCGACAGCTCCAGGCTCCCAGCTGTCAAAATCACATATACGAATACCCGATGGGCGAATCACTCTGCTTTTTTGCTATGCAGGCATTAACCACCAGATCAAAAAGCTGCTGCGCCCCTCTGTAACCTATATGTAGAATACGTTGTCCGCCCATGCGATCATGGATGGGAAAACCCACCCTGATAAGGGGGATACTGAGTTTCTGGGCCAGGGGGTAGCCCTTGGAATGCCCTACCAGAAGATCAGGGCCAAGACTTTCTGCCAACTCACTGATATCATAAAAATCCATACCTTCATGGACCTGTGGCTGCTCAGGTAAGAGATCACCAGTGGCTTCAGCAATTTTTTCAGCTAATTTTTTACTCTTTCCCCCCGAGGCACAGAGTATGGGCATGACACCTATCTCTGCCAAAAATCCTGTTAAACCCACAACCATATCTTCCTCACCATAGACAATGGCTTTTTTCCCATAGATATATTTATGACCATCCACATAGGAGTCCACCAGACGCCCGCGCTCTGCCTTATGTTTTTCAGGGATTGGAAGGCCGGTGAGAGCAGCCAGATGGTCAAATAATCGATCCGATGCTCGAATTCCCATGGGTTGGGAAATTCTTCTGTTTTTTACAGAAAACTTTTTTTCCAGAATGGCGCCACCACTCTGTTCACTCATGGTGTGACCAAATTCAATACTCCCAATACCGCTGCCCATGTCAGCTATGGAAACAAGGGGAGTGCCGCCAGGCTGTATCTTCTCGTAGGTTTTGGCGGCCTGACCGTCCATTGTATCGGAAATATCCGGCAGGATGGTGGCTTTCAGGGTAAAGTCTTCCGTAACTTCCTTTAAATAACGTATATCTGCCGGCGAAACAAAACCCGGTAAAATGTTTATCTTGTCGCCTGATTCATCCTCTTCACCAATACCTGCCAGAGTATCCACAACAGAGGCCACAGCATTGTGAAAGCCTTCCATATGAGTACCGTTGTAGCTTGGAGTGCCCACCTCAACCATGATCGGCTTTTCCCCTTGCACTTCCTTGTCATACTGGTTGAGAAACATCTTAACATCATCACCAATGGTCTCCGTGAGGCAGGTAGTGGCAATGCCGATGAGCTGGGGACGATATTTCTGGGTTACATTTATCAGACCCAGTTTGAGATTCGCGCCACCACCGTAGACGGCATGTTTTTCTGAGAGTGATGAAGAAGCTATATCAATGGGTTCGTTAAAATGAGAGATGATATAGCGACGCATATAGGTGGCACACCCTTGAGAACCATGCAGATAGGGAACGGCTCCTTCAATACCCTTAAAAGCTATGGCAGCGCCGAGTGGTGTACAAAGCTTACAGGCATTTGTGGTAGAAATATAATTCGGACGATTTTTAGACATGGTTTGCCTCGTTGCTTATTGTCAGCAATAACGATGGTTCATACTCTTTTTTTTAGACGGGATTATCTGTCAGCTTTATTTTGATACGTGAAACGCCAGACCGGACTCATCACCGATGAGTAAACTTCTTCGGCAAAGTTGAGCATACCAACGAATCCTGCCAGAGCCTCTTTCCGTTCATGGTTATGGTCACAAAAACCGACACCCAGTTTATAGGCAATGGGTCGCTCCTTGACTCCACCGACAAAAATATCCACTACTTTTTCTTCTAGAAAACTGGTGAGTTCCAAAGGATTAGTGTCATCAACGATGATGGTGCCGGGGTCGGTGATTTCTGCAAGCTCACGATACTCCTGTTCGGTACCGGTTTGACTACCCACCATGACAACATCCATACCCAGCAGACGGAAGGCCTTGACCAGAGAAAAAGCTTTAAATGAGCCGCCTACATAAATTGCAGCCTTTTTCCCGTTCAGCGCCTTCTTATAGAACTCAAGCTTAGGCAGCAATTTCTCCAACTCTTCTTTGACAAGCTGTTGTGTCTTAGCCAGCATTTCCGGATCTTTGAAATGTTCAGCCACGTCATAGAGTGCCTGAGCCATATCCTCCACGCCAAAATAAGAAACACGCATGGAAGGGATGGAGTAATCATCTTCCATCATTTTGGCCAGATCCATGGTGGAGCCTGAACATTGAACGACATTAAGAGCTGCACCATGGGCACGCTGAAGATCTGCTATCCGTCCATCACCTGTGATGTTGGCTACAACTTCCACACCAATACGTTCGAAGTACCCACGGATCATCCAGATTTCACCGGCCAGATTAAAATCCCCCAGGATATTGATGGAGTGGGGAGAGATCCCGGTTGTATCACCGGTACCAATGAGCCGGGCCATGGCATTACATGCTGCGGTGTAACCAGCCCTTTTGTTCCCTTTAAATCCTTCAGATTTGACTGGAATTACCGGAATGTTTGTCTCTTTTTCTACCTGCCTGCAAACCGCTTCCAGATCGTCTCCGATAATTCCGACAATGCAGGTGGAGTAAACAAAGGCGGCCTTTGGACTGTGCCGTTCAATAAGTTCGAAGAGGGCGTTGGTCAGCTTTTTTTCTCCGCCAAAAATGACATCTATTTCCTGCAGATCAGTCGAAAAGGAAAGACGATGTAATTCAGGACCAGAAGAGAGTGCCCCACGAATATCCCAGGTATACACAGCACAGCCTATGGGTCCATGTACGAGATGCAGGGCATCTGCGATGGGATAGAGAACCACCCGCGAGCCGCAGAACACACAGGCCCGCTGACTTACTGCCCCAGCTAGAGAGTCTTTATTACAGGTAAGGGTGAAAGGCTGTTCTCCGGTGCGATGAATCTGTGCTTCTCGTTCCTTTAATACTTCCATGGTCTTCCCTTCATTAAGTGTTGGTTTGAAAGGGAATAAAGCAACGACTGTGCCAGAAGGAGAATCCCCACATAACTTATTGTTATTTCAATGCCTTAGTTCCTTGTATAAAAAATTATTTACAAAGAGTGACACCACAGGGAATGTATCAAAGTTGACAAAATGGAAGGAAAGGTTCCCTTTTGTCGCAAACAGGAGGGGATGTATCAGAGATGATACTTAATATGGGTACCCTATATAAAACTATAAAAACGCCAGCAATTACCCAACTATTACATTTACGTACCGATAGCAAATATAACGTTACATATTTGTACGTTTCAACCGCTCAAACAAACATACATATGGAAGATACCGAATCAATGCTTCGGTTAATCAGGAACTTACCACTTACCCCAACCGACATTCTTCACATGGCACGACATATACTATCATCATTCTGAAAATTGATACCTGTTCTAAAACAACGGTTCATCCGGTTAATGAGTACCTGTCACGAATTTAATTGCTAAAGGACATGGCAAGAGACATGTTGTTTGTTATCACCACAAACAACATGTCTCTTGCCATGTCCACATCACTATTATACCATG
>Ga0207996_1002197_pt1 | contig 12235 bp, 8 predicted proteins | sample AntAceMetag02UKG_FD_184773 | JGI IMG/M metagenome (GOLD analysis project Ga0207996, IMG submission 184773) | Saline lake microbial communities from Ace Lake, Antarctica - Antarctic Ace Lake Metagenome 02UKG (SPAdes) (version 2) | ecosystem: Environmental > Aquatic > Non-marine Saline and Alkaline... | reverse complement strand
GACGGCTTTGAGAGATTTTATATAAAACCCTGCTATATAGATGATAATATCACAGTTCCCGCAGAAGGAGAACTGGGACTTTATATCCTTGATCATTTAGCCCAGAAATCAAGGGAATTGAATGGGTACCTCTACGTAAATCGGGATTCTATCCAGGCAGAGATCATTCTGGATACCTTGAGTATGCAGGTATATTCTCACGGATTTATAGAATTTGATGATCTGGAACTTAGAGATGAATATTATACTACAGGTCCCATCCTGCTGCATAAAGCCGGGTCATTTTCATCTTTGAATACAATTGATGAAGGAACCGGCTGGGAATTCCGGTTAGGTAGAGAAATTGTCTATCATGGAAATTTTGAGCCGGAAGGGTGCAGTGAATGGGCTATAAATTCAAGTCATGAATGGCTGACCCAGGAAGAACCCTATATGGGTGATAATTCTCTTTGCATTGAGCTGGAATCTTCTGCTGGAGATAATATCATCACAAATCTGGAAGGCAGGATCAAGCTCTATGACGATGTGGATTACTCACTGCATGGCTATATCCGCACCAGTAATACAGAAGATGCCGAGGTGCAGATAAGAACATATGCTAATAGAACCGGAGGGAATTATATTAACATGTACGGCACTCCCCCACTTGATGGAGATAACCCCTGGACATACGTCTGGGCAGATCTGCCGGAGCTGGAGGATAATGAACGGTTTATTGACTACCGATCTACGGTGTATCCACCTCCAGAAGGAACCAGTCAGGGATATTTTGATAATGTGGGATTGATAGGCTGGACAGACTGGACTCCATTTAATGGTGCAGCAGTTGAAGTGGATAGTCCTAATGAATATTATTATATAGAAATGCGTTCCCCTGACCAGGTGGAAACTATCAGGTGGACATATACGGAGAAGAACTATGGCTTTGTGCCGGACCTGGAAAGATTTACTTCACCTGGAGAGATCACCAAAGCTGTTTTAAATCAGAATTATCCTAATCCCTTTAATCCTGAGACGAAAATTACCTTTACCTTGAATCAGACTGCTGATGAAGCAGAAATTGGGATATATAATATCAGGGGTCAGAAAGTGAACAGTCTCCCGGTGGATATCAGCCGGGGTACCGGCAATTACAGCGTGATCTGGCAGGGAAATAATAATAAAGGTATATCTGTCGGCAGTGGGGTTTATTTCTATAGACTTGAGATTGATGGTAAACAAATATCCGCAGGAAAGTGTTTATTATTAAAATAGTATAGGGAGTAGTTATGAGGAAGTTGGTTATAAGTTTTGTATTTATCCTATTGATCAGTGAATTATTCTGCTGTACATTAGGCGTGATCAATGGTTCTGCTACAGCAGATGGGCGTCCCATAATCTGGAAATCAAGAGAAGCAGGGAATAATGTGCATGTGACGCATGAAGATGGCTATACTTATGAATATATAGGCTCAGGTAATAGCGGATCAGAATATGTGTGGATGGGTATGAATGAGACGGGTCTGGCAATTGCAAATGCCCTTTCTGGTGATCTGCAAAGATTACCCGGCAATGGAGACTGCATGCTGCAGGCTTTGCGCAATTATTCTACAGTGGCAGAATTTCTTACCTTTCTGGACAGCACAAATGTGTCTGGTAGAGAAACGCACACTAATTATGTGATGATGGATGCCACGGGAGCTGCTGTGGTACTGGAAGTGGCACCTAATGATTATTGGCTTTATGATACCGCTGATACGCAATATGGCTTTCTGATCAGGGATAATTTTTCTATCGCAGGTGGAGGAACTCCTACCTTCAGATATACGATGATGAATCATGTACTTGCGGATCTTGCTGAAGCTGGTCCTATAGAATGGGAAGATATATTTCCTCAGATACTCAGGGGGTTTTATGACGAAGAAGAAAACCTGCTGGATGTACCCTTTGAAGACAGGTGGAGTATTAATTCCAATTATGGCTATCTTTCCACTGCCTATAGTAATAATGGTAACAGCTTTTCATCAGTAGCCCTGATGCATGGCTCAACCCCAAATGAACCTGCCTGGCTAAGCACCATGTGGACGAATCTGGGAGTACCTGTCAGCGGGATTGCCCTCCCCTATTGGGCAGTTTGCCCCTCAGTACCTCAGCCGGCATCAGGCAGTCCATCTGTTCCATTAACTGATCGGGCTACCCAGATCAGGCAATTGATCTATAATGCGACGCCAGCGAACTTTGCAGACTCCTGGTTATTACGGAACCCAAATGGTACCGGTTACTGGGATGTGGCAAGGGCTTATGAAGAAGAACACTTTGCCCAGATAAATGAATTGAGGGAGCAGTGGATAAATGATCCACCTACTATCAATGAACTGCAGGCACTGGAAATTCAGATCTGCAATGAAGGCTATCAAGTGGTGATGGACTGGCAGCCGGAATATAACTATCTGCCGGACTTTATCTGCGATACCACTATTGGTGAAGTGCCTTTAACTGTACACTTTGAAGATCACACTCTGCATGCTCCAGATTCACTTGCCTGGGATTTTGATGCTGATGGTATCATTGATTCCATTCTCACAGATAGTTTAGGGTATGGAGCAGAATATACTTATACTGAACCAGGAATATACTCACCGGTTTTTTATGCCTGGCATGATACCGTGCTGGACTCAGTGCAGGCAGAAGACCTGATCACTGTGGAATATCCTGATGTTACTTATTTGACAGCTTCTAAAGATACTATCGTGTGTGATCTTGATGATGAGCTTGATGAAGAAATCACTATCTATAATACTGGTGATTATCCTGTGACTTTGCAGGATATCTATTTCACGACCTTAGATGGTTATCCACACCCTGAGCCGGTTCTATTCTATTGGAGTTTTATTGATGAACTCGAGCTGCCTTTGGTAATGGCTGCGGGAGACAGTTGTGAAATATTGGTCTCTCCAGAATTGATATTTCGTGAATATTGGGGTGAAACAATGATCTTTGAAGCTGATCTGGATACCCTTAATATTCCCTGCCTTTATGATGAAGATCTGTGGAATATTGGTGATGAAGATGAAGATACCATTGCACCAGCAAAACCATACCTCAGGAATTATCCTAATCCTTTTAATCCCAACACAACGGTATCGTTCTACGTACCACAATCTGGCATGGTGGAACTTGCTATTTATAACCAGAAGGGTCAGAAAGTGAGTACTCTGCTTGATCAGGTTATGGATAAGGGAGATAATGAAATTACCTGGTCAGGAAAAAATGATCAGGGTGAAAGTTGCAGTTCGGGTATTTACCTGATCAAACTCAGCATGGATGATCAAACCAGGCTTATCACAAGGTGTCTTCTTCTGAAATAGTAGGTTGACAGCAGGGGGAATGGATAAAATTTAGCCTGATCAGAAAGAAAGAAGGTGATGTGATGAAGAAAATAATGTTACTGAGTATATTATTGGTCCTGACAATCGGGATAATGGCAGATCCGCCGGCAGGATACTATGATGGCTGCGATGGTTTGATGGGCAATCAGTTAAAAACCACTTTGCATAATATTATCGATGATCACGTAGAATATTCTTATAATGCTCTGCGTGACTATATATTACCATATACAGATCAGGATATCAATAACAGCGATAATGTGATACTGCTCTATACGGGCTGGTCAAGACCGATTGATGAGTTTGGTGGTGATATTGACGAATGGAATCGTGAACATGTGTGGGCAAAATCCCATGGAGACTTTGGTAATAATCCACCCTGCGGCACTGATGCGCATCATCTCCGACCTACTGATGTGAGTGTGAATAGTCGTCGGGGCAATCTGGATTTTGATAATGGCGGAAATCTGTATATAGATGGTGATGGTGATACGGGCTGCTATTATGACAGCAATAGCTGGGAACCTCGCGATGAGGTGAAAGGCGATGTGGCAAGGATGATATTTTATATGACAGTACGCTATGAGGGTGATTCAGGAGAACTTGATCTGGAAATGGTAGATGAGGTAAATACTAGCCCTGAACCGGAATTTGGTAAGATGAGCACTCTGCTGGAATGGCATTTCCAAGACCCTCCAGACGCCTGGGAGATGAGACGCAACGACCGGGTATATGAATATCAGGAAAACAGAAATCCCTTTATTGATCATCCGGAATATGTATCCCGCATCTGGTTTGGCACTGATATAGAAGACACTACTATTATGCCGGTTACCAATATCGAACTATATCCCAATCCCTTTAATCCGGCCTTAAATCTATCCTGCATGCTGCCTGATGAAGATTTCCTGAGCGTGAATATCTATAATCAGAAAGGGCAATTGATAGATAGGATAGCAAATAGTATTCAACCATCGGGATTGTGGAAATATACCTGGTCAAATAATAACCTGCCAACGGGAGTTTATCTGATCAGATTTTCAACCCCGCAATTTTCACAAACTAAAAAAGTTGTTCTGCTTAAATAAATAAATATTGAGTTAAGATACGATAGCCCCGATTTATCGGGGACTTAAGATTTTTTGGGGGGGGGTAACCAAATCTAAGTCAGGACTTCTGAACCGTATTCGGGATAGGAGTTATGGACGACAGTGACATGCTGGAGTTAGGAATAAGTGGTCGCCAGAAGTCTTGTCCTGGTTACATTCCAAAACTCCTGCTGAGTTGGCAGGGAAGTTAAGTTCGCTCTTAAGTCAATCCGATGAGTACATCGTCTTAACTCAATAGCTTATTCATCTATAGGATTATCAATACCAAGAATATCGTCTGCTTCATTATCAGATATCTGCTCCAGTGAACGCAGTCTGCTATCCATAATGCGTGCTCTGTCACTGGTTTTATCTAATGTACGTGATACTTTGCTAACCTGATCCTTTAATTTCTCCATCACCTCACCAAATAGACGGAATTGCGTTTTTACTGCTGACAGATATTTCCATACTTCGCTGGCTTTCTTCTCTATTGCCAGTGTTTTAAATCCCATTCTGAGACTGTTCATTATCGCTGATAGCGTTGTGGGACCAGCTATCACAACCCGATATTTCTCCTGGATACTTTCCATTACTCCAGGCACGCGTAATACTTCTGAATAAAGCCCTTCCGTGGGAAGGAACATAATAGCAAAATCTGTGGTCTTCGGAGGATTAATATATTTATCTCTAATGTCTGCTGCAGATTTCTGCACAGCTTTGATCAGTTCAGCTACTGCTTTATCTACATCTGTCTTATCACCATCCTTGCTCACCTGCAATATCCTCAAATAACTTTCCTGAGGGAATTTGGCATCTATAGGCAGCCAGAGGACATCATCACCGCTGCCAGGTAGTTTCACTGCGTAATCTACCCGTTCCTGACTTTGAGACTTCACCTGTACATTCTCTGCAAACTGCTCTGGAGTGAGGATTTGTTCCAATATCGAGCCTAATTTTACTTCTCCCCAGGTTCCCCTTTCCTTCACATTGGTGAGTACCCGCTTTAGATCACCTACTCCGTCAGCCAGGGCCTGCATTTTCCCCAGATCCTTTTGTACCCTTTCCAATTGCTGTTCCACGCGGGTAAAAGCTTCCCCAATCCGCTTCTGGAGGGTAGTTTGCAGTTTTTCTTCCACGGTCTCACGCATCTTTTCCAGCTTGCTGTCAATCATGTTACGATTTTCTTCTGTCTGCTGCCTGTTATCCTTGATCATGTCATTAAGGCTGAGATTGAACCTGTCCAGACTGTTTTCAATCAAAGTAGATTGCCTGCTGAAAGCATTCATTAATTCTTCGCGCAGTACTTTTTCGCCTGTTTTAGTTTCCTCACGATTGCGCTGCATCTCATCCCGTAATATTCTATCATAACTACCATCACTGCTTTTTGACCGTATCAGCAGCAGGATCATGATCACAATATTTAATCCCAGCAAGCCAAGTATAACATAATCCATAATTATTCCTTATCCTCTTTAATGATCTGCATAACTACATCCCAGGCACTATCTATGCCTTTTAAATATTTATCATAGAAATTTACTTCTACAGAGACATCAGGATAGATAGTTTTCTCTCTGCTGAGACTGCGTTTTGGGCGCTTGAACACCTTATGCGAAACACTGCCTTCAATCCCGCTGTTTGGTAAACTGAAATAGAGAATATCTCCATAAGATGTAGGCTTCTGACCCATCGGCTCTCCCACTACAATGCCCAGATCATTATCATAAGCAATGGTTACCATATCTCCGGCACTGCTGAATGTACCATATCCTGTGAGAAAATATAGCTTACCGTCAAACTTGTGATTAGATGCCGGCAGGTAAAACCCGCTGTCTTTATTCCTGATAATACTAAAATAATCTTCCTTCATATCCAGATCCAGGTCATAATAATAGGGCAGCTCTGCTTCCACTCCAAAATTATCCTGCAACCTGTTCAGATAGTAATCCACTACGTCCGAGTAATAATGCTGCATCAATTGAGACAATTTGATCCCTGTAGTAATTGGAGAAATTGGTTTTTCTAATTTTATATGATCAAAGAACTGGTTTGCCAGGATACTGTTACCTCCCGCGTTATTCCTCACATCTATCACCAGATTCTCAATTTTCTGCTGATAAATATCGGAAAACATCCTTTCCAGGAAAATGCGGAAATCTCCACCCCGTTCCTCAATTTCCTTATGGTATGCATCAAACTCATCATCAGGGATAATACCTGATTTGTGATACATCCTCACCGTCTGAAGATCATTGAATTCATTGAATTGAAAATAGCAGGTTTTTATCTCTGGCAATATCTTATAAGAGAACAGATCCTGATTGTAAGCAGTAACGGGATGCTGAACTGGTTTCAGCCAGTTAACCTGAGTGGAATTCTCCAGGTCGAGTAACTTGGCTTGCCCATCAATATCCACTACTAACTGGATAGTTTCCTCCTGATCTATCACGTCAGTCAGCAGCAAAAAGCCCACCATATTCATCAAATTTGTTAACTGGTAGCGTTTCCAGTAACGGTTTTCTGCTGACACGTAGGGTCCGAGCATCTTTTCAAGACTGTCTGCAGCTACTTTGCCTACACGTAATACCTTCTTACCGATCAGATTTATATTAAGCCCCTGATTAACATTGGAAATATAGAGATGATCTCCCGACCATGACATTACTACTGGTACTCGCAGGTCTCCAAAACCGTCTGCATAATATATCTGAGTATGTCCATCATTTAACTGAGATACAAATTTCTGAAGCATCACAGCAAAGGTTTGCTTATTAACAACCAGTTCCAGACTTCCGGCAAAAAGGTTTTTCTTTTTAATAAAATCCTGCTTAGGAATCTCTTCAAATAATGCCGGATGAGAATCTTCCAGCAATTTGCACATATAAAAGAAGTCCTGCTGGAATTTATTGTAATTTTTTACGCTGTCCCAGTCAAAATCTATATAGAATGGCTTCTCTGCCTGGCAAAATGCTGCAATCACTAATATTAAAATAAATAGTCTTACTTTTAAGCTCGTACTGAACCCTGACAATTATCCTATCCCTCCGCTCTCACGAAAGGATTCTCTCTTTTTTCAATACCTACCCGGGTTGCTTCCATGTGACCTGGAAAGACCATTGTCTGATCAGCTAATACATATATCCTGGTTTTTATTGAATGCTTAAGAGTTTCAAAATCTCCATCAGGAAAATCTGTTCTGCCAATACTTCCCTTAAATAAGGTGTCACCGGCAAACAGCAGAAAATCATATAATAAGCAAATCCCCCCAGCCGTATGACCTGGTGTGTGGATCACTTCCAGTTCCTTTTTTCCTAACCTGATCTTATCACCAGATTCCAGCAGCCTATCAGCAGCAGGTGAGATAATTTCCTCATCCATATAACTGCTTAGATTCTGTCTTGGGTCAATTAGTTTCATGGCATCAGCAGAGTGTATAAATATAGGTACATCCCATTTCTCGTGAAAATACTTATTCCCTCCAATATGGTCAACATGCCCGTGAGTATTCACGATTGCTGTCATATTCAAACTATTAGTATTCACATAGTTGATAATATCTTGAGATGCTGCCCCGGGATCGATCAAGATCGCTTCGCGGCTGTCTTTATCCCACACCAGATACGTATTTGTGCCAAATTCCGGTAGTATATTAAATCTTTTTAAGTCCATTTTTTTCTCCAATCTATTTGATCATTAAATCTTCTACTTCTTCTGGTGTATATTTTTCGACCTTGATGATATTATTCAAGGCAAAATTCTTCCCCCAGCCTACTTCAGATTCTCTCTCAACCTTGTTATTATAACGCAGCACAATCCTCGCAGCCATCTCAATCTCATTTTCGGTGACCTCTCCATCCGTGCAGATGATACCCAAAGGGCCATGATAATCAACTGCTTTAATTACAATCTCATCAGTTGTTATTAGCGATAAGTGCTCATTTTCCTCCATATTCCTGCCCACAACCAGTCTGGTATTTTCATTCAATCTGAAATGCCTGCCGTAATTGAGATATTTGATGCTTTCATCATTGATCTGGTCATGCACCAGGAGATCTTTCAATTTGCGTGAATATTTAATATCAGTGAGTTTGCAACCTCCGGCAGGATTCTGAAACTCGATCACACCATATTCACGTGCCAGTTCAAGCTGACGGTATCTCGCTCTTCCCTGAATATCCAGAAGTTCAGCTTTGTCAACCCAACCTTCCCTGATGGGCAAGGTGTCTGCCAGAAATCTTTGGCATAATGGTCTCACCAGCAGGTCTTTTACACCACTTAATTTTGCCACGGCATTCATGCTGTCCTTTCGCTGTGATTTGGGACGCTGACCTATAACTTCACCTGATATCAAAAAGTCTGCTCCATATTCCTGCATCATCTCAGCAGCTTTACGGAACATAAATCCATGACAATCCACACAAGGGTTCATGTTCTTGCCATAGCCATAGCGTGGATTCTTTAATACATCCAGATATTCGGGCATCACGTTAATTACCTGAAGGTCTATTCCATTAGATTGTGCAACTTTCAAAGCGGACGTTGCTTCAAAAAAAGGAGTCTCAAAAAATATCGGGATCACTGTATAACCCAGTTTTTCCATGTGTTTCACGGCTAATAAACTATCAAGTCCCCCTGAAAATAATGCCAGACATTTATGCTTTCTGATCATTTTATCCCCTCATGTTTCATTACTTAGTCATAATTCACATGTCAGCAATTTAGTAAATGTAATTTTCTATCAAGCAAATTATAAAATCTCAGATTTACGTAGTTTGTACTCTTTGAAATGAATTACCACTCCCCCATCTCTGTCTAATTGCAGATTAGGGGAGTAGTTTAAATCTTTTTCTTCAGATTATTGAAGCAGTATAATTTCTCTTATGTCTGCATCAGGATCCAGGTTGGAGATTTGATTAACCTTTGCAGAGGGATCAGTTTTCAATCATTACGCTCCGACAGGTCATGCACCTGGTTTTTGTTTGGGTCATCTATTTCATGATTTTTATTGTACCATTTTTCACTGAATCATAACTCCATTCAGGTTGAAAGTAAAGTGATGAATCTTCATACTGACGGTATTGGCAATAATTGAAATTCAATTCTGATACATTCTCAAAATTCAATTCTGCTAATGGGATTTTAATTTCCGCAATCCAGTTGCTATCATTTATTCTTGTCTTAACCTCAATATTTCCGTTCCACTCCAGATCATGTGAGTCAGCATTAAAATCAGATTTCATATCCCAGATAACTCCACTTGTATTAACATAAAATTGATAGATTACTCTATCTTCTCCAGAAAGCAAAAAACCTATAGCATCATCAGCATATACTTCCTCATCTCTTTCAGTACAGGAAGCTTTTAAGCTGTCAGAAATACTTCCAGTGATTGATGCTATGTACAAATATTCTTTATCAATCAAAAAGAATAGCTCTGAATCATCTATTTCAGAAAGCTGAGCTTCATTATCTGCAAATTTGTTTACAATGAATGCTTTAGCCCTGTCTTTTTCAGAAATCTTTCCATCAATTTTTGGGATTTTCTTTACATAGTTACAATTTACTACCCTTGGAATAAATATTGCCTTTTCATATTCATATATTTTTCCCCGCCCAAAAGGATATGAAAACTTTACAGAAGGAAGTGGAAACATATTCTTATTGTTCTCCATCACAAATTCACTTTTCAGTGTGTCGCCTGGATTGATAGTAAGTTTGATATTTTTTTCTGGTGTAATCCAATTGTCATTACTCTCTATTATCAAATCGCTGTTGATGGTTTTATCAGTTTTATTGATGACACTGAACTCAATGAAATACCTTTTTTCAGTATCACTTCGGCTATTCAGAGTGATATAGCTATTGGGGATATTGTAAGATAGTTGTTCCTCCTCAATTGTTACTAAATCTTCAGAGAAAATATTCCCTGACTTTATTAATGAGGTGTAGAGTTCATCATCTTCAACCTTACACATCATATATTGATAAAATATTCCCATATCCACATTTTCGTCTGGCATACTTCCACCGGAGCTACCCACCAAATAATAGTCAATCCCATCATATTGATTATGAGCATATTGATGCCAGTGACCTGTAATCACAGCATCAACATTATTTTGCAGAAATATCTCATGAAAACGATCCTCTTTTTCTGATGCAATCTGATTTGCCCAAAATGGCTTATGCATAAAGACAAATATATTTTCTGATTCCCGATTCTCATTCAAATCTTTGATCAACCAGTTTACCTGCTCCTCATCAAACTCATCATATCTGGATATCGTGGCATTATTCAAAACGACAAAATGAGTTTTTTGGTAATCAAAAGAATAAAAAGGATCAAAACCGGTTTTTTCTTTAAATATTTGCGCTGAATTTTCATCAATGATATCATGATTCCCGGGAACAAAATACAGCTTACAATCTAAAATCTCAATAGATTTCAGAGGGACATCCCAATCACCGGCAATTCTTCCGTCTTCCACAAAATCACCGACATTGATGATAAAATCAGGTCTCAGGCTGTTTATCTCATTTATAACTTCATCAAAAGCCTCCTGATTTGCACCTCCGGTTCTATCTCCCAAAATTGCAAAATGAAAATCGTTTTTTGCATAAATGCAGAATATTGATGTCAAAATAATAAAAGCAAATATAATTTTTTTCATTTCTAACTCCTTAACCTTTTTACTTATAAACCAAAATTAAATGTTATTCCCAGCATACCGATATGTTCGTTAAAATCAATAAGCCCGTTATCATTTGCATAAAGATATTTATACATCCCATAAAGCCCCAGTTTCCAAAATACTATTACATTGATCCCCAGTTCCGCATCAATCCCGATACCATTATCATAGCCACCCGCATTATCAGGCACTTCCAGCCAGCAAATCCCTCCACCGGAAAACAGGTTTATTCGGTGTGACACTTTCTTCATATAGATCAGATTCAAAACCTTCATATCTGCAATTTCATAAGAATGTGTTGGATCTGGACCATTTGTGTAAGATTCTCCAGAAAGTGATAATGCCAAAGGAAATCTAGCCAGTTTCAAATCAAAGGCAAGCTGCCCTCCTCCAAGCTTATCAATATCGGATCTGCTATCAGAAAATCCTCCCTGACCAAACCTGATCGTAAATAAAATATTTTTCTCATTTACCTTAGCATACAAACCAAACGTACCAATCAGCAAGATAGTAATAATAAGTTTTCTAAGCACAATTACACCTCCTGTAAAGCACCTTGATCAATTTTTGATGCGTATCCATTTCTCTCAGAATATCCCGTCCATATTGCATATAAATAGTTTCCAGCTCAATTATTCTTCCTAATTCTGCTTTAATCAGATGCTGAAATGAGCTCTCAAACTTTTGGCAATACTGGACCAATGATTCATCCGAACCTCCCCGGACAATTGCATCTGCAACAATTACCTCAATCGCAAAAACAGCCGGACGCCAGTATGGGTAAGGACAAAATTATACCTGGTTATTTATAAAATCTCGAACTTGCGCAGATTCCCAATTAGAATGGTGGAAATTTCTTTTACCATAAATACCAGTGGTACAGCAAAAAGCATCCCTAAAAAACCCATTGTATATCCACCAGCTAAAACTGTAAGCAGGATTATCATGGGGTGCATTTCCATACTTTTTGCCATCACGAAGGGGTAAATAAATCTATTTTCCAGAAATTGCACTATTTGCAAGGCAATTATTGCAGAAATGATCATTACCAGTGGAGAACCACTTAGTAATATCGAGATCGTAG
>Ga0207996_1002196_pt1 | contig 12237 bp, 10 predicted proteins | sample AntAceMetag02UKG_FD_184773 | JGI IMG/M metagenome (GOLD analysis project Ga0207996, IMG submission 184773) | Saline lake microbial communities from Ace Lake, Antarctica - Antarctic Ace Lake Metagenome 02UKG (SPAdes) (version 2) | ecosystem: Environmental > Aquatic > Non-marine Saline and... | reverse complement strand
GATACCGGTAACAGAAAGTCCGTATTTCATTTCTATGTCTTCGATGGTATGACCACCAAGCACAACACCTTCTGCTTCAATAACTTTATCCAATCCGCCACGCAGAATTTCATTAAGCATTTCTTTTGTGATATGGCAGGAATCGTAAGCCACTATATTCAAGGCAGTACACACTTTTGCTCCCATGGCAAAGACATCACTAAGGCTGTTTGCTGCAGCTATCTGTCCAAATTTGTATGGATCGTTCAAAACAGGCGTTATAAAATCTACAGTCTGAATTATGGCAATATCATCTGAAATTTGATATGCTCCTGCATCATCACTTGTATCAAAAGAAACAAGTGTATTGGGTGTGTGAGGATATTTCAATCCTTTCATTATTTTCTCGAGGTCCGCCGGACTCACTTTGCCAGCTCAGCCAGCAGCTTTTACAAAATGAGTTAATTTTATTTCTTCTTTCATTTTATTTTTATCCTTTTTATATCAAAATAATATTCCCGAAATTTCAGGACGAATATTTTGAACTACTCCTGCTCTGTGAAGTCCCAAAGCTCCGGCAATGTCACGCTCGAAGCAGGCTCTGCATAATCCCATATTGGGTGGATTTCCCAATTTCTGGAGAATTACTGCTGCTACACCAATTATAGTACCGACAATGATGATACCATATTTTGTGGAAAAGAAGTTTTTCATTTTTTTTGCTCCTATAATTTTTTTTCTAATTTAAGGAGCTCAATCAGGTAAATTACGGAATATACATAAATTTGTAATCTTGATTATAACTAATGGAATAATCCTCTTTGCCCGAAAGAGTCTCCGGTTGGAATTTTGTAAAAACGTCAGGTAAATCCGGGCAAATGCTTCATATTATTCCTTTAATTTATTATCGAATGAGAAAATCAAAATTATGAAAAATATGTCAATATTAATTTCTTCTTGTTTTTTTTAATGAAAAAGCTTATTTCTTCAATTAATTCATCAAAATCGAAAGTGATGATAACCTGGCATATTATGTGGGAGATATTATTCCGCTGGATGCAAAGAAGAAGATTATCAAGTTTTGAAACCTCATCCTCCCATAATCCGCTTTTTCAGACTTGACTTAAAGCGAAGCTTGAGTTGAGAATGAAAAAGTAATCGCCAAAACTGCAATTCTTATTCTCAGACTTGAATTATTCCGTCATTAATGAGTTATGAATAATATCGCCTGTTTTTTTTAGGTTTTCGCAATTCTTAAGTCAAATCCTCCTGCGGCGTTTTTTAACTCAAGTCTTGCTTGGCGTGGACAAGCTTCTATCCTGTCATTCCCGTGAAAGCTTGTCCTCACCTTGATTGGGGACGGGAATCTAATAAAAGGCGTATTTCATAATGAAAAATGGAGTTTGTAACTCTGGCGTGCCTGGTGCCCGATGTGGAGTTGGCACATTTGTTATGCCTAATTTACAATGAAAAAAATGTTTCTACACATCAAGAGGTCTCTTAACTCCGAGTTTGTTTTCATCCGGAAAAATGTTTTTTTTCTCTGTTCTTAAACTGTAATGCTTCAATCTCATTATTTCATGAACTTGAGTTAATATCTTTTTTGGCCATAAAATCCTCGCAAATATATTGATATTATACTGCGAAGATTTATATCTCGCTCTTTTTTGCACGATATTAATTTACTTGACATCAAATTGTTTGAATAATATATAGTATTATACAAGTTTTACAGAAACAAGAAAGAACTAATTTTTATGTTATTAAGCGAAGATATAAGGATATTATACTGCGAACTTCGCAGTTGATTACGATGTTAGGCGCATAGCCGAGTTCCCAAAAATCAGAGAGGCTCTATGGATTTTCTATCAATACCAGGGCGCTTACTGCTTGATACTTGTATTCTTAACACTATACAGGATGAAGGCGCGTATATTTTTGAGGGCGAGATACCAGAGGGACTAACTGAATCTGAAATTCCCGAAGACCTGAAAGCCCTCCGCCATATATTCCAGGTCAATGAACGCGCTGCTTTTCAGTTCTTGGTTTCACCCTTAACTTTTGCCGAATTAGCCAATGCTACAGATATCTTTCGGAATCAGCGTAGAATTCAATGGGCGTTAGACGTTCTTGATGTATGGTTAATTGTCTTGAAGGAAACAGGGGATAGAAAGAGCGAAGGGGGAACAGTCCGACATCGTTTCAAACTTACAGAAGAATTGCAGGAATTAGAAAGCCGCCTAATGAGCAACCCTGATTTTCGACGTGACCCTTTTGATCGGCTTCTTTTAATTCAGTACAAAATGGGAAACTGTGATGCGTTTCTAACTGTAGATAGGAAAACGATCTGGCGGCATAAAGATTGGCTTCTTAATGAAGGCATTAGAGTCTTGAGTCCATCAGATTTTTGGGCGGCATTGAAACCTTATGCCGCTTTGTGGTATTAAAATGCGCCTAACGTTAGGCAATAATGCATTTTAAAAATAATATAAAATATGAACGGAGTATATCAATGGATACAAATCTTTCCACTATAGAAGCAATATCTCAATTATTATTTATACCTCAGTACGTCGAAAAAGTTGATTTAATTTTCGTCTTTGGTAATGATTGGTTACAAACAATGGATGAAGTAAAATTATTATATGATCAAAAAATATCTAAGTACATACTTGTATCTGGTCATAGTGCTAATAAAGATAGAAGTCAATCGGAAGCCGAAAGGTTTATGACAAAAGGTATAGAACTTGGGATACCTCAAGAAACTTTTATTTTAGAACACAATGCTACTAATACTTTAGAGAACTTCGAATTATCACTTCCACTGATTGATCAAAAAATAGGTGTTCAAAATATTAAAAAAATATTATTTGTTTGTAAAACTTTTCACACTCGTCGAGTTTTAATGACGGCTCGTAATTATTTCACAAGGGATACTGATTTTTATTTTTTCCCCGTGAAAGACGAGCGAAATATACAAGTCAATAATTGGTGGGAGGATGAAATATCTAGAGAAAGAGTCTTAGCCGAGATTCGAAGAATTGGTGAATATTCGTTAAAAGGTGATTTGAGTATATTCTGATGAGAACTATTAGAAAATTTGTGAACTTTATAATCATTCTATTGTTTGTATTGATATTATTAATAATGATTCGAAGAGAATCTATGCTATTTTATATTTATAAGGATATAAACCTTGACTCAAATCGAATCTTTTTATTATCCTCATTAGTTATTCAAATAACTGTTGGTGCTATCGCAAGCATCTTTGGAATATTAATAGCTGTATATTTACTCTCGTCCCAATTAGTAAACAGAAGTCCATATTCACGGTTTGTAAATTCTTTTTACAAAAAAAGTGACATTTTATATTTATTGCTTTTATTTAGCTCCATTGTATTCCCCGTTTTTATACTTGTATATTGGGACTCATTTCAAGTTTCTACACAATTATATTTTTTAGATGTTATTATTCTTTTATTTCTAATCTCTGTATTAAGCCTTTTATCAATAATAATAAAACATTTTGGGATATTTAATCCTAGACAAGTAGCTATGAGTGTTCTTGACATTTTCAAAAAACGAAGTATTCTTACTTACGGTCTTATTCGTGTTGAAAAAAATAGCTACGATAAAAATCTAAAATATGAACTTAAAACTTGGGGACATAGACATAATTTAATTGATCCCCTTGGATCTTTCCACGATATAATTATGGAAACAATTAACTCAAAAGAAAGGATCAGCTTCCATCTATTTTTAAGTGTATTAGTTGAAAAGGTAGCGCACTTGTGTGGTGTCAGATTCCATCGTCAATTTGGTATAGCTAACAAAAAAGATAGAGACTTGTTTAATAGTCATTTAAATTTACCCGTGTTATTTTATGCATATAAAATTGAACATCGTGTTCAAATACTAATTCATGCTCTTCATTATTTAGTACGGCGAGCGAATAAAATTACTCATGAATGGGGTATAGATAATCATAGACAAATATTTATTATAAATCTGGCTGATTTGATTTTAGCGTTAAGCAATAAAAAAAGTAATGGGATTCTTATCGAAATATGTCTTTACGCAATTTTGCGTATTTGTATTGATTTCAAGGATGTAAAAATATATGGTAGTTATGAACCACTCAGTGATCTTTTCAATTTATCAAATTATTTAAATAAGATTGGATTCCAGAGAGAATCAAATATCTGTTTATCAATCCTTGCATATATTGATATAAATACTCCCTACATTTCAAATAATCCTAATTTACATATTGACGATATTCTTGAAAAGCTTTCTGCCGAAACTGTGATAATATATAATAATTTAAAATCTTCATTAAAAGGACAAAGTACTTCGGATGCATTCAAACGAAATATATGGAATTGGTGAAAAATATAAAAACTGCCAACACTCATTTGCAGTGGATTGCTAACGCGCACCACTAATTTCTAATTTTGAGAGGTTGGTCTAAAATCGTGTTCTCGGACAGTAACTCTTGGCGCACAACCACTGAAACCATCGTTAGCCTCCCACGCCCTTAATAAAGGGCGTAACAATTTCTTATTATATCTATCAAGTGGACTCTTATTCCAATCTCAGCTTACCCAAATTAACCGAATTATAACTCCACTCAGAAATAAAAAAAGCAGCTTTTTCATCATACGGTCTGTATCTTCGGAAATTGATTTTCAATTCTTTTATATCTTCATTAAATCCGATTTCATTTAAAGGAATTTTTATTTCAATAATCCAGCTATTTTCGAAAATCCTGGTTTGAACTTCAAAATTTCCGTTCCACTCTTTATCATATTTATTCTCTTTCAAATCTGTTCTCATATCCCAGATCGCTTCATTGGTATTAACATAGAACTGGTAAATCACATTCCCGTCAGCAGATAATAAAAGTCCCATAGAATCATCATAATAAACATCTTCATCCCTGCCGGTAAAATCAGCTTTCAGGCTGTCTGTATTTTCCTCGGTGCAAATGGCTGCGATATAAAGAAATTCATCATCATGCAGAAAGAAGACCTGTGTTTTATCTAAATTGGAATTCTCCCCTTCTTCGTCTCCGAACTCATCAACGATAAATGCTCCCTTCTTTTCTTTCTTAGTAATCTTGCCGTCGATTTCAGGAATTTTCTTAACTCCTGTGCTCTGGATTATCCTGGTGATATTCAAGGATTCTTCGTGTTTAAATTGCTTTTCTCGTCCAAATGGATAAACGAATTTCACAGTGGGAAGAGGAAAAAAGATTCCTTGTTTGATAATAGTAAATTCAGTTTTCAGGGTATCTCCTGGTTGGATGGAAGCAGGAATTACAGATTCATAAACAAGCCAGTTTTCTTTACTTTGAATTTCAATATTTTCATTAATGGTTTTTTCAGTGTCATTATAAATGCTGATTTCAACATTTAATTCGTCTGGTTTGGAATCATCCTCAAATGTACTTTTTGTTTGAATAAATTTTCTGCTGATATTATAAGAGAGTTGCTCTTCCTCGATTGTAACAAGGTCTTTGGGAAATACATTTCCAGCTTTTATGAGAGACGTGTAGATTTTATCTGCTTCCACTTTGCACCACAAATATTGATAGAAAATTCCCAGATCATCATTTTCTTCTGACATTGCACCACCGGAACTACCAACCAGATAATACTCGATGCCATCGATTTCATTATACGCATATTGGTGCCAGTGTCCGGTGAAAACAACATCGACATTATACTCTTTAAATAAATCATGCATGAAATCTTCCTTTCCCTCTGCAATCGCATTTGCCCAGAATGGTTTATGCATGAAAACATAGATATTGGTTTTATCTTTGTTTCTTTGCAGGTCTTCCGTGAACCATTCAATCTGGATTTCATCCATTTCTTCATAGTTTGAAACTGTTGAATTATCTAAAATAATGAAATGTGTATTTCCATAATCAAAAGAATAATACGGATCATTTCCGGTTTTCTCTGTAAATGTTTTTGCTGAAGCTTCGTCATAAATATCATGATTCCCAGGAATGTAATAAACCGGACATTCAAATGTTTTCATTGTTTCCAGGAGAACATCCCAATCACTGAAAACTCGTCCATCTTCAACTAAATCTCCCACTGTAACTACAAAATCCGGTCGAAGATTGCTCATTTCTTTCACTACCAATTCAAACGCTTCCTGGTCTGCTCCACCGGTTCTATCACCTAAAATTGCAAAGTGAAAATTGTCTTCTGCCATTAATGTGAATGCGAATAATAAGATAATTAATATTGTTATATTGATTTTTAGATTTTTCATATATCTTCCTTTTTATAAAACTGTTTAATCATTTCAAAATTGGAATTTAATAATAAACGAAAAAAACTTGCTCCAAACTCCCCTAACCCCTCTTTGCAAAAGAGGGGAAATATATGTTGCCTAAGAGGTTGCGAGTTTTTTTCTCCACTCTCCAATGATTTCAAAAAGTCCTTTTAATCTCCCTTTGCTAAAGGGAGAATCAAAGAGGGTTTAAGAGAATGGCTGGGGGTGAGCTTTCGTAAAGTTCTCCTAATTCAACAGAGTTAAAACTTCGGAAGCCATTGAAGACTTCCGAAGTTTTTTACTAATTCCTCTTAAACTCCCCACTTTTTCAAAATCTTATCGTAGGTTCCGTCTTCTTTGATCTTGTCTAAAGCAGCCTGTAATTTCTTAACAACAGCATCAGACGTATTGTTGTTGATGGCAAGATAATACCCGCCTTTTGTGAGTTCTTCCAGAACAAATACTCCATTGATAACTTCTTCGGGTTTAAAGCCGGCTTCCTTTACAATATAACTTGCAGTTACATTTGGCATGGGCCACAAATCAATTTCTTTGTTCATCAGCTTTTCAAAATTGGCTTTGTTATTTTCAGATACGATTAACTGCTCGCCAATCTCGAAACCTTTAGATTTGAAAAAGCTTGACCGTGCATCACCCGGAGTGATCCCGATCTTGTACTTTTCCATTTCTTCTAAAGCTAAGATTTCAATATCCTCTCTTTCTGCCAGAATAAAAACTGAATAATTCGTGGGAGCAATTGTTCCCACCCATTTAAAAAGTTCTTCCCTGTCCGGTCTGCGGCTTGTTGAAAATAAGATACAATTTTTCGTGTTCATGGCAGTTTCATAAGATTCTTTCCAGGAATGAACCTGAACCTCATAAGATACTCCTGCTTCGGTTAAAATGGCTTTCACAACCTCAGTTGACAAACCAGCTACTTCTCCATCCTTTGTGAAATTAAAAGGTGGAAATTCCTCTGTTAACACCACCAGATGCTCTTTTGCACATGACAAAATAAGCACCATGCAAAGTAACAAAACGACTTTGATTCCTGTTCTCATTTTTCCCCTCCGTTTTTTTCTCCAACTATTTTGGATTTTTTTAATATTTGATTCTTCCTAATAATGAACTTTCCGAAACTTATCTTTCAGAATCTTTTCATAAGAAATTTCGGAAAGTTAAAGAACATTTTCATAGGAGTTGAAATCATTCCCAAAATTTCCTATCCAAACTTCTATATTGCACAGCTAATTTATGCAATATAAATTTATTTTGTGTGTGTTTTAATGCTATTTTTTCTTACGGCAAACAGCTTTTTTAGCGTCGGCATTGCTATGATACGGATCAAACCATAGTAATTTCATTATATTTCCCATTGGGATGCAATAAAATCTAGTTGTTGCATTAATATGAAAAGAATGTAAACAAACAATATCATTCAGTCTCTTTTTTTCAAGTTCCTTAATTGCTCTATCATTTAATTTTTCTAAGTCTACTCTGTGGTTTTTTTTATTTTGAACTTCAGACAATTTCATTTTTTCATAATTACAGAGTTTCTGAAATAAGTCATCATTCTTATCAATTGATATGCATGAATTCCAGCACCAATCAGAATTCTCATCAAGTTCCATTCTTCCTAAATGCCAAGCAATATACTTATCCATATAATTATCTGGATTATATTTACTCTTTGCCTTTTTTTGAGCTTTGGGAGTATATTTTGTGTAAACTTGTTTAGTCATCTGATAAACTACTATAGTATTCAGCAATTGTATCTAAATCAACAATTCTAGTAGATCTGTCGCCTTCGACTATTCCAATACGTGCCTTTCTCCATGGATATTCATCATGGGTTAATTCAATTAACCATTGCGCTGATTTGTCACCATAATAATCAATAACTGCATCTATAGTTTCAATCTGAGTATGATTTAGTTTTCGGTAATTACCTACTAATAGATCATTCTCATCAACTAGAAATAATCCTTTTAATTGGAAAAATAACTCGCCAATTACTGGTCCATTTGCCCAAGCTTTTATTTTTTCAGGAAAAAGTGGCTGTTCATCCCATACAAGAGACCAGGCTTGGCAATAATATACAAGTTTTTGCAATTTCATAGAAGATATTCTACCAGTCCTTTTTAAAATGTATGATGCAACATCAAATACATTTACTTCAACTTTTGTTTCTTCTGAACATGAAAAGCTATTATCCTTTTCCACTTTTGTATCTTCAGAACATGAAAAGCTATTATCTTCTTCCTCTATTTGTTTGAACGTAAAATTTTTTAAAGAGAATTGATTATCGTCGATTGATGATGATGATTTAATTTCTTTATCGATTTTAATTGTCTTTTCTAGCATTATATTTCTCCATAATTTTAGATATTAGCGAAGAACTTTCATCTTCCAATCTTTTGTAAAGTCCAAATTCGAGAATACTTTTTATATGAGATATGTCATTAATTTTATAAGAATAGTTAAAATTAAATTCTATAAAATTTTCTTTTCTATTTATGGACAATTGAAGTGTACATTCCTTTTTATCTATCTTTATGATTTCATTAGCTTCTATCATATTCTCAATTTCATAAAATTTTGAAGCATTTAAAAATGGATTTTCTTTTTCATCAAAGAAAATAAAATTAATTCCCATCGATTGTATAGGTGTATGCTGCAACTTTGTGAGTAATTTTGTAACATCATCAATCAGTAAATCAAAATTCTCCTGTTTAGTTTCATTTAAAACGAAACATAACCTTTCCTGAGAAATTTCAAGAATGTAATCTGGTAAATAAAATTTCCTTCCCCGAATTCTATCACCATTTATCATGATTTCCATTTTAATTTTTTCTCCAAGTCTACCATCATAAATATTGTCATTTAACCATTTAGCATTAAAAAGTAAACTATTCCATGAGCCTAAAATTACTAAATTTCGAATTTTCTCTTTTTGCTTCATCATCTCTCCATTTTGTATATATTTGAAAAAACTTTCTAAATGATTTAATGTCAATTTTTTTTTATCACATAGTTATTGCACACACTATTAAATTCAAACAAAACTCACTTGCCTAACTACTCCCAAAATTTCCTATCCAAACTTCTATATTGCACAGCTTCGCTGATGTGAGCTACTGTTATATTTTCACTTTCTTCCAGATCCGCAATTGTTCGGGAAACTTTTAAAATCCGATCAAAAGCTCTGGCAGAAAGCCCCATCTTATCCATCGCCATTTTTAGGACATTTTTGCTTTCATCACCTAATTGGCAATGTTTACGTATTTGCTTGGGATTCATCTGGGAATTACTGTAAATTTTTTCTCCTGCAAATCTCTCTAATTGAATATCCCGTGAGTTATTCACTCTCTGCCTGATACTTTCGGATTTCTCTCCGGTTGGAAGTCCGCTTAATTCTTCATATTTCACAGCAGGAACTTCCACGTGAATATCTATCCTATCCAGAAGCGGACCGGAAATCCGGGAACGATACCTTTGAATATTGGCAATAGGACAGGAACAGGCATGACCTTCCACATTGCTGCCAAAATATCCGCATGGACAGGGATTCATGGAAGCAACCATCATAAACTTAGCAGGAAATTCCAGGCTTTGAGTAGCTCGCGAAATTGTTACAATCTCATCTTCAAGCGGCTGGCGAAGAACCTCTAAAACAGATTTTTTAAATTCCGGCAATTCATCCAAAAAGAGAACTCCGTTATGAGATAAAGATACTTCTCCGGGTTTGGGATAACTGCCCCCGCCAATCAGGGCAACATCGCTAATTGTGTGATGCGGAGAACGAAACGGACGACTTGTTACAACTCCCTTTCTGCTTCCAATCAGACCTGCAACAGAATGAATTTTGGTGGTTTCCAAAGATTCTTCCAGAGTTAATCCCGGCAGAATCGTAGGAATACGTCTGGCTAACATAGTTTTTCCGGAACCTGGAGGACCGAGCATGAGCACATTATGTCCGCCTGCTGCTGCTACTTCCAAAGCTCGTTTCACATGAAACTGCCCTTTCACATCATACATATCAACCGGACTTTCATTCAGTTGAGCAAAAATTTCCTTTTTATCTACTTTGACGGGTTCAATCTCAATCTTTCCTTCCAGGAAATTCACAACTTCATTCAACGAAGTTGCTGGGAAAACATTTAGTTCTTCAATAATAGCAGCTTCCTTTGCGTTCTCATAGGGAAGAATAAGACCATCCAGTTCGTCCTTCCAGCAAGCTATGGCAACCGGAAGAACTCCACGAACAGGTCGCAAATTGCCATCTAAAGATAGTTCTCCTATAAAAGCGTATCTTTCCATTTTATTTGTTTTCATCTGGTGCAAAGCTAAAATTAAAGCTAAGGAAGTGGGAAGATCTAACGCCACTCCATCTTTTTTAATATCTGCTGGAGCGAGATTAACAGTATATTTGTGGGTTGGGAAACGGAACCCAGAATTCTTAATTGCTGCTGAAACTCTATCGCGGCTTTCTTTTACGGAATTGGATGGTAATCCCACAATGTTAAATTTGTACAAACCACCCTTAACATCTGCTTCAACAATGATCTGCTCAGCATCGATTCCCTGAATTGCATAAGAAATTGTTCTGCCGTACATAAATGCTCCTTTAATTTGTGGAGTGCATCAACCATGTTGATGCTTAAAATATCATGGATCTTTTACTCCAAATTCAACCTTTCCGAAGGTTCAAAGCCTTCCCAAGGTTTTGTAAATTTGAAATTTGTTATTTGACATTTTCTTAGTGTCCCTTCGTGCTCTTAGCGGCTAATTCTTCCCAATCACAACTGTTGTTTTCTTTGCATATACTTTTTCAGATTCACGAGAGGTTGCTTCCATCAAAACAATATAAACTCCAATGGGAAGATTCCTGCCGTTATCTCCTCTTCCATCCCAGATTAAATCTCCTTCGCTCGCTTGTAGAGTTTGGTCAATTAATTTCTTCACGAGTCTTCCCTTCAAATCGAAAATCCGGATTGTAACCCTACTTAATTTTTCCGGTAATTTAAAGCTGAAAATTGTCCTTTCGCTCTGATATGGCGAGAATGGATTGGGATTCACAGAAAGCTTCACATTAGATGGTAAAACCTGAACAAAAATACTGTTTTGTTGACCTGGAGTACACACATTAACCGCAGGTCCCCAATTTTCCGGATTCGCCTTTATTCTGGGATTTACCCTCTCAATTGAAACTCCTTTCAAATCATCATTCCAGTCCGAAGTATAGAAGAAACTTTCAATCTGGTTATTACATTCATCAATGATAGTAATTTGCTCTCCGTTATTGGAGAGTGAGCCAAGTCCTGTAAAAATAGGAACATTTTCCAAATCGTAATTTGATTGTAAAAACTGAACATCTTCGTTGGAATTTGTTACTAAAATATATTCATTCTCAGAAAATGGAAGCGATAAAGTATCTTCATCTACAATTAGAAAGAACTCCTCCAATGCTAAAATAAAATAGTTAATTTTCAATTCCAGCCATTCCGGTTCTTCTTCATTCGGATTGTACATAATTTCATTAATTACAAAAGGAAGAGCATTATTATTATAAAAACTGAAATCAACATTATTGGCTTCATTCAAATCTTCGATTGAAATTATTTCATATTTATAAGTTATGTAACCTATTGAGGAAATTTCTGTTATGAATGTAAAAAGGAGCGAATCAGAAATTGCAATTTCCTGCTGATAAATTTCAGTTTCAGAAATCTCGTCATCTAAAATGGTCGAGCAAATAAAAACTGCATCTGTAATATTTACCAGACCAATATTTTTAATAATAATAGAATGTTCGATTTGGTTTGGTTGAACATCAAAACCATCAGCAACAAGCTCTAAATCTTTTTCAAACGGTAAAAGACTGTTCTGAAAAGTTGGAGTTGCTCCCAAGCTATCCTGGCAAACATCCCAAACAATATTCTCATCGCTGAACGGGTTGACTCTTTC
>Ga0207996_1002195_pt1 | contig 12247 bp, 8 predicted proteins | sample AntAceMetag02UKG_FD_184773 | JGI IMG/M metagenome (GOLD analysis project Ga0207996, IMG submission 184773) | Saline lake microbial communities from Ace Lake, Antarctica - Antarctic Ace Lake Metagenome 02UKG (SPAdes) (version 2) | ecosystem: Environmental > Aquatic > Non-marine Saline and Alkaline... | reverse complement strand
ACCAGCTAAATAAGAACCAAAAAGCGGTTGTTGATAATATTAGAGAACATGTTGTTGTGCTTGCTGGACCGGGTACCGGAAAAACACAAGTGCTTTCTGTAAGAACCGCAAATATACTAAAAAACCCAAATGTTTCTCCGTCAAATGTCCTTATCCTGAGCTTTACCAATGCTGCCGCCGGAACCATCAGGGAGAGACTTGTAGAGATCATCGAAGCAGACGGTTACTTTGTAGAAGTTGAGACATATCACAGCCTTGCAAATTCAATCATTACTGAATCAGAAGAAGTATCTGAAACATTTGGAGAAAAAATAGAACTGCATGATACAGAGAGAATCAAGCTCATAAGACACATTTTGGATACACTTGACAATATCTCAGCAATCCGCCCATTTAGAGCGCCTTATCATTATGAAAAAGAGATTGTTAAAAACATAAATATCCTGAAGAGAGAAGGTGTCGTGCCCGACGATTTTTCCAAATTACTGTTAAATATATCAGCCGACGAAGAAATTATTCAGGAAAAACATATTCCAAGACTTCATCAGTTCAGCAGAGTTTACAAAATGTATGAGGAACTCAAGGATTCAGGGCAAAAACATGTTTTTGATGAGAGAGGAAGGTATGATTTTGACGATATGATAATCATGGCAACTCATGTTTTGAATCATGAAAAAAATCTTGGCAAAAAGTACAGAGAGAAATTCAGCCATATCATGGTAGACGAATTTCAGGACACAAACAAAGCTCAACTTAAGTTGCTTCTAAGTCTTATTGACCAAAAAAAAACTAATTTATGCGTGGTTGGAGATGATGACCAGTCAATATACAGATTTCAGGGCGCATCCATTGAAAATTTTAGGACAATAAAAGACAGCTTTAAGAATCTTACGCAACTAACTCTTACAGAAAACTATCGTTCAACTCCTGAAATACTCAATACATCAAGAAAGCTTATAGAACAAATCCCTTCTAATGAAAGAATATCTCAAAAACATTTAATCCCGCGCCACCGACTAAAGTCAGAGGTTTTCTCTAATGGGGTAAAATCATTAAGATTTAATTCCATTAGAGAAGAGATGTCTTTCGTTGTAGATAAAATTAAAAAACTTGTTAAAGAAAAACCCGGTGATGATCCATACAGCGATATAGCCATACTCCTAAGAACAAGAAAAGACATACTGCCTATTATTGATACATTTATGCAAACAGGAATTCCATACGTAACAGATGGCAAAGAGGATATAAGCTCCCATCTGCGTGTCAGGCAGCTGCTTTCAGCTCTGAACCTTGCAATAAATTCGCATAATCCGGAACACGCAGATAGGTATATATTTGAGCTGCTCTCTTCAGACTATTTTGAGATAGACATAAGCGATATGACTACGTTGCTAAGTTATATAAGTTTAAAAAAGCGCCGCAACACGGAGAAGCGAACCATTACGCTTTTCAACGAAATAACATCGGAGTTCCCATTACCTGTCAAACTTAAAAACCCTCTAAAACTGCATAGATTCTCACAGACAATTCAAAGACTTATCAAGGATTCAAGGACACGTCCGGTTCATCAGCTAATACTCCAGTATATAAAGGATTCAGGAATGCTGGAGTTTATATTAGCGCAATATGAAAAAGACCAAATATTAAAAGTGAGAGATTTAAGAGCTGTCTCTTCTTTTATTGAGTATGCAAAAGAACAGGTAACAACTAATCCATTAATGACAATTACTGATCTAATGGAAGATATCAATTTGCAACAATCTTACGGCATAGGGATTCAAGGCATACTTGCAAGCTCTCATCAGAAAGGAGTTAGATTACTAACAGTTCACAGCACAAAGGGAACTGAATTTCATACTGTCTTTATCCCTTTTTGTATTCATGACAAAAAATGGCCTAAAAAACTAATTACGGATCTAATACCTATTCCGCAAACAATTCTTCAAATACCTGAAAGTGCGTGTTCAAAAGAAGAGATAAAGAAACTACATGTATTTGATGAAACAAGACTATTCTATGTAGCGTGTACAAGAGCTAAAGCAAACCTATTTTTCACTGCCGCTCCGATACAAAAAGATATTCCAAGCATGTTCCTTAAAAACATGGGTATTGAGCCTCAACTGTGTCCAGTATCTGAAGAAAATGTTCTTAGATTTTCAATAGATACAGTTAAGGAACGTCCTCCATTTTTGCAGACAGGTGAAATCCTCAAGGACTATGTAAAATACATAAGCTTAAATCCGACAAATGTGAATAACTATATAAGATGTAAGAGATATTTTCTTTACAATAATCTATTAATGATTCCCAGCGAATTTACGGAAGGACAGGTATTCGGAATCTGCGTTCATAAGGCATTAAGTAAAGTCTATCAAGCATATAATAAGAGACAAAACCTCTCGAAGCGAAGTCTCCCTGAATTTGGTTTTTTTGAAAATGTTTTTAAGACGTGTCTGGAAAATATATCTTCAGGGAAAAGAATAGAGCAAGGCTGTCTTGGAAAGATTGGCGAGCTCAGAGCTTGGTATCAGCAAAGGGGTAAAATCCCCGCATCTGTTTTGTTCGTGGAGAAAAGTCTTGGAATACGCATAAATGAGAATATTCCATTTGCAGGCAGATTTGACAGAGTAGACATAGTCGGAAGCAATAGAAATGTGTGCGTTATTGATTACAAAACGGGAGACGCATACAGACATATAAAAAGCATTACAGACAACAATGACCCTGCCAATAAAGACTGTGATCCATACCTTCATCAGCTGATAGCATATAAGTTGATACTCGAAAATCAGCCAGAGCCTTATAAAGTAGTATCATGCAAACTTGAGTTTCTGGAGCCTTCAAAAAAAACGGTTAAAAAATACGATATAGAAGAAGGTGAATATAAAACACTTGAGCCTACAATAACCGATAAAATGGTAGAGGATATGAAGAAGCTCATTATTAACGTGTGGCAAAGAATACACAATCTTGAATTTGAGAAGCTTCCAGAATACGATAAGAAAAAATGCGAGAACTGTAATTTTAGAAGTGTGTGCTGGGAAGTGTAAAGTTTTTATTACGACAATTCTTCTACGTCCGCTTTATCCCTGATTCTCGTAGTTGAGCTTTTGTTGACCAGTAAATCTTTCTTCCCAATAAAATAAACATCAACGTTGCCATACTTTCCCTTGACACGCCTTGGACACGCTACGGAAAAATCCACACCATCAATTTTATTTATAAAATCTACCCGAACAGGCGCTATCCCGAAAGTAACAATATTCCCTTCTTTAAGAAATAATTCAGGGGATAGGTCAGTTTTTGAAAAACCAAACTCAATAAGCGTTGCTATGATTTTCTCAACATTCTTGGAAGAACTGGAAAAAAATATGTCAATATCTTTTGTAAATCTCGGAAAACCATGAAAAGCGACGGCATATCCGCCGACAATCATATATTCAACTTGATGTTTTTCGAGTAACTCTAATAGTTCTTTGAAGTCTTGCTGGATATTCATATAAAAAATTCCCCGCCTCAATTCTCAGTTTTTCCACAGTACTCAACCTATATTCGGACGTTTGTGATTGCCAGAACTTCCGGTCATATATTGCCTGTTTTGCATGTGTCGTAGTTTTTATTATTTTCTTAATCATAACATTAATTGAGTTACGTCCCAATTTCCCATGAACTGAGATACTTTTTTTGCTCGGGGGTTAAGGTGTCTATCTTAATACCCATTGACTCAAGTTTGAGTCGGGAAATAGCTTTATCTATATCTTGAGGAACATCGTATACCTTATTCTCTAGTTTTTTGTAATTCTTCGCAATATATTCAGCTGATAAGGACTGATTGGCAAAACTCATATCCATTACCATTGCAGGATGTCCCTCAGCAGATGCTAGATTAATCAGACGACCTTCCCCCAAAAGACATATTCTTCTGCCATTTTGCATTGTATATTCATCAACAAATTCTCTTACTCTTTTTTTACTTTTACTCATTTTTTCAAGAGCAGGAACATCAATCTCTACGTCGAAATGTCCTGAATTTGCAATGATAGCGCCATCCTTCATGTTTTTAAAGTACCTTTCTGCTAAAACATGTATATCTCCTGTTAAAGTTACAAATGCATCGCCAATATAAGAAGCCTTCTCCATAGGCATAACAGAAAATCCATCCATAACTGCTTCCAATGCGCGCAAAGGATCTACTTCTGTTATAATAACATTTGCTCCCATACCTTTCGCTCTGCTTGCGAAACCACGTCCGCACCAGCCATATCCTGATACAACAACAGTGGAACCCGCAAACAACATATTCGTTGCTCTAATGATGCCATCAATTGTACTTTGTCCTGTACCATATCTATTATCAAAGAAATGTTTTGTGTCTGCATCATTAACAGCTATGATCGGAAACTGCAGTTGTTTTTGCCTCTCAAGGCTTTTTAGCCTAATAACACCCGTTGTTGTCTCTTCAGTTCCGCCAAAGATATTCTTTATAAGCTCTCTTTTCTTATTATGAATCGTAGAAACTAGATCTGCGCCATCGTCCATAGTAATATTTGGCTTAGCATCCAACACGCTATTAATGTGCTGATAATATGTTTTGTTATCCTCTGCACAAATGGCAAAAACGGATATTTCATGATCTTTTACGAGAGAAGCCGCGACATCATCCTGAGTGCTTAGAGGATTTGAAGCGCAAAGCATTACTTCTGCGCCGCCGGCTTTTAGAGCTATTGCTAAATTAGCTGTCTCTGTTGTGACATGAAGACATGCACCTAATTTAATTCCTTTTAGAGGTTTCTCTTTTTTAAAGCGCGCCTGAATTGACCTGAGAACGGGCATATTTCTTTCTGCCCACTTTATACGAAGATTACCTTCTTTAGCCAGACTAATATCTTTTATATCATACTTCAAAATAGTGTCCCCCTATAGTAAATTTAAAGATTGAATTTATTCTCCTTTTGACAATTTTTTGCGTCGGCTTGAGACAAAACTTTCCCGGCTTACTGCCCGTTTTCCTGTTTTGGCTTCAATTTGTTTTCGGGCATTTCCAGCTATACCGCCTCCTTCTTTAGCAACTTTACGGCTTTCAATAAAATTTTTTGGCTCGCGCTTTTGAGAAATTTCAGTCGTTGCGGTTTCGGCTAGCATATTTAAAACTAATTCCAAATTCGTCATATTGTCACGCAGGTTTTCTTTTTTTAGTCCTTTAAAGTTTTTGTATTCGCGCGTATTCATACCGACCCAAGCAAGTGTAATATCATCAGTCAAAATGGCAAATTCGTCGCCTTGTTTTACGCCTCGCTTTTCCCATTCGTCTGTCAGCACTTTTCTAATTTCAATGCTTTTTAAACGCTGGTTTATCCAATTGTCATTATATCCTTTTTTGCGGTAAGTGTTCAACGCGCGGTTTATAGCCAATTCAGGATCGTGCGTCTCTTCTATTCGCTCGTATCCTACGCGGGCAAGCCAAAGTTTGAATGGCTCGGCATTTGGCGACGGAATTGACTGAATAAGACGCAACATAACTTCAGTATCCGCAATATCGGTAAGGCGCATTTTGCCGTCAGCAGCAAGCATTCTCAAAGCGTGACATTTTGTCACGGTTTCATTTCCGCCATCTTTTTTCAGCCTTTCTTTAAGTTTACGCCAATAAGCAAGCGGACTTATACTTTCCGATAACGCTGCCACCACATCAACTACAGAAAAATACCACCTTTCCTGTTTTTCATCCCAGTGACGTCTTATTCTTTTGCCTTCAAAAATAGCAATTCGCTTTTCTTTTTTCATAAGTTATTATTTCTTTAAATATTCACTCCACTGCGTCATTGCGAACGAAGTGAAGCAATCTCGCCTGTCATTCCACATCACTTCTCACATTTCCAGATAATATCGTAATCTTTTTTTGCTTTTCTATCGGCGTCAGTTTTTGCTTTGCCGTAGAATCTTGGAATTCCTCCGTCATCTTTCATATTAGGTCCAAAGCTATAAAGCATAAATCCATTCTTATCTTTTCTATAAAATAGACATTGATTAGTAAAAGGATCATTGAGTGTTTCCTTGAGAATGTAAGGCGCAAGATTACTTAATGTTTCAGGATAATTACCATGTTCCTGCTTGTAAATTTTGAGCGCCAGACCTGTCGCGCAAACACGCACCTTTGCTTTATAACTTGTTATTGTTTCATATAATCTATCTAAATAAGTAACCGCCATCTTAGTAAAAATGCAGTATTTAGGAATCCCTTTTCCTAAATATTTTTCAATGTCTTTAAAATTCTTGAATTTATTTATGTTTTCATGGTAAGGCGCGCTGCATAATTTCTCTAATTTTACATGCATTTCAAGATTCGCTCTCATATCTCTTTTAAAAAAAGGTTTCCAAAGACAAAAAATAAATTTCTTAAAAGCAGATACACCAACCTTTTTTCCCTGTATTATACCTCCTGTTTTTCCTTCATAATATTTCTGGAATTCACTAAGACCGAAACATCTTTCTCCTTGTATAAACCTTGTCAAGAATGCAGGTTCAATGTGACTTTCCAATTCCGAAATTAGTCTAGCGTAGTTTTCTAAATTTACTTTCCCGACACAAGGCATTTTCTGGAGCGAGTTCATAATAAGACTATCGCAAGCCATTAAGACAAGTTGTGAGATTATTGATGGACTACAATTTAAGTGTTTGAATATTTTCAAACCTATTAAATATGTCTCAAGAGCTTTGTCCGTATTTTCCGACTGAGCTTCAATTAACGCCTTTGCAGATAATAATCTTGCCGAGGTTCTCATTCTTGATAGATAGATAAGAAGCGTGGATGGTCTGTCTTCGTAATTCAAATTGAAATTACACTCGGATTTTTTGGAAGCCTGTTCAAGGAGAGTATAAATACGCTGCATATCGGAAGAATTAACCAGTTCAGGGATTTCTTGCCTTTGTTTCTCTGTCCATTTGGAAATATCTGAAAAAGACTTGGCGTCCTCAATAATTGCAATTGTTTTGTTTGTTTCGCCACTTTCTTTATTTAGAATATAAGGCTTTCCTCCTTCACCTGATGTCATAAGCGCAAATGCTTTATTCAAAAGCACAGCGGCATTCTCATTATCAGGCACTGGAGCAGGTCTAATCTCTGCAATTGTCGTAGGCTCACCTTTTGCCTTTAGCTCTGCGAGTTTGGCGTGAAGCTCTCTACTCCAAACGATGTTCAGAACAGTATGAGTAATAAAAACGATTATCAATAATCCGCCTATGACAATTCCTGTCCATTTAAGTATTTTTTTAAATATTCTCATGGCAATCCTCTAAAAATTGGAATTTTAAAAATTTTACAGTCCGGCTTTTTTTCTAAGAAAATCGGCTTTATCTGTTTTTTCCCATGTAAAAGCATCTTCTGTTCTGCCAAAGTGACCATAGCAAGCAGTTTTTTTATAGATTGGTCTTCGAAGTTTTAAGCAATTGATTATCCCCTTTGGAGTCATATCAAAATTATCAATAAGAAGCTTTTTAATTTTGTCCTTTGATATCTTGCCTTTACTGAATGTATTTAGCATAATTGAAACTGGTTCAGGGACCCCAATTGCGTATGCCAGCTGAATCTCGCATTCAGATGTCAGACCGGCTGCTACTACATTCTTTGCAAGATAACGTGCAAAATAAGATGCAGAGCGATCAACCTTTGTGCAGTCCTTACCGGAAAAGCAACCGCCGCCGTGGCTGCCTACACCGCCGTATGTATCAACTATTATCTTTCTTCCTGTAAGACCGGTATCTCCATGCGGTCCGCCTATCTCAAATCGACCTGTCGGATTTATAAAAATTTTGGTTTTGCTATCCATCAATTCAGAAGGAATAACAGGCTTTATCACATGTTTTTTTATATCATCCTTTAATACGTTCATATCAATGTCGCCATCATGTTGCGTTGATACTACTATCGCCTCTATGCGGCATGGTTTTCCGTCTACATATTCAGCTGTTACCTGCGACTTCCCATCAGGCCTTAAGTAATCCAGAATTTTTTCTTTTCTTATCTTAGCCAGTCTCTTGCAAAGCTTATGCGCAAGCATGATTGGCAAAGGCATGAGTTCCTTTGTCTCGTCAGTTGCATAACCAAACATCATACCCTGATCTCCTGCGCCGCCCGGATCAACGCCAAGAGCAATATCAGGAGATTGAGACTGTATAGCGGTAAGAACGCCGCATGTTTCATAATCAAATCCATAGGAAGCATCCGTATAGCCAATCTCTCTAACAGTCTTTCTTGCAATTGCGGGAATATCCACATAGCAAGAAGTTGTAATCTCTCCAGCAATATATACTATACCTGTTGTAACAAGTGTCTCGCATGCAACTCTTCCATTTGGATCACTCTCCATAATAACATCTAAAATACTATCCGATATTTGATCCGCCATCTTATCGGGATGCCCTTCAGTTACAGACTCTGATGTAAACAAATACCTGTTATTATTCTTTGTCGCCATCTAATTTCTCCTTTTGCTATTCAACCAGTTTCTTTTTTAATGTTTCTATTCTTTCAACAGGTGTTGGGTCAACTTCGTATAACATTGCGAGATAAAAACTCACAAAATCCCCAAGATAAATAAGTGAAAACATTCTGGCTAATATGGAATTACCCTGTGTCCAAACCTCGGCAATTTCACTTGGCTTGTCTTTTATAATTGAACTTGTTATAGCAATGCGCTTTGAATTTCTTTCAGAATCGTCTTTATCTCTGAGTATTATGACTGACATATCCTTTGTTAATTTATCCAGTCCTTCCCAGCCAACTATCTCATTATGATCCAGTTCAGGAAAAACATTATTGTATGCCAGAATCTTGCTATTTTCATTTAACTGTGTTTTCCATCTTAGAGCTATCGGTCCAAGACAGCCATCTACAGAATAAATCAGAGGAAACTTATTGTATAATATCTTTGCAAGTTTTTTTGCCAGATTTGAATCAGAAGATTCTTCTCCCCACACAGTCTTAAATCTCTTTAACATAGCTATAGTTTCATTTATATCTTCCGTCTTTGAAGCAGTAAGTCCCAAATTTTGCATGACCACTAACACAGGAAAGAACATGTATCCCAATGCGCTTCTCGGAGATTGCCCTCCGGGTATTTTGATTAACGGAATATTGTCAGATTCTGCCTTCTCAGCCAGCTTTCCTCCGCTTGTTATACAAATTATCTTACAACCGCGCGCGTTTGCATCATTGTAAGACGAAAGTGTCTCTTCAGTGTTACCTGAATAACTTGCAGCAAATATAAGAGTTTTTTTATCTGCAAAATTAGGCAGATGATAATTACGATTAACAAATATTGGAACTTTTATTTCGTTTATAAGAAGTTTTAATAATATGTCTCCACCAATTGCTGAACCTCCCATACCTACAACTATAATTTTTTCAACTTCTGAGTATTTATCTGGAAGAATACAAGATCGGGCAGCAGAAACAGCCCTCTCGCATTGAGAATCAAGACCTAATATCAAGTCAAACATATTAGATGCATCTATTTTCTTTATCGACTTCAAGTTATCCAAAACATACATAAACGTTTTTTCCTTTCATCAGTACTTAGCCATATATCTCAATTTCAGTCCTTGAAATAATCTTTTTAATCTTAGATATCAGATATCTGTCTGCTTCCTTACCTGTTGATAATTCAAGAACGTGTTTAGCAATTTTTTTTGCGTCATTAGTGTTCACATTGCGAACGAGTTTTTTAATTTCTGGAATTATTACAGAAGCCATACTGAAACGAAATAATCCCAATCCCAGCAAAGCCAATACAGACGCTGGAGTTCCTGCCATCTCTCCACATATAGTAACAGGAATATCAGCCTTATTCGCGGCATCTATAACCATTTTAATCAAACGATAAACTGCCGGATGATTAGGCCTATAGAGATAGGAAACTTTTTCGTTAACTCTGTCTACCGCAAAAGAATACTGAATTAAGTCATTAGTTCCTATGCTAAAAAAATCTGCTTCTTTTGCCAGAATATCAGCTATTAGTACCGCAGAAGGTATTTCTATCATAGCCCCGATCTTAATATTCTTGTCATAAGGAACATTTCCACTATCCAGTTCCTTTTTTGCCACCTCAACGAGTGCTTTTGCCTCTCTTAGTTCTGATACTCCTGATATCATAGGAAACATCATTGACACATTGCCGTAATGGCTTGCTCTTAGAATAGCCCGCAACTGAGGCTTGAATATATCCGGCTGTTTCAGACAAAACCTAATAGCCCGCAATCCTAAAAATGGATTCATTTCTTTTGGCGTTTCTAACTCTGATATAAACTTATCTCCTCCCAGATCAAGAGTTCTTATAACCACATTCTGCGGATTAATTTTTTGAGCAACAAATCTATAAGCTTTAAACTGTTCTTCTTCGCTAGGCATAGTGTCTCTATTTAAATAGAGAAATTCTGTTCTATAAAGCCCTATCCCGTTTGCGCCATGCATCATTATTGAATTGACTTCGTCTCGTGATTCTATATTTGCCGCCAACAAAATTTTCTGCCCGTCAAGCGTATCTGCACGTACGTATCTAAGCCTTGAGAGCTTTCTTTCTAATGACTTAATTTCTGTCCGCTTCTTAAAATATTTCTCAAGAATAAACGAAGAAGGATTTATGATTATTGTTCCTTTAACGCCGTCTATAACAATAGTGTCTCCTGTAATCACCTTTTGAGTAATGTCCTTTACCCCTACAACCGCTGGGATTTCTAACGTTCTTGCCATGATTGCCGTGTGCGAAGTCCTACCTCCCAGTTCAGTTGCAAATCCTATAACTTTATCCTTATCCATTTGGGCAGTGTCCGATGGGGAAAGATCATGGCTTATGAGTACACACTTTTCTCTTAAATGAGACAAGTTTATATGCTTTCTGGCTAAAAGATTTTTAAGAACGCGTTTGCCAACATCGTTTATATCAGCTGAACGTTCCCTCATGTATTCATCATCAACAGTAGATAAACTCTTCGCTGCTTTTTCCAGAACCTGTGAAAAAACAAACTCCGCATTGCCTTTTTTTTCTCTTATTCGAACTATAGTGTCTTCTATTAATGATGAATCCTCTAACATTAACAAATGTGCATCAAAGATAGCGGCGTGCGTTTTTCCAACCTTGTCGACAAATTTTCTCTGAATTTCTACAAGCTCTTTTTTAGTTTTATTGATCGCCCTTTTAAAGCGCATTATCTCTTTTACTATTCTATCTTTGTTAATCTTATACTTCGGCACAGCAGACATTCGGTTATCTAATAATAGAACCTTGCCAATTGCTATACCTGGCGATACAGGAATTCCGTTCAACAATTTAGTTTACTCCTCCCCAAACTTATCTTTAAGTAATTTTGCTAAAGCCTTTAAAGCTCCCTCAGCATCATTTCCCTCTGCTGTTATAGTTATTTTTTGCCCTTTGCCAGCAGCCAGGGTCATTATCCCCATGATGCTTTTCCCATTTACTTCTTGCCCTTTTTTCTCTACAGAAATCTCCGATTGAAATTTATTAGCAAGTTGGACAAATAAAGCGGCTGGCCTTGCATGCAAACCAAGCGTATTTTCTATAACAACTATTATTTCCATCTCAGTCTTTTTTACCATAATTGACTATTTTTATAAATGATTCCACAGACAAACTTGCTCCACCTACTAAAGCCCCGTCTATGTCGGATTGTTCCATCAAAGCACTTATATTATCTGGTTTTACACTGCCTCCATATTGTATTCTAATTTTTTCGCCAGTTTTAGTATCAAATATATCTGATACAATCTTTCTTATGATTTTATGAACTTTATTGACATCATTAGGAGTAGCGGTTTCCCCTGTTCCAATAGCCCAAATCGGCTCATAGGCAATAGCCACCCGACCCATTTGCTCTCTATCTACCCCAGCTAACCCCCCTCTAATTTCTGCTTTCACAATATCAATAGTCTGATTATTTTGATATTCTGAGAGAGTTTCTCCAACGCATAAAATTGTGCGCAACTGATATTTTAAAGCTAACTTCAACTTAGCATTAATTAATTTGTTATCTTCCTTAAAATATTCTCTCCTCTCAGAATGACCTATTATAACATACTCACATCCTAGCTCCTTTAACATTAAAGGCGATATTTCTCCGGTGTATGCGCCATTCTCTTGCATATATACATTCTGAGCACCTAATTTTACACTGCTGCCTTCCAGTGTTTTGCTAACTTCGCTTAGAGCAACAAAAGTTGGACATATAACAACTTCAG
>Ga0207996_1002193_pt1 | contig 12253 bp, 8 predicted proteins | sample AntAceMetag02UKG_FD_184773 | JGI IMG/M metagenome (GOLD analysis project Ga0207996, IMG submission 184773) | Saline lake microbial communities from Ace Lake, Antarctica - Antarctic Ace Lake Metagenome 02UKG (SPAdes) (version 2) | ecosystem: Environmental > Aquatic > Non-marine Saline and Alkaline... | reverse complement strand
CATACCGGGGACTGGTATTTTACCGGAAACTATCCCACAGCAGGCGGCAATAAGGTAGTAAACAGGTCTTTTATTAATTTTGTAGAAGGGCGAAACGAAAGAGCATATTAATATGTTTCACTAATATACTCTTCCTTAGAAATCAATTAATTTAAGTGTATAGGAATTTGCTTTTTAACATATTCATAGTCAACATGATTGTGTATTCAAACAGAAATAAAAAGACAAAAACAAGTTTAACTTGATGCCTCCTGATGCAAGCTTTATCTTCATCAATTGAAGAAATTGTATAACCGTACAAATTATTTCATCTGCTCTATTTTTAATAACCTTTGATCTTTCGTAAACTTTCAGTAGTGTAAAAACAGGTTTATTAGTGAAAATATTTGAGCTGTCATTAAAACTTTATTGGAAGGAAATTTACAGCATCTATTGTCTTTTTTTTAAAAACGATTAGACTTAATGTTTAATATAAATCTCATTTTTTATGAAATTATTGGAAGGAAATAATGACTAAGCATATTTTTGTTACTGGCGGAGTCGTTTCATCGCTGGGTAAAGGAATTACAGCTGCTTCCGTAGCAATGCTGTTAAAACAACGCGGTTATCGAATCCGAATGCAGAAACTTGATCCATATTTAAATGTTGATCCCGGAACCATGTCTCCATACCAGCATGGGGAAGTATATGTTACAGACGATGGAGCAGAAACAGATCTGGATTTAGGACACTATGAAAGGTTTGCCGGGATTACATGCAGTCAATCGAGCAACTATACCACAGGAAGAATCTATAGTTCTGTAATAAAAAGAGAACGCGAAGGCGGTTATCTTGGAAAAACGGTGCAGGTTATTCCTCATATTACTAATGAAATTAAAAAAGCAATTGCAGAACTTGACGCTGAAAATGTTGACATAGCAATTACTGAAATTGGCGGAACTGCAGGTGATATCGAATCATTACCGTTTCTCGAAGCGATTCGTCAATATCGGCATGAAATTGGACAAGAAAATGGACTTTTTATGCATTTGACTTTAGTTCCATATATTAAAGCTGCCGGAGAAATGAAAACCAAGCCTTCGCAACAGTCTGTTGGTATTTTACGCGAAATTGGTATTACTCCTGATATATTAATTTGTCGCTGTGAACACCCACTTACAGAGGAACATTATGAAAAGCTTTCTCTTTTCTGTAACGTAAAAAGAGAATTAGTTATTGAAGAACAGGATGTAGCAAACTCCATTTATGAAGTCCCGGTTGAACTATCAAAACAAAATCTTGACAAATATATTTTAGAACTTTTAGAGTTGCCTGTAAAGCAATTAAACATTGATGCCTGGCAAAAAATGCTTCAATCTGTTATTAACCCAAAAAACGGCGAAATAGAAATTGCTGTTGTTGGCAAATACATCAGCTTAAGAGATGCCTATAAGAGTATTTATGAAGCACTAACTCATGGTGGAATTGCCAATAACATTAAAGTTAATATAAAGATGTTGGAAGCAGAAGAACTGGAAAAGGACAACGAAAACAGTCTCCTGAAGGGAGTTTCCGGGATCTTAGTCCCTGGTGGTTTTGGTGACAGAGGAATACCTGGCAAAATTAAAGCTGTTAAATATGCCAGAGAAAATAATATTCCATTTTTTGGTATTTGTCTTGGAATGCACTGTGTTGTGATTGAGTTTGCAAGAAATGTTTGTGGATTGGCTGATGCACATAGCGCAGAATTCAGCATTGACACAAAAAATGCTGTTATTGATTTAATGGAAGATCAAAAAACCATTACAGCCAAGGGCGGAACAATGCGTCTTGGGGCATATCCATGCACGCTAAAAGCAAAGACTAAAGCAGCCACTGCATATTCGACTGATAAAATCAGCGAAAGACATCGCCACAGATATGAATATAACGATAAATATACAGAACTATTTGAATCTAAAGGGCTAATTGTTTCAGGGGCATCTCCTGACGGAAAGCTAGCTGAAATTGTTGAAATAGAAGATCACCCCTGGTTTGTAGCCTGTCAATTCCATCCGGAATTTAAGTCAACACCACTTCAGTCTCATCCTCTGTTTAGAGCTTTTATAAAAGCTGCAGCTCTGTATAAAAAAACAACTACTTCATAAGTCCTATAAGTTCCATAGGTCTTATTTTAGCCAAACTTTGGAAGGATAAATGCTTAATGGTAAATTCCTATAACTGGAAAGAACGTAGAGAAAAAAAGGCACTGCTTGTACTTGAAGACGGAACTGTTTTCAGAGGATATTCGTTTGGTGCAGAAATTGATATGGAAGGTGAGGTTGTATTTAACACTGGTATGTCAGGATATCAGGAAATAATAACCGATCCATCTTATGCCGGACAATTTATCACTATGACTTATCCTGAACTTGGCAGCACTGGAATTAATTCAGAGGATAATGAATCCCGCGGCCTTTTTTTAAACGGTTTCATTATTAATGAACTAAATGATCCGAGCAACTGGAGGAATGAAGTTTCTCTAAAAGACTTTTTGAAAAAAAATAATATTCCTGGTATTGCCGGTATAGATACGAGAGCTTTAACTACAATTCTTAGAAATAAAGGAACAATGAAAGCTTTTATGCATTGTTCAAATATTTCACTGTCTCCTGAAGAGTGTTTTCTAAAAGCTCAATTATGGTGCGGGCTGGACAACCAGGACTACGCTTCAAAAGTTACCTGTTCGAATACTTTTAAATGGGATTTTGACAAAGACAGAACTTTATCATGGGGCGTTGCTGACAATCTACCCCCTGCAGACATAAACATTGTTGCTTATGATTTCGGGATAAAATGGAATATTCTAAGATCTTTACGCTTAAAGGGAATGAATATAACTGTTGTTCCTGCTAAAACATCTGCTGAAAAAGTAATGAAACTCTCTCCTGACGGAGTATTTTTTTCAAACGGCCCTGCCGATCCTTCAGCTGTATCCTATGCAATAGATGCAGCAAAAAAACTAATAGGGAAAGTTCCTATTATGGGAATCTGCCTTGGCCATCAATTGCTATCGTTAGCCTGTGGCGCTGAAGCTTACAGATTAAAATTTGGTCATCATGGATGTAATCATCCCGTTAAAAATCTAATTACCGGTAAAATTGAAATAACATCGCAAAACCATAATTTTGCTGTCGACAGCAAATCCCTCGTTTCAACACCACTAGAAATTACACATGTAAATCTAAATGATAATACGGTAGAGGGCGTTAAACATAAAACTGAACCTATGTTTGCAGTTCAGTATCACCCAGAAGCCGCTCCGGGACCGCATGATCCAAGCTACCTCTTTGATACGTTCAAAGAATTAATAATTAAAAATTAAGAATTGACTAAAAATAAATTTATATATGAAAAAAATTATGAGTTGTTGTGAATATTTAAAAGGTTGTTTCGAAAATAACCAGAAGATCACTTTTACCATTTTAGATAAAATTATTGAAGAAAAACCTTATAACGCAACGGGGTACAGTGCTAAATTAAAACAAATGTATAAAGTTTCAAAAAACGGCAAGCAATATCACATGCATAAATCTTTGAAAAATGCAGACAGATATTTTATAGGTTGGGTTTTAAAACATATCTCTATCATTTCTCTTTCTGTTGCAATCTTGTCTCTTGTGCTCGCCCTAATTGCACTGTGTCGTTGAACTGTATTGAGGAGAAAAATTAAGAATGCTGGAGAGCAATAATATAATTAAAGAAAAAAGTTATAAATTTGCTGTTAGGACAGTTAAGCTATACCAATATTTAACAAACAAAAAGAAAGAATATGTGTTAAGTAAGCAAATTTTGCGTTCAGGAACGTCAATTGGAGCATTAGTTCATGAATCCAAATTTGCTCAATCTAAAAAAGACTTTATAAACAAACTAAGTATTGCTCTAAAAGAAGCTAATGAAAGCAGTTATTGGTTAATGCTCCTATTTGACACAGGCTACTTGACAGAGAAAATGTATGAGAATATTCAGCCTGAAATAGATGAAATTATTAAAATTCTTGTTTCAATAGTCAATACATCTAAGAAAAACAACGAATAAAGTTATTTTTACAAACCATTACTCATTATTAATTTTTAACTCTTAACTCTTAATTAAACTATTATGCCAAAAAGAAAAGATATTAAAAAAATTATGTTAATAGGGTCAGGCCCTATTATAATCGGACAAGCATGCGAATTTGATTATTCGGGAGTACAGGCTTGCAAAGCACTTAAAGAAGAAGGCTATGAAGTTGTACTGGTTAACAGCAACCCGGCAACAATAATGACCGACCCTGAATTTGCAGATTGGACATATATTGAGCCTCTGACTAAAGATATTCTTCATGAAATAATTAGAAGAGAAAGACCTGATGCGCTTCTACCCACTCTTGGAGGGCAAACAGCACTGAATCTCTCTCTGGAACTATACGATTCCGGTATCTTGGATTATTACCGTATCGAAATGCTGGGAGCCAAAGCAGACGTAATTCGCAGAGCTGAAGATAGAGATATTTTCAAGCAGGTGATGAAAGAAATAGGCATACAGACTGCCAACAGCTCCTCTGCTTATTCAATGGAAGATGCCTATAAAATTGCTGATGATATCGGAAGCTTTCCATTAGTTATTCGCCCCGGTTTTACCATGGGAGGAACTGGAGGCGGCATTGCATATAACATGAAAGAATTCAAGGCAATAGTCAGCAGAGGTATTGATGCCAGCCCTACCAATGAAGTTCTTATTGAAGAATCTCTGATAGGTTGGAAAGAATTTGAACTTGAAGTAATGCGAGACAAAAAAGATAATGCCGTTATTATATGTTCAATTGAAAACATTGATCCTATGGGCGTACATACAGGAGACAGTATTACAGTAGCACCGGCGCAGACCCTTACCGATCGAGAATATCAAAAAATGAGAGATGCCTCTCTAGATGTTATGCGTGCAATTGGGGTTGAAACCGGCGGTTCAAATGTTCAGTGGGCAGTAAACCCTGAAGATGGCAAAATGATCATTATCGAAATGAATCCACGTGTTTCCAGATCCAGTGCGCTGGCCTCTAAAGCAACAGGCTTCCCTATCGCCAAAATTGCTGCAAAACTAGCTGTAGGCTATACCCTTGATGAAATATGTAATGATATAACACGCGAAACTCCTGCCTGCTTTGAGCCATCAATTGATTATGTTGTAACAAAAATACCTCGTTTTGCTTTCGAAAAATTCCCTACAGCAGATAGCACCCTGACGACTCAGATGAAATCAGTTGGCGAAACAATGAGCATCGGCAAAACCTTCAAAATTTCTCTTCAAAAAGCACTACGTTCCCTTGAAATTGGCCGTTATGGATTCGGTGCAGATGGAAAGGATGCCGAATATGAATCAAAATCAGATGAAGAGGTTAGAACTGAACTTATACGCCCGAATGCATTCAGAATTTTTTATATTAGAGAAGCTTTCAAACGTGGATGGAGCATTGCAAAGGTCAATAAACTAACAGCTATTGATGTTTGGTTTCTTAGGCATATGCATGAACTTGCAGCGTATGAAAACGAAATAACTTCAGTAAAAACTCTTCTAAATATGTCTAAAGATTCAGCTCTATTTTTACAAACTAAAGAGTTCGGTTATTCTGATAGACAAATTGCCCACTTACTAAACTCAACTGAAATAGAAGTTAGAAAAACAAGAAAAGACCTTGGCATCGTCCCTACATATAATCTTGTCGATACTTGTGCTGGCGAGTTTGAAGCATATACTCCATATTACTATTCTTCGTATGGGGAACTTAATGAATGTAAACGCACAAATAAAAAGAAAATTATGATTTTAGGGGGCGGCCCTAATAGAATAGGGCAGGGTATTGAGTTTGACTATTGCTGCGTTCATGCAAGTTTTGCTCTACAAAAAGCTGGCTTTGAAACTATTATGGTAAACAGTAACCCCGAAACTGTTTCAACTGATTACGATACAAGTGATAAACTATATTTTGAACCAGTGACTCTTGAAGATGTTTTAAATATTTATGATATCGAACAGTGTGATGGTGTCATTGTTCAATTTGGAGGACAAACTCCTCTTAACCTGGCAAATGACCTGGAACGTAACGGTGTAAAGATTATTGGAACCAGTCCAAAAAGCATTGATCTTGCTGAAAACAGGGATGAATTTCAGAAAATAATAGAAAAACTAGGAATAAAACAGCCTGAAAACGGTATTGCCTATAACGAAAATGATGCAGTTGCAGTTGCTGAAAAAATAGGCTACCCGGTACTAGTCAGGCCTTCGTATGTTCTTGGCGGTAGATCAATGATGATCGTATATAAAGAAAAGTATTTAAGAAAATATATGCAGGAAACAATAGAAGTTTCCGATGAACGTCCAGTGCTTATTGATAAATATCTTGATGCTGCGGTAGAGGTTGATGTTGACTGTCTTTGTGATGGAGAAATTTCAGTTATTGGCGGCATAATGGAGCACATTGAACTAGCCGGAATTCATTCCGGTGACTCAGCATGTATGATTCCAAGCATTACTTTAAGTAAAAATATTTTAAAAACTATACGCTCAAATACCAAAAGAATGGCAGAAGCGCTTAATGTAATCGGCTTGATGAACGTTCAATACGCAATAAAAGACAATACTGTATATGTTTTGGAAGTTAATCCCAGAGCCTCAAGAACAGTGCCATTTGTAAGTAAATCAATAGGAATTCCTATTGCGAAAATAGCTGCTTTGATAATGGCCGGGAAAAAACTAAAAGATATAGGATTTACTAAAGAGTTCATACCAAAACATGCTTCTGCAAAAGAGGCTGTTTTCCCTTTTAATAGATTTCCTGGCGTAGATGTTGTTCTGAGTCCGGAAATGAAATCTACAGGAGAGGTAATGGGTATAGATTTCAGTGCCGGTATAGCATATTTGAAAACTCTTATTGCGTGCCAAATAAATCCACCTTCTCTGTCAAAAACAAAAGTTTTTTTCAGTATTGATCCTCATGATTTCAAAAATGACAAGAAAATTATTCCTTTAGTAAAAGACCTAATAGACTTAGGTTTTGAGTTATATACTACTCCGGAAACAACGACTTATTTGTATGAACGCGGCATTAAAACACATCTGGTGTTTATGATTGGACAAGGCCATCCCAATGCAAGTGATTTAATTAAAGAAGACAACCTTCATTGGATTGTCAATATCCCTTCAACCGGGCCATCACCAAAGGTTGATGAGATAATAATGCGCGCGGAGGCTGTTATAGACGGAATACCTATAATGACAACTGTGAGTGGGCTAGCTGCTGCAATTGAAGGCTTTAAGGGGCTAAAAAGAGTTGAACGACTTGATGTGTGCAGTATCCAGGAATACCATAGACACGCACCAAAATTAAATTTATAAAGATATTAGTGTAATTTGTGGACAGTCATAAGGGAAATATTATGAAAATTAAAGTATCAAAATCTAAAATAGAAGGTGAAATATTGATCCCTGGATCAAAATCTCACACAATTAGAGCTTTAGCTGCCGCTCTTGTAGCAAAAGGCACATCTATTATAAGAAATCCTCTTGTTTCCGACGATACTATATCCTGCCTGTATGCAATACAGCAACTTGGAGCTAAACTTTCGGAAGTTTACGAAAACAATGCTCTCATTTGGAACATTAAAGGAACTGGGGGGAAACTGACAAATGACACTGATGAAATTATTGACTTGGGAAATTCAGGTACTTCTTTGCGCCTTTTAACGGGACTGGCAGCGACCGGTAACTTAAAAATTTGCTTTGATGGAGATAATTCCCTGCGCGGTAGACCAATGGGGTCGTTACTTTTGGCCTTAGAAAAACTCGGTGTAAAAGAGGGAGCGTCGGAAGAAGGAAAATGTCCTTTAGCGGTACGCGGGCCTATACTGGGAGGCGAAACAACTATCGATGGCAAAACATCACAATTTATTTCTTCTCTGTTATTTGCCGCCCCATTGGCGAAAGATAAAACTGAAATAAATGTTATTAATATCAATGAAAAACCATATATAGAAATGACGCTGGAATGGCTGGATTTTCTTGGAATTAAATATCGCTGTAAGCCTGATTTTTCACAATTTATTGTTAGTGGTAATCAAAAATACAATGCTTTTGAAAAAACAATCCCTGCAGATTTTTCCACAGCTACTTTCGCCTTGGCTGCGGCTGCTGTTACAGGAGAGAAAATAAAGATATATAATTTAGATTTTACAGATAAACAAGGTGATAAAGAAGTTTTTGACTATCTTGAACGCATGGGTATGAGAGTAGAAAAGCATGATTCTCATGTCACGGTTTATAGAAAAGGAAAGCTGTACGGAGATGTAAAATTCAATTTAAATTCTACTCCGGATGCGCTTCCTGCAATGGCAGCTGTATCCTGTTTTGCAAAAGGTAAAACTGTTTTAGCTAATGTTCCTCATGCTAGATTTAAAGAAACAGACCGTATTGCAGCAATGACAAAAGAGTTAAAAAAAATGGGTGCAGATATTGAAGAATTAAAAGACGGACTGGTGATTAAGGGGAGCAAGTTACACGGCGCCAAGGTCAATGGATACAATGATCATAGAATTATTATGGCTTTAGCTATCGCAGGTATGGGTGCATCAGGCGAAACCATTATTAAAAATGCCGGAGCTATTTCTGTGACCTACCCCAATTTTATAAAAGACTTCCAAAAAATGGGTGCAAACATCGAACGATACACCTCAAAAAGCAGCTAATAATTACTTGAGGTTTTGCCATTTTTAAATTCTTAACAATCAACATACTTCTGATTTAAAACAGAAGTAAAAAAGACAAAAACAAGATTTAATATATCAATTATAATCGAATAAAGTATATAATGTGCAAAAATAATTTATCCATTCAGGTAGACAGCCTAGAGAAATTAACTCAATTTAATATTAAAAAAATAGTGGCTGCTATTGGTGTCTTTGATGGAATACACCTGGGCCACCAGGAAATTATTAAAGAATTAATAAAAATGTCGAAGAAGTTGTCTGCAACCCCAGTAGTTATAACATTTTTCCCACACCCAAGAAAAGTATTATATCCACATAAACCTCTACGCTTTCTTCGAACACCAGCTAAAAAAGCCAAAATTATGGGTAACCTTGGCATAAAAGCTATAGTAACAGTTCCCTTCTCTTTAGAATTTGCCGCTCTAGCGCCTGATAAGTTTATAGAAAAGTTTATGCATCCACATAATATTAAGCTGGCGGGAATCTGCGTAGGAGCTAAATGGAGATTTGGGGCAAAGGGAAGAGGAAACGAACAAACACTACACAGCTTTGCCGATAAATGTGGATTTGTTTTTAAATCTGTAAATGAAACTCACTGGAATGGAAAGCCGGTGAGCAGCACTGCCATAAGAAGTGCATTAGCTAAAGGAGATTTTTCTTCCGCAAACTACATGTTAAATAAAAAATATATTGTTTCAGGTCATGTTCTAAACTTTGATAAACTTGAAAGCAATAACATCGTAAATGTAAAAATAGACTACGGAGTTCTTCCTCCCATTGGGCAATATACTGCCTATATCAACAACAATAGAGATGCTAAAATTGAATTAGCGGTTGTTTCTCTCTCAATGCTACGTATAATGCCCAATAAGCTCTCCTTAACAAGCAAAGAGGTAGAAATAGAGTTTATACAGAAAAATCATACCGAACTTGAAAAATTAGCATAATTGCCTCATATTCTAGTACTAACATGAAAAAACATATAAAAATTTTATTAGTAGATAGCAGTCCATTACAAGCATCTTTCAAGTCCTGGCTTGAACAGGAAGGATATTCTGTTGTAACAGCAAATGATGGAGTAAAAGCCTTAAATTACCTTAAGGATAATTCTGTCCTGCCCGATATAATACTATCTGATACTGTAATACCCAATATGGACGGCTTTGAACTGTGTTCAAAAGCTTGTAAGCTCTATCCAGATATACCTTTTGTAATGCTTACTATTCATAACGACGAAAAAAATATTAAAAAAGCCTTTAACTCAGGGGCGGTAGAATATCTTGGAAAACCTTTTTCAAAAACAGAACTTCTTATTAGGGTTTCCAGCGTATTAAAAAGGCATAAAAAAGAAAAATTCCTATCCCAAAAAATTAGATCACTCTATTCAGATCAAACTGAATTATTGGTTCATAATAAAAAGTTTGAGAATTTTCAAGTTGAATCAGCAAAGACGGAAGAAACATTTAAAAAAGTTTTCAATAATGCCAACGATGCAATGTTAATAATATATGGGAATAGTTTTCTAGATTGCAATGAAGCAGCAGTTAAACTTTTGGATGCAGAAAGCACAAAAGATGTACTCGCATGTCATCCATCAGAATTATCTCCAACTATTCAGCCTGATGGCAGAGATTCTTACGAAAAAGCAAACGAGATGATTAAGATTGCTTTTGAAAAAGGTTTTCATCGTTTTGAATGGATGCATAAAAAAATAACAGGAGATTTTTTCCCCGTTGAAGTTTCATTAACCCCAATTGGGTATAAAAATGAATTAATGCTTCATACACTGTGGAAAGATTTAACCTTACAAAAGAAAAATGAAGAAAAGCTTGAAAAAGCTAATCAAAAAATAGTGCAAAGCAATGAAGAGCTTGAAAAAGCCAATCAAATAATCTTAAAAAAAGCTAAGGCAAAGGGTGATTTTCTTGCCACAATGAGCCACGAAATACGTACCCCTCTCAATGCAATAATGGGAAGCGCCAGGCTTTTAAGAGAATCAAAGTCTTCAGAAGAAATAAAACAATATACTGATATGATTGAAACATCAGGAAACTTTCTTCTTGGCATAATTAACAACGTTCTAGATTACTCAAGAATAGAAGCTCATAAGCTAAAAATACTATCAAGTCAATTCTGTCTTAAAAATATTATTAAAAATATACAAAAAATATTAACGAAGACAGCAGAAAGCAAAAAGCTCATATTTGAAGTACAAACAAATAATGATTTATCTCAAGAACTCACAGGAGATGATATAAGGCTTCAGCAAATTATACTAAACCTATGTAATAATGCCATTAAATATACTAAAATAGGACATGTCATATTAAAAATAGAAATATGTAATGAAACAACATCTATCATTAAATACAAATTCAGTACTATCGATACCGGCATTGGCATTTCAAAAGAAAACATTAAGAACCTTTTCAAACCATTTACCAAATTTGATAGTGAAATAAATAAAGATGTCGAAGGGAGTGGACTTGGGCTTTCAATTGTTAAAAGTACTTTAGATTTGATGGGCGGTAAGATGGGCGTAGAAAGCGAAGTGGGGGCAGGTTCTACATTCTGGTTTGAATTACAATTTCAAAAAGAGGCTGTTAACAAAACAGAAAAACGGATAAATGCTTCTGGCCGAAAAAGATTTTCATCAATAAAAAATAATCTCAAAATACTTATTACGGATGACTATAAGTTCAGTCGTATTATTTTAGAAAATAATCTTAAAAAATCAGGCATCCAGTCAATAGACACAGCGGAGAATGGCCAAGAAGCAGTCACTTTATGTAAAAATAATAATTATGATATCATTTTTATGGACTGTATAATGCCTGTATTAAATGGTTTTGAGGCAACTAAAGAAATAAGAAAAATTAAAATGACTGAAAAATATACAAATATTATTGCCTTATCTGCAGATGTAATGACTGAAAATAAGAACGTCTGTTTAAATGCAGGAATGGACTACTTTATGCCAAAACCATTTAGTCCAGAAAAAATAAATGATACCATAAGAAAAATTATTTTGAAAAATGATCTAGAAGCTTCAGATTCAAGATAAATCTTGTTATTATCTTTTTGTTTTATCGCGTCAGGCAACCTTGTTGATTATGAGTATGTTAAAAAGCAAATTCCTGCACACTAAGTTTAAGACCTTTACCTTGCTTCCTAAAATATGTTAGCGGTAACTCCAACTTTTCCAATATCGATTAATGTAGTCAATCATCATGGAAAATAAATCGTTGCTGCAAGAAGGTTCAAAGCCTGAAAAGATGGCATCCCCAAGGGGGTTCGAACCCCTGTTGCCGGGATGAAAACCCGGTGTCCTAGGCCTCTAGACGATGGGGACGTCTGAGAAAGAGCTAATAAAGTACAAAGAGTTTAAAAAAAATCAAGAAACTAAATTAAAAAAATCAAGATAAATCTTGTTTTTATCTTTTTATTTTATTACGTTACTTAATATTGTTGACTATAAAGAAGTTAAAAAGCAA
>Ga0207996_1002192_pt1 | contig 12258 bp, 7 predicted proteins | sample AntAceMetag02UKG_FD_184773 | JGI IMG/M metagenome (GOLD analysis project Ga0207996, IMG submission 184773) | Saline lake microbial communities from Ace Lake, Antarctica - Antarctic Ace Lake Metagenome 02UKG (SPAdes) (version 2) | ecosystem: Environmental > Aquatic > Non-marine Saline and Alkaline... | reverse complement strand
CATGAAATGATTCTGGGGCAAACAATAAAATTGCTCTGCCAAGACGAAATTGACCCAGTTCTTTTTGGCGGCGACAATGCCCGGCTCAAGAAAAAAGTTATTCCTGTCCCGTTATCAAAAAAGCCCTCAGAAATGGAAGAATGGGCCGATTGCGACATTGTTCAGTTGTCTCCATTGGATATGCAGTTGCCCGGAGGCTGCGAATATTTTCTTCCCGTTCCAAAGTTCCTGAAAGAACAATTGCGCGGCGACGTGTCGGAATCCATTATTGACGAATGCTCATCTCTGGACGGCGAGCTGCTTATGCTTCCATACGTGGCAAACCCGGGGCTTTTTTACGCTTATATTCCCGCTTTTGAAGACGCCGGCATGCCCTTGCCTGTTGATGGATGGAGTTGGGATGATTTTTTAAATGTTTGCGAAAAATTAAAGCGCGCCGGACATATGCCATTCGGATACCAGCCGCCATCGGGATGCTTTTTTGAGCACATTTTATATCAGGCCGGAGGGGATTATTTTGACGCCTACGGCAAAGTGTCTCTTGAAAGAGAAGCCTTTGATGAAATGATCTCATTCCTTAAGACTATGCACGACAAAGAATATTCCGTAAATCTATACAATATTCCTCAAAATTATCTAAGATTTTTGAGAAACGGCGGCGCATGCATGACCACAGTGGGGCCTCTGCTTGGATACAAGCTTGAAGAAAAAAGCTCTGAATGGACTTTTCTGCCAATGCCAAGCGGAAAGGCAGGAAATATGGCAAGCTCTATTCTTATCGGATTTGGCGTGCCGTCAACCTGCTCGAATCCCGCGGCGGCATGGGAGCTCCTCGCAAAAGTATTCTCAGAAGATGGCAGAAAAAAGATGGGGTCTTTGCCTATGGTATATCCCGCGCTCAATAGTTGCAGAAAATCGTGGAAATGCGCGGGAGTAAAGCATCCTGAAATAGCCAGACACACCGCAGAAAATTCAAAAATTCTGCCATCCAGAAAAGGACACAGAATATGGCAGAAGGCAATTGTGGATGTTTTTATTGAAGCAATGGAGAGTGAAATATCATGCGAGGATGCATGGAAAAAAGCGCGCTGCATTTTGAAGGAAATGCAGACACAGCCAGGCGGAATTTTAACTATTTAACAAGGTGACGCTATGAAAGCACAAAAAGAGAACTGGATAAAAAAGCCAAAGCAGTATCTTTTTACACTCATTGAATTGCTCGTTGTGATTGCCATCATAGCAATTCTTGCCAGCATGCTGCTTCCCGCTTTGAAAAGAGCGAGAAGCACAGCAATGACCATTGCCTGCACTTCAAACGTCAAGCAAATAGGACTCGCTGAAATATCCTACGTCGGCGACAATGACGGCTATATGAAAACAAACAGCGGACGCATTGATGACATGTGGGAATACGTTGGCAAGCATTTTGGAGACGGCGTGTTCAAATGCCCTGCCGATGAACATCCATGGAACTGGAACGCTTATCATGATGGAATTCCAGCTCATTATTTCAACGGCTCTTACGGGTATAATTATTTTCACTATAAAACGCCAGGCGTCGACAAAGTCATGGATGGCAAAAGATTCACAATGGTCAAAAAACCGTCTCTATTTATAATGTGGGCGGACAGCGGGACATATGACTGGGGCAAAGAAGCGGCCAGCTACACCATTGTCCTGCCAAGGGTCACAGACAATCGCCCAATCAGCCAAAGACACAGCGGTGGAAGCAACATTGTCTTCGCGGACGGACACGCCAAAAAATGTAGATACAAGGACGTGGCCACCGAGTCTCCTGGCTGGACAAACTATGAGAACAGCATCTATTGGACGCTTAGCGGCAACAAATTTGATTAAAAATGCATCAATAATATTCAACAAAAGGATTTTTAATATGAATAAAAAAATCAGTCTCATTTTCTGCCTAATTGCAACGGCTGGCGCGCTTATGGCCAAAGACCTCAGAATGGATAAATTTGAATCTTATATCAAAACTGAACAGCAAATTAAAAAGCGGAATCATCCTTCTTTGCTTTTCAGTGAAAAAGACATTCCGGCTTTGCGCAAAAAAATGAATGACCCGTACTTTAAAAATTACGTCAAAGATTTGCTTGCCTTAGCGGATTACAACCTTGAAAGATTCCCGGACAATCATGATTTTCCATTCACTGAAAATCCTAATTTTCAGAGCGTGTCCGAAACTTTTGTCATGGCATATTTGCTGACTGGAAACAAAAAATACTCAAAGAGGGCCATCAATCTTGCCTGCGCTTTTGTTGATAAGCACTATATGAAAGTGCCCGTTCGAGATACAGGCAAATTCACGAAGCATTTGAACGACGGGAATTCTATTAGCTTTGTCCTCAACACTGTCGCTATTGTTTATGATTCGCTTTACAATGAAATGAACGAAAAGGAGCGTTTTCTAATAAGAAAAGGACTGGCCTATTTCTGTAAAATAACCTATGAAATGGCTATTACTGAAGAATATGGACTTGGCTTTCACAAGAATTATTGCGCAGGACAAATGGGGGCTTTGGGATTGGCGTGCCTGGCAATTGAAAAAGAAACTTTTCTTGAATCACATGACTGGCTTGAGAAAGCTATGAGGATTTCCATTGCATGGTGCAATGTGGCTGTTAAATCAGACGGAGTTTACCCGGAGGGCGTCACCTATTTATATTATATGCTTAGAAATCAGGGACTTTTTTTTGAGGCTCTCAAAAACAAAAAAGGGATAGATTATTTCAAAAAAACAAATTTAAAGAAAGCCTTGATATGGACGCTCTGGAGTTCGCTGCCGTGGGACTATGAGTTCGACAACTTTTCTGACGGCAAATACGTTGTGCGCATGTCTGACATACCATATATAATACAAAACAACTACCCAGGCTATGGAGATTATCTTGTGTCAAAAGTGTGCGGGACATTTCCGAGGTACATGAGCAACCCGTGGGCTATTCTTTTCGGCCGCAAGCCTGATCTTAAAAACTTTGATCCCGCCAAAAAGCTGGGATCAAGCAGGCTTTTTAAAGCAGCCGGAATGGCCGGATTCAGAAGCGGATGGGGCAAGGATGACACATTGCTTCTGGCCTATGCGACAGATTATGAATACGCGTCGCATTCTCAGGCTGACCGCGGACAGTTCAATCTTTACGCCTATGACAGAAAATGGGCTGTCGATTCAGGCTACGGCAATGACGCCAAAAGAGAAAACTCCTCGACCCCGTCTCAAGCCCACAACATTGTGCTCATTGACGGAAAAGGGGAGGGATTTGACCCCACAATGAGGCAGTCAGGAACCTTTGCTGAAATTGACGCCTACGTTGCCGACGACTCAATGGGATATGTCAGAATTGACCAAAAAGACGCCTATGACTTCTTTGTGCGTTATCATTATGTAAATAAAAGAGAATACAACAAAGTGGAAAAGGCTTTTCGCAATATTATTTTCATAAACAAAGGAGAGACGCCGTCATACACTCTGATTTATGATGACATAGCCAAAGACAAAGCAAAGCATAAATATACATGGCAACTGCATACAGCGCCCGGCAATGCCATCGATTGCGAGCCAGATGGCGCGCTGATTAAGCCATTGAGCTTCAAGGGACAAACAATTTATGCCCAGGGAAGCGGAGGCTGGGATGAATTTATAATGCCCGGATTCAGTATGATAAGAAGAAACGCCGGAGACGTGACTTTTAAAGTTGACGCGGAATATGATGACTATGTCTTGTGGGCTTTGGCGCGCGGCGATGCTTATGGCTGGGCAAACGCAGAAGTTTGGGCAAATGGAAGGAAGATTTCAAGATTTCAATTGGGAAATACCAGGAGCTTCAGTTGGGTTAAATTTTCGGCAAACAAAAAGAAGATGCACAAGCCGGAAATGGTCAAGCTTAAGACCGGCGAAAATATAATTCAGCTGAAGGGCGTGTTTTCAGGCTATGAGATAGCCCGGATGCTTTTGACCAAAGACAAAAACTATGTTCCAGAGGGTTTTAATCCCAAAGGAAGCGGCTTGATAATTTTTGGAGCAAAAAATATTTTGTCAAAAGAAGATGTTATTGTCAGAGACACCAACGCGCTTTGCGGCGCAACATGCTCAGTCAACATTTTGCACCCGAAAGACTGCGCAGTCAAACAGGATTTCTATCAGCCTTCCCGCGATCCTGTTCACGCAAGGCTGACGGTGGAGGCAGAAGCCGTCAACCCTAATTTCCTGACAATGCTCTATCCTCGCAAGGAAGGAATGCAAGCTCCTGAAATCACGAGCGCAAGCACAGAAAAACTTATTCATTCAACTGTGCTATGGAAAGATGTTGAAGACCATGCGCTTGTTCGCTTGAATGATGAACAAATCAAAATAAACGGCATTGAAACTGACGCTAAAATGTTGTTCTGCCGCTTTGGAAAAAACAAAAAGCTTGTGAGGCTTCTTGCGACTGACGCCAAAAAACTGAGAATTGGTGGCAAACAATTTCTTGATGTTGAATCGCCGCAAAGCATAATATTTGCCGATGGGAAAATTAAAAAGAAATCTGATTAATTGGCGGTGGCGTCTAATCCGATGGAGCCGCCAAAAGTCCAGGGCGCTGGCGCTGCAATGAAATAAAGCTTGTTGTCGTTTCGCGCCCCAATAAGCATCAGGCTTTTTAATGCGCCATACGCGCTGTCGCACAACATCTTATACGCCTAGACCTTTCGGCATTGCCGACCAGCGATTCCGCCGCTGGATGGCGTCCGGACAGAGTCCGGTTTTTATTCCGACTCCGTCGGCTTTTTTATTTTTCAGGACTTTTGGCGGCTTCGCCTAATCCTCGAGCATTTCAAAAATATTGGAGAATTCATCCAGAATGTCCTCATTGTCGACGCCGCTGAAAAAGTTGTCTGGCTTCATTTCTTCCGTGTACTTTTCAGGCAAGTCCCTGAGAAACTCTGATTTCTTGCAATGAAGCAGTCTTCCGTGCCTCATTCTTTGCGTTGCGTACGTTATGGCAAGGTTGCTTTTGGCTCTGGTTATAGCAACATAAAACAAACGGCGCTCCTCTGATTTCCCGCCTTCCTTCAATGCTCTTTCGTGCGGAAACAGGTTTTGCTCCATGCCCACAAGGAATACATATGGATATTCCAGCCCTTTAGAGGCGTGCACTGTTGACAAAGTGACGGCGTTTCCGCTTTGCTCATCCTCTTCGGTCTTGTCGTTTTCATCAAGCAGCGCGAAGCTTTCCAGAAATTCATACAGGAGCGGAGCGGAGCTGGTTTTGTTTTCAAATTCATAAATGGCGTTTACGAATTCATCCACATTTTCCCTGCGTTTTTCGGCTTCGGCCCGATTTTTGTAAATTTTGAGCAGGCCGTTGGCGAATCCGGAGTCCTCAAGGTATTCCTTGGCTTTATGGCCAAGATCGCCGGGAGTTGCGAACTCATCCGTGTATTTTTTAAAATTGTTTGAAAGCTCTTTTGCCCCCTTTGCGGCAGTCGAAGAGACCTTTTCAAGGAAAGCCTCATGCCCAAGAAGTTCGCTCATGGGCAGAAAAGTTGCGGCGTGGAGTTCCTTTAAAGCTTTCACGGCTTTGTCGCCAATTCCGCGCGGCGGAACGCCCAATATTCGGAGAAGGCTCTGATCATCTTTGGGGTTTGCTATAAGCTTAAGGTAGGCTGCCGCGTCTTTGATTTCTTTTCGCTTGAAAAATTCCTGTCCTCCGACCAGTCGATACGGAATTTCCATTTTTCGCAGCGCCTGTTCCAGTTGCCTGGAAAGATGGTTGGAGCGGTACAGGATTGCTATGTCTTTATAGTCCAGATCGTAATTTGAGACCACATCATAAATGGCATCCGCCACAAAGCCAGCCTCATTGTCGGCTGAGTTGGTTCCAATGACTTTAATAGTTTCGCCTTCCCCGTGTTCGGACCAAAGGCTTTTATCATATCTGCCCGAGTTTTCTGATATCACTTTGTTGGCAGTTTCAAGAATTGTGTTTGTGGAGCGGTAATTCCTTTCCAGTTTCACAACTTTGGCTCCTTTGAAATGAAACGGGAAATCAAGTATATGCTCGACAACGGCTCCGCGCCATCCGTAAATGCTTTGGTCATCGTCGCCAACAACGCAAATATTTTTTTTGTCTCCGGTTATCATTTTCAAAAGCTCGAACTGAACCTCGTTGGTGTCTTGATATTCATCCACCAGCAGATACTTGTAGGTTTCCTGATATTTTTTCAGCACATCCGGGTATTTGCGCCATATTTTCACCACGTGACAAAGCATGTCGTCAAAATCCAGCATGTTTTGATTTTCCAGTATCTGCTGATAACGTTCGTATATCAGAGCCGCCTTGGCTTCAAAGTCGGTGTCGGCTATCATCTTGGCTTCCCGAGGGCTTCGCGCATGATTCTTTGAGCCTCCCACAAATGACATGACCGCCTCGACAGGCACTTCATCTTTTAAGAAGCCCAATTCGCTCATTCCCTGGCGAAGAATGCCTTTTTGATCGCTTGCGTCGGCTATTGTGAAATTTGCGGTGAAGCCGATTCTGTCAATTTCTTTCCGCAGGATTTTGGCGCAAAGCGAATGGAATGTGCCAAGGGTTACTTTTTTGGCGTCATCCGCGGACACCAGTTGAGCCACGCGCTCTTTCATTTCCCGCGCCGCCTTGTTGGTAAAAGTCACTCCGAGAATATTTTCGGGCTTAATCCCATTTTGCAACATATAAGCTATGCGAAATGTTATAACTCTGGTTTTTCCTGTTCCCGCTCCGGCCAGCACTAGCAATGGGCCTTCTATGGTCTTTGCAGCCTCCCGTTGCTCGGGATTGAGTTGATCTAAAATGCCTTTGCTCATGTTTTTAAATTACTTTCACCGACAGTTCAAAACCGTCTTTGCCCGCCACTGCGGCGGCGGAAGTCACTGGATGTTCAAAATCAGAAAAAATGCCTTTGCCTACAATATATTCGCATGCCGTTTCAGCGCAGTTTGCGTCAAAAAGCTCGTCCACAAGATGCGGAGACGGATTATTTTTTTCGTAAGTGGCCACATAAAACGCAATGCCTGGCTTAAGTTCAAATTCGCGAACAATGACCGCGTCTTTTCTTACGATGCCAAGATAGCCTACCGGCTTGTTCCTGTCGGCTACAGCCGCTATTCTGGGCGTATTGTAGTCGTCTTTTTCGTAATCCATGGCCAGGAGGCTCAATGTGAGCGCGTCTCTGACGGGCATTCCCGACAATATTTTTTCAGTAATCGGGTCTGTGTGCGAGCCATTTGTGGCAATTGCGAGAGAACCGGCAAGCTTTACGCAGTTATACGCTATATAAGGACTTTTTGTAAGGTCGTCTTCGAAGCCTTTTCTTGGCATAATCGAAATAATTTCACCGGCAAGGCGCGCTTCGCGATTTGGGAATGAGCGCGACGAAACCCTGTACATTGCCGCCGCTTTTCCGCCGGGGGTCATGCCCACGGCCACAATTCTGCCTACATACATACTTGTCTCCTGAGTTTGTCTTAAACTGTAATTAAAGCAATAAAGAGGCGGCTATTCAAGAAGAATTTAAAAATTTGTCCTCTTTTTCTTCTTTAAAAAATGGCGAACAAAGAAAATACGCAAAAATGTTGACTTTAACATTTGTCATGATAAAATAAGCAACATGAAAACAAAAACTGACAATAACAAAAAATCAATAGCAGCGATCGCCGAGGAGTGCGGAGTCAGCGCCATGACGGTAAGCCGAGCCCTGAAAAACAGTCCTTCAGTCAGGAAGGAAACGAAAACGCTAATTCTTGACGCCGCAAAGAAGCTCGGCTATCACAGCCCGCTCAAATCGGGGCGGCCATCAACGCTCGATGAAAACGCCAGGCCCACTGTCGACGTGGTCATGGGTGTTTTCGGAAAAAGCGTGTCTATTTTTTATTCCGAGCTTCTCACTACCATTGAGCGGGAGCTTGCGGAGCGCGGCTATGACTGTGTAATCCACACATCCAATGGCGAATACAATCAATTTCTCAGCTTGCGCGAATCCCTGAAAAGCTCAACAGCGCTTGCAACTCTGATAATCGGCTATTTTGAAACAGAGCAGCTTCAGGCGTTGCTGGAAAGCTCTCCCAAGGCGATTCTTCTGGACAATCCTGGCGAGCCAGCTCTGACAGCTCCATACAGTTCTTTCAGTTTCGACAATGCCGACGCCGCCAGAATTGGCGCGCGGCACTTGCTTGAAAATGGCCGCAAAAACATCCTTCTTTTAAAAGGGGAGCCTGAGCATTACTTTTCCCGCGAAATCGAAATAGGCTATTGCGAAGCCCTTGAATTGTTCCAAAAAAATGTCAACAAAAATCTTGTCATTGAAACAAACTTCTCGGCGGAAGACGCATACCTAAAAATATCAGCGGCGCTTGAAAGCGGCCTGAAATTTGACGCCATTTTCACCAACGACGAAATGGCCTGCGGCGCATACCGGGCGCTTCAGGAAAAGGGCATAAAAATACCCGAAGAAGTGGCAGTTTGCGGATGCGACGGCCTGCCTATCGGAGAACAACTGTACCCCAGACTCACCACAATTAAGCTGGACTACAAAGAGCTAGGGCGCATGGCTTTGGAGTTTTTGATGAAACGCCGCGGAGAAAATGCCCCGGCATGCAGAACAAAGCTTTCTCCGACTCTCGAAATACGTGAAAGCTCTTCAAATTAACAATTCAATATAAGCCAAAAAAACGTAGGAGCAAAAAATGGGTTACCTTACACAAACAGAATGCGACAAGCGAATTGAAAAAACAAGAAGAATTCTGGAAGAAAAAAAACTGGACATGGCTGTCGTTTACTATGATGAGTTTAATATCGGAAACGGCTGGTATCTTACCGGCTGGTGTCCGCAATTTGAAAACGGAGCAGTCCTGATACCCGCAAAAGGAGCTCCGATGATTCTGGGCGGTCCTGAAAGCGAGCCGTTCGCAAAGCTCGACAGCACAATAACAGAAACCCGCAATTTTCCGGTGTTTATGGTGCCGGATGAAGAATATCCCAACGCGACAATTATTGATTTTCAAAAATTGTTTGCGGAATTAAACTCTACCCTTGGAGCCGTAAAGCGCGTGGGGCTTGTGGGAGGCGGCAGAATGCCCGCGGACTGCCACAAGGGAATAACAGAAGGCTTTGCTGGAGTCGACCTTGTCGACATTACAGAAGAGTTTGTTTCACTCAGGTTTATCAAGTCGGAATGGGAAATCGAACAGATAAGAAAAGCCTTTAAGCTCGCGGACTTTGCCTATGACGCAATGAAGGAAAAAATAACTCCTGGCGTTTCTGAAATAGAAGTGGCGGCTGCCGGCGAATACGCCGTAAGAAGCAGAGGCGCAAGCGGATTTGGATTTGGCACAATTGTCGGCAGCGGAATACGCGGCAACGCGGTTGTCCCAACTTCAAGCTCCAAAAAATTGGAGGACGGCGAACTGATTATGATAGGGCTCGCTCCAAAAATAAACGGCTATGCGGGAGTTGTTGGAGACGCCCTTCCAGTGAACGGCAAATATACCGAAAAGCAAAAAGAATGCATGAAATACCTGAAAGATGCGTTCAGATTGACAAAGGAACAACTTGTCCTTGGCAGAACAGGCAAAGAAATTGACGCTCCGGCGCGCGCGTATTTTGAAAAAAATGGACTTTCAAAGTATCTGGTCTGTCCGTTCCTGCACACAATAGGGCTACATGAAGCCGAGTCCCCGTTCTTCGGCCCTGGAAGCGAAGACGTGTTGACGCCCGGCATGACTGTTTGCGTTGACATAAGCTTTTTTGGCCATCCCGAATTTAACGGTGTTAGAATTGAAACGGGCTATGAAATAACTGAAAATGGAGCGGTCCCATTCAGTGAAAAAATGGACAAAATCTGCACAGAGGTTTAAAAAATGAAAAATGCTCAGGACAAATCAACAGGCTTTGATGTTCTGTTGGGGATAGACATGGAAACAGACATAGGCTCCTTCACTTCCAACTATGAAGGAGTCATTCACGGAACCCCGAAGTTGTTGGAAATAATGGACAAGCATAACATCAAGGGCACATACTATTGGACTGGGCACGCCGCTGAAAATAATTCTGAAATGGCTAAAAAAGTGAAAGCCGCAGGACATGAGACAGGATGCCACGGGCTTTTTCATGAAACCCTTGGGGACCCATTGTTTCCGCTTCCCAACAATTGGCCTGTTCTGCCATCGGAGGTGGAAGGTCGCATTTCAGAAGGGACAAGGATTCTCAAAAAAGTAACCGGCTCAAAACCTGAAAGCTTTCGCTGTCCAAGGCTTTGGGGAAGCAACAGTGTTGTCAAGGCCCTTGAAAAACTCGGGTATATTTCTGATGCGTCTTTGCCATTGTTTTTTTACAAGGAAATGTTTGAGCCTTATCATCCTTCCGCAAAAAACTGGACTAAAAAAGGGAAAATGAAAATAGTGGAAATCCCAAATTTTTGCGACTTGACAATGGAAAGCAGCGACCCATATCAGCGCGACCGCGACCAATGGCCATTGTTCAGGACAAAGTCTGCTGGCGCGCTAATGAAAAAGGTGGATTCATTCATAAACTATGTCAGGGAAAAAGGGAAAAGGCCCGTTCTCGGATTTTACTTTCATCCATGGGAATTTTATAAAATGCCTCAAGGCTCCATTGACTTCGGCGAGGCCAGCGTAAAGCCCTTGCCGTTTATAGTCAAGAATTGCGGACAGAAAGCTTGCATTGAATTTGACAAGTTATGCTTCATGCTGAAAGACAAAGGCGCAACATTTAAAACGGCAAAGGAAATAGCAGATGAATATTGAAGACTTGCCTCTCGGGCCATATCCGCAAGCCTTGGAATTTTCTCATTTTCCAACGCGTTGGCAGGCTGTTTTGTGGCGCAACTGGGAATTGGTTCCAGTTGAAAAAATAGCTGAAATATTGGAAGCGCCTGTCTTGGAAATTGTTGAGTCGGCAAAAGCAATGGGCTTGTGCGCTCCATGCAAAACATGCAATGAATGGCTCGAAAGAGGCTATATTACTATTATCAGAAACAACTGGCATCTTCTGCCTTACGAACAACTCTTGCGCCTTTTGGAATGGACTCCCGGCAAATTGGATTTTATTCTGCGCGAAGATGATTTTCTTTGGCATAAACTTGGAAAATTGAAGCCAAAAGTTGAAGCGGCAAAATGGGCTCCTCTAAATGAGGATGAACAGGCAGCGACAAGCAGAATAAGCAAAATAGTGGACAAATATTTTGCGAATTCCAAAGAGATAGAAAAGCCGTTTGAATTTTTCAAAAAATATTCGGAAACAGCCTTGCCAAAACAGAGCGGGAAAAGCGATTCGTTTGACCTGAAATTTATATATTCATATCATGCCTTGTGTGGAGACGCTCTTCTTGAGCCGGAACTGGAGCCTTATCCGGATGAACTTTTGAAAGCTTATTCAAATCTGGGCATAAATGGCGTCTGGCTTCAGGGAATTCTTTATTCACTTTTTCCTCTCGACAAAGCTCCTGAATTTTCTGAAGGATATAAAATCCGCCTTGTAAATCTTAAGAGGCTGGTTGACAAAGCCGCAAAATATGGCATAAAAATTTACCTTTATCTGAATGAGCCGCGCGGCATGCCGGAAAGATTCTTTAACCAATATCCCGGCTGGAAAGGGGTGTTCCATCAAGAATCAAACAATTATTCGCTATGCACTTCAAACCCTGAAGTCCTTCAATATCTTGAGGATGCGACTTCGTTTGTATTTGCAAAAGCTCCAGGCCTGGGCGGAGCGTTTTGTGTTACAATGAGCGAAAACACAACTAACTGCCACGCTCGCTGGAAGGGCGATGAATGCCCTCAATGCGCAAAGCGTCCAGTCCCGGATGTCATAGCTGAGACAATCTCGGCAATAGAAAAAGGCGTTCATAAATCAGACTCCTCCGCCAAAGTAATGGCTCATACTTGGGCATGGGGTGATTTTGAAAAAGAAAGCATCGGAAAACTTCCCCAAAAAGTTGAGGTTCTCCGCGTGAGTGAATGGGGCAAAAAATTCAATATAGGCGGAATTGACGGAAGCGTTGTCGATTACTCAATGTCTGTTGTCGGCCCCTCCGAGGAAAGCAAAGCGGTATGGAAAAAAGCGAGAGAATGCAAGCTTAAAACAATCGCAAAAGTTCAGCTTAACAATACATGGGAATGCTCCGCCGTTCCCTATATTCCAACGCCTCAACTTGTGAAAGAGCATATAGACAATCTTGCATCAGAAGGAGTTGACAGCCTTATGC
>Ga0207996_1002189_pt1 | contig 12269 bp, 14 predicted proteins | sample AntAceMetag02UKG_FD_184773 | JGI IMG/M metagenome (GOLD analysis project Ga0207996, IMG submission 184773) | Saline lake microbial communities from Ace Lake, Antarctica - Antarctic Ace Lake Metagenome 02UKG (SPAdes) (version 2) | ecosystem: Environmental > Aquatic > Non-marine Saline and... | reverse complement strand
GGTACCTGGTTATGATACCACTACACCCTTCGCCACTACCTGGCTGGGTCTGGGACTTGCATAACATATCGAAAGCATGATACATTACACGCACCCTTAAGAACACGTGCCGTGCCCGGCACACAACCAACGGGTCGAGCGGACGGGAATTTCGTTGGTTCCCTCTTTTTAGGTCCTCACGCCCGCCGCTCACCCTAAACGTTAGATTGCCGATGGAAAATTTTGTTCTTAAAATGAGATTAAGATTTCCCTGAGGTAGGACAACGTAATGGAGAGTGTAATGAATGCTGATCCATATAAAAGGTCAGCAAAAAAATATGACATCCTTACTGAACCATTCACTACTGCCTTAAGGCGGATTGGAATGAAAGTGTATCCTCCCAAAGAGGGGATGCTTGTTTTAGATGTAGGGTGTGGTACTGGGACAAATCTAAGTTTGTATCATGAAGCCGGTTGTAGTGTCTTTGGAATAGATTCATCTCCTGCAATGTTGGCGGAAGCCAAAAATAAACTAGGCGGCCAAGTCGAACTTCTACTGGGTAGTGCATCAGAAATGCATTATCCAGATGAATTCTTCGACTTAGTCACAGGCATGCAAACCTTACATGAAATGCCCCGAAAAATCCGATTACAAGTAATGAATGAGATGGTACGTGTTCTGAAAAAAGAAGGGCGTATTTTGCTTATCGATTATCATCCTGGTTCTATACGCTTTCCTAAAGGCTGGATGTACAAGGCAGTAATTTACTTTTTTGAGATTGCAGCAGGTCGGGAGCATTTCAAAAACTTTCGGGATTTCCTTGCCAACAATGGAATACCAGGACTGATTGACCCGTATAAACTGACTATGGAAAAGACTAAGATTGTTAGTGAGGGCAACATGGGAGTATATCTTCTTTGCGCAGAATAGATATGTAGCTTTTTGACGTAGCAATCTAACGAGGCTCTTGCAGCCGACAGCTAACAGCTGCGGCTGAAGAGCGATGTTCGCTTAAAAAAATATCCCCAAACCCTTGCTTTTCACAAGGAGCCTCATCATAATCTTAAAGGACGTCGGAGGGCTATAAAAGGCAGACGCGTTTTCTAATAACTCGGATAGCCCCTGATCAGGACATCATCCCCAAAGCGCCGGACCTTGATGTTATGAAGTTTGAGGGATTCTTCCATGGTTTTGGGACCACTCCCGGCCACCATGGGAATGCCATCCCCGCCGCCGAGGATCTTGGGTGCGATAAAGACATAGAATTTATCGATCAGTTGTGCGCGAAGCATGGCCCCCAGAATTATAGAGCCGCCTTCCAGCAGGACACTGGTGATGGACATTTTCCCCAGTTTTTCCATGAGTGCGGTCAGATCAATCTTACCGGCGAAAGTCGGGCAGACAAGGGTTTCCACACCTTTGGGATGGGGTCCGCAATCCATGTAGCAACGGTTTCCGTCAATGCTGGTGGCGATAATGGTCGGTGCGGTGGATTCATTTTTCATGACTTTTGCGCCAGGTGGTGTTCTGAATTTTGTATCCACCACAATCCGGATGGGGTCTTTTCCCTGCTTCACCTTGAAGCGGGCGGTCATGGCCGGATCATCGGCCAAAACCGTTCCAACCCCCATCATCACGGCGTCTGAACGGTCCCGCAACCGGTGTACGAAGCCCCTTGATTTTTCATTGGTGATCCATTGGGAGTGTTGTGCGGATGTGGCGGTCCAACCGTCAAGGGTAACGGCTGATTTGGCGATTACAAATGGACGGCCGGTTGATATGAATTTGATGAAGTCCTCATTCAACCGGATGCATTCATCCTTCAAGATCCCGGTAACGACCTCAAGACCTTTTTTCTCCAGATAATTACACCCGCCTCCCGTCACCAGGGGATTGGGATCTCTCATCCCCACAACCACCCTTTTGACGCCGCTTTTCAGGACAAGTTCCGTACAGGGGGGTGTTTCCCCAAAATGATTACACGGCTCCAGGGTTACATAGAGGGTGCCCCCCGGAGCACGGTTGCCGATTTTCTCAAAAGCGTCAACTTCCGCGTGGGGCATTCCTGCCGCTTGGTGATAGCCACCGGCAACCACCCTGCCCTCTTTGACGATGACGGCGCCGACCGCAGGATTTGGAGAAGTTCGCCCCAGGCCCTTGCGTGCCTCCTTGATCGCCAGTTTCATGAATTGGATATCGATTTCTTTCATTTATTTTTTCCAGGGTCCTGTTTGGATTTCAGGATCTCTTCCAATTCCGACATGAACTCATTGATATCTTTAAACTGCCGATATACGGATGCAAAACGTACGTAGGCCACTTCGTCCCATTCCTTAAGTTTGTTGATGACCCTCTCTCCCACTTCCGAGCTGGCAATTTCCTTTTTCCCCAGTTCCTGAAAATAAAGCTCAATGGAATCAACGAATTCTTCAATACGGGTTACGCTGATGGGGCGTTTCTGGCATGCACTCCCGATACCCAAAATGATCTTTGCCCGATTGAAGGGCTCTCGTCTGCCGTCTTTTTTGACCACCATGGGAAGGACATCTTCCAGTTTCTCGTAGGTTGTGAACCGTCTGCTGCACGCCAGGCATTCCCGGCGCCGACGAATGGTTCGACCGTCTTTACTCAATCTGGAATCAATCACTTTGTTGTCAATCTTGGTGCAATAGGGACATTTCATGTTTCAAACCTCATAAGTTCTATCCCGGCCTCTTCCAGCATAGCATCAGCCAGATCATCTTTATAATCTTCGTCAAAATAAATTCTTTCTATCCCGGCATTAATGAGCATTTTAGAGCAGATGACACACGGTTTATTGGTGCAGTAAAGGGTAGATCCGGCGATAGAGATTCCGTGGTAGGCAGCCTGCACAATAACGTTTTGTTCAGCGTGGAGGGCCCGGCACAATTCATGTCGTGTGCCGGATGGGATCGAAGCTTTCTCCCTGAGACATCCCACCTCGATACAATGTTTGAGGCCGGCGGGAGCGCCGTTGTATCCCGTAGCCAGAATTCGTTTTTCCTTGACCAAGATGGCACCCACATGACGCCTCAGACACGTGGAGCGGGTAGCGACCATCCGAGTGATGGACATAAAATACTGATTCCAGGATGGCCTCTCATATTCCATTTGATCACACTATGTTATATGATTTATTTGATGTTACAAAATAACTTATTACGATGCATACAGGTAAGGATAAATGGGGAACGCTTGACATATTTCGGAAACAACGCCTCGAACCCGCCGTAAAACAGCCTCGCTTTCAGGGGCACTGAAGATATCGTTAATAAGCCCCGCTATTTGTCGAATCTCCGCCTCTTTTATGCCGCGGGTAGTCAGCGCAGGAGTTCCCAGTCTCAATCCGCTGGTGATTTTCGGCCCCTTTTTATCAAAAGGGACCGCATTCTTATTGGCCACAATGCCGGCTTCTCCAAGGGACTGTTCCGCATCGAGACCGGTAATCCCTTTGTCGGCCAGGTCAATCAGGACCAGATGATTGTCCGTACCGCCAGAGACCAGATCAAAACCATATTCCACCAGCCCTTCCGCAAGCGCACGGGCATTGAGCAGAACTTGTTTTTGATAGGCCTTAAAATCAGGGCGAAGCGCTTCTTCGAATGCCACAGCCTTTGCGGCAATGATGTGCATCAGGGGTCCTCCCTGGATTCCCGGAAAAACACTTTTGTCCAGTCTGGCGGCAAATTCTTCGGAACAGAGGATCAGGCCGCCCCTCGGGCCTCTCAGGGTCTTGTGGGTGGTACTGGTAATAAAATCCGCTTGTCCCACCGGGGAAGGATGAAGGCTTGTGGCAACAAGGCCCGCAATATGGGCCATATCAACCATCAAATAAGCGCCCACATCATGCGCGATTTCTTTAAAGAGTGAAAAGTCAATACGTCGCGGATAGGCGCTGGCTCCGGCGATAATGATCTTCGGTTTCTTTTTTTTGGCCAGATCACGGACCTGATCATAATCGATTCGTTGTGTTTCAGGATGCAATCCGTAAAAAACAGGGTCATAAATTTTCCCTGAGAAGCTTACGGGACTCCCGTGGGTGAGATGACCGCCATGGGATAGATCCATGCCCATGATCGTGTCGCCACTTTTGAGAAACGAGAGGTATACGGCCATGTTGGCTTGTGAACCGGAATGGGGTTGAACGTTTGCGTGTTCTGAATCAAACAGCCTGTTGGCCCGGCTTCGGGCCAGCCTTTCAACCCTGTCCACGAACTCACAACCCCCGTAGTAACGGGCCCCGGGATAGCCTTCCGCATATTTGTTGGTCATGACATTGGCCTGGGCTTCCATCACCGCCCGGCTCGCATAGTTCTCAGAGGCAATCATGACCAGGCTCTCCCTTTCTCTTGAAAGCTCCGCCTCAATCGCCCCGAAAATCTCAGGGTCCGTTTCCTTTAATGTCGGCTCTGTCAAAACAATCCTCTGCTAAAAGCGTTGGCCCCTTTGTTCAACCCGTTTCAATCAGCTTCAGTCGCAGTTCATGCCGCCCGCCAGTGAAGGACATCCGCAGGAAAAGTTCCACCATCTCAATGGCAATACCCTTTCCAATGACACGGCCGCCCATCACCAGAATGTTGGCGTCGTTGTGCTCCCGGCTCAGTCTGGCCGTAAAAAGGTTGTGGCACAGGCATGCCCTGACCCCGGGGTAGCGGTTTGCCACGACACTCATCCCGATACCGGTGCCGCAGATGAGTATGCCTCGTTCAAATTCTCCTTCAGAGACGGCTCTGGAAACTTTATGGGCCACCAGGGGGTAATCCATGGAGTCCTCGCTGAAGGTACCGGCATCCGTGACATCACAATCACGCAGTGTTTTCATAAATTCCCGGCAGGTTTCCTTCAGTTCAAAGCCGCCGTGATCCGATCCGATGATAATGTTCATGGGTCCACCCTTTTTTCGCCCTAATTTTCGTACGCAGCAAATATCAAAGAAGCATTGGTGCCCCCAAACCCGAATGAATTGCTCATGGCGGTTCGCACCGGGCTCTTTCTGGCCACATTGGGCACGTAATCCAGGTCGCACTCCGGATCAGGGGTCTCGTAGTTCATGGTGGGCGGAATGATACCGTTCTTGATGGTCAATACAGAGAAAACGGACTCGGTACCCCCCGCACCACCCAACAGATGGCCCGTCATTGATTTTGTGGAACTGATGCTGAGATTGTATGCATGCGCTTTGAAAACCGCTTTAATGGCTTTATTTTCCGAAGCGTCATTCAGCTGGGTGGATGTACCGTGAGCGTTAATATAGTCGATATCTTCGGGTGAAAGCCCCGCGTAATCAAGTGCCCCTTGCATGCAGGCAATGGCACCTGCACCCTCGGGATCCGGCGCAGAAACATGATGGGCATCACCGGTGAGTCCATAACCGACCACTTCCCCGTAAATTGGCGCACCCCTCTCAAGGGCATACGTCAGCTCTTCCAGGATCAGGATCCCCGCACCTTCCCCGATGATGAATCCGTCGCGATTCAGGTCAAAGGGCCTCGATGCTTTTTCGGGCGCATCATTGCGCGTGCTGAGCGCCCGCATGGAGCAAAATCCCCCCACTGCCAGGGGGGTAACCACAGCTTCAGCGCCCCCGGTAAACATGACATCCGCAATGCCTTCACGGATATACCGGAAGGCCTCTCCCACGGCATGGGCACTGGCGGCACAGGCGGTTTCTATTGAAATGTTAGGACCTTTGGCCCCGAATTCAATGGCCATCTGGCCCGGCGCCATATTGGCGATAATGCCCGGAATAAAAAAAGGGCTGATCCGTTTGGGTCCCTTTTCAATTAGGACGGAATGGTAGTGTTCCAGCGTGGCCAGACCCCCCAGACCGCTCCCTGTTACACAGCCCACGCGGTGAGCGTTTGTTGAGTCGATTATAAGACCGGCATCTTCCAGTGCCATCCTCGCCGAAGCAATGGCGTAATGGATGAAGACATCAAATCGTCGGATCTGCTGTTTGGCCATGAAATCCTGGGGGTTGAAATCCGTCACTTCCCCCGCAATCCGGGATGCAAAACCGGACGCATCAAATTTTGTGATGGTTCCAATACCCGATTTTCCAGCGCATACCGCTTCCCAGTTTTTCGCCACGCCTGTCCCCAGCGGCGTTACCATTCCCAATCCCGTTACCACAACCCGTCTGGCCATTTATCATTCCTCCCCGTATAATTTTGGTTTTCAGATAAACATACCGAATTCACCAGAGGGGAAAATTCTGCAGGTGTTTCATATGAATTTGACGGCTTTCCTTAAAAAAAGGTTTTGGGAAAACCACAATCATCCGAGTGCCGCCTTGACATAGTCGATGGTATCCTTGACGGTTGCTATCTTTTCAGCATCTTCATCGGGAATTGAAATGTCAAACTCTTCTTCCATGGCCATAATTAATTCAACCTGATCTAAGGAATCAGCCCCCAGATCATCCACAAAAGAAGCTTCGGGCACCACATCTTTTTCCGGAACATCCAGCTGCTCACAAATAATTTTCGAAATTTTTTCATCCACGGTAGACATATCCTGTTACCTCCCAAAAATTCATCTTTTGTTTTTACATATACATATCATTTTTACATATACATACCGCCGTTAACATGAATAACCTGTCCGGTGATATAGCCGGCGGCTTCCGTGCAAAGCCAATAAACCGCTTCCGCCACATCTTCCGGTCTCCCCATTTTCCCAAAGGGAATCTGCTTTAAGAAAGCTTCTTTGGCTTTTTCAGGGATCACTTCGGTCATTTCGGTATCAATGAAGCCGGGAGCGACCGCATTGACATTGATTCCCCTGCCGGCCACCTCCCTGGCGATACTCTTGGTGAATCCCATAATGCCGGCTTTCGAGGCGGCGTAATTGGACTGGCCGAAGTTCCCGATTTGGCCCACCACTGAAGAGATATTCACAATGGCGCCACTCCGTCGCCGGCTCATGGCGCGAAGAACCGCTTTGGTACAGTTAAACACACTTTTCAGATTTACTCTCAGTACATCATCCCACACTTCTTCGCTCATTCGCAGCAGCAGGGTGTCCCGGGTGATGCCCGCGTTATTGATGAGCACATCAATTTTCTCGTATTTTTCGAGAATATCATGAAATAACCCATCCGCCACCTGGAAAGATGAGATATCCGCCCTGTAACCCTCCGCCGCCACTCCTTTGGCTTTCAACTGATCCAGCGTCTCATTACAGGAATCATCAGTAGGATCGAAATGAATCAGCACAATTCTCGCGTTTTCTTCTGCAAACCGGTAGGCAACACTTCGCCCGATCCCTTTTGACCCACCCGTAATAACGACGGTCCTGGCATTTTCATCGGCCATGATAATTTCCTTTTTCTAAAGGTCCTGCTCAAGATGATAAGATTTCAATTCCAGGCTCATTTTTTCAACAGTTCGGTTCTGTGCATATTGTGCCGCCATTCTAATGGCGTTGCAAATGGCTTTTGCGGAAGACCCACCATGGCAGATGATACCGATACCCTTAACGCCCAGAAGGGGCGCGCCACCGTACTCTTCGTAGCTCAACTCCCGGGTAAACCTGATAAACGCCTTGCGTCCCAGGATGAAAGCGATACGGCCCAGAAAAGAGCGCATCAGCTCCCTTTTCATGAGCCGCGCCATGTATTCCGCAGCCCCCTCTGTTAATTTCAGGGCCACATTCCCCACGAAACCGTCGCAGACAACAATTCTGACATCACCCGTCAGCAAGTCCCGCCCCTCAATGCTCCCCACAAAATTCAAGGTGCTTTTCTCAAACAAATCATATGTACTGCGAACCAGTTCGTTCCCTTTGCTCCCCTCTTCGCCAATGTTCAGGAGTGCGATTTCCGGTTTTTTCATGTCCAGACAGGAGCAGCCGAACGCATGGGCCATGACCCCGAACTGGAAGAGTTGAGCAGGTCTGCAATCCACATTGGCGCCTGCATCAATTAAGATGATCGGCCCTTTTTCCGTGGGGACGATGCTGGCGATGGCCGGCCTTTCCAGGCCGGGAATTCGGCCCAGGGCCAAGACGCCCGCAGCAAGGGTTGCTCCCGAATTACCAGCGCTGATCACCGCATCTGCGTGGCCTTCTTTCGCAAGAGCGAATGCCACGCGAATGGAACTGTCCTTTTTATTTCGAAGGGCTTTTAAGGGGGACTCGCCCATGGCCACTACATCTTCACAATGATGAATGGAGATACGGCTGTCCGCCATGCGGGTACCCATGAGACCTTTGAGCGATGCTTCATGGCCCACAAGGATAACGTGAATGCCAAACTTCGAAGCGGCTTCAAGCGCTCCCTGGACCACCACTTCCGGAGCGTTGTCACCCCCCATGGCGTCCACGGCTATCTTCATTCTAACTCTCTTCAGTTTGAATGATGGTCCTACCCCTGTAGACGCCGCACTCAGGGCACACATGATGGGGCAACACAGGTTCATGACACTGGGGACAGGTGGTTATTCTGGGCATTTTGGCGACGTCATGGGTACGTCTTGAATCCCGCTTTGCTTTTGATTTCTTTTTCTTAGGTACAGCCATAATCTGGGGTTACTCCATTTCGCCTTTTGAACTGAAAATCAATTTTCACCTGGCGACGTTAAGGATTAATGGTTAGTGCGCTTCAAACAAGATATTTACTGTATTTTCAACTCTTTCAACTTCAGGAAAGCAGGGTGTCCGGCATTTTTAGAGCACTTGCAGGTTTCCCTGTTCAAATTGACACCGCATCCGGTACACAACCCCGCACACGAACTTCCGCACAAAAGTTGTATGGGCAGCGACAGGTAAATCTGTTCTCTGATAATATCATCGAGATCAATTTTTTCAGCCTCAATAAATCCAACCGCCAGATCTTCTCTTTTCAACTCGGTTTCGTCCCGAGCCGATTCCAAGGGTATGGGCGGCGATAGTGACAGTCGAAAATCACGACCGAGCGCAAAGGTATAGGTGTCCAGGCAACGATCACAAACAAGCCTGAGCTTTCCCGCCAAACGGCCATTCATCACATAGCGTTTATCTTCCCTGGAAACTGAAACCTGCACGATCAGAGGACCCTCGAGACCCTGGACCCGCACATCATCCTCGCTTTTCCGCCACCAATCGGACTGGCAGGTCAAATTAAAATGGCGTGGGCTTCTTGAAATGCTTTGCAGATCAATGATCATCAAGCCTAAACCTTAAAAAAAGCAGCATAATGAGATCTCTCCGGATCAAAAACCGTGAGTATATAAAAACCCTCTGTTTTGTCAAGAAATTTTATCCGTTTCCCCTGACACAAAACCACACTGGAATTTTCATCAAATCTGCCTTAAAATCCAAATTATCCTTTTTTTCTTGACACTTATGCCTATTCCTTGTTAACATAATATGCTGTTTTACTCGCAATAAGGTGTGATCCGCCCATGTGGAAATTTAGAGAGCAATTGAGTTATTCCGGGAAACTGAGACGATCCATATATGAAAACCTCAGAGACGATCTGGAACGTCGTCTCATAAAAATGGCGCTCATCGATTCCTATAACCAATTCGAAAAAAATGGCGTTCCATATCGCTTTGTCGAAAAGAGTGAGTTAAAGCCAAGATCAAAGAAAATGGAAAAGGAATCCAAGTTCTTCAACACGTTCCTGGTCGTCATTTGTGAAAACGTCATCAAGAGTGAACTAAGAAATTATATCCGCTTCTACCCTGAAAACCGCGTCACAAAAAAGAACCTGGAATATCTCGCCGATTTTACGCTATATAATAAGTTCCAGAAGAATCTCAAGCATTTCGATTCTCCGAAGAGTATCAATCTTCTGGAACAACTGCTGAATATCGACTACGCACTGCTCATACAACAGGATCCAACGGTTCGTCGGAAAAACCGGTATTCACTGACACATTTTCATGTCAAAATAGACTGGCCCATTGCCGATGCCGCCGAAAACCTGGCCAGAAAATTGAGATACATCCAGAACAACCTGTATGAAAAAGGCGATAAAGCCGCACGCGTTCTTCAGAACAAGCTTTTTGAATACTACGGTTGCCACCACAGCGTCGGCGGCAGACGGACTGCGGGACTGATCGCCGCGCAGCTGTTGAAGCAATCCGATGGCATCTGCACCGTATTTGTCTCCAGCTCGGAATCGAGGACCCTGTATCGGTATTCCGAAAGGGGTATTTCGAAATTCTTTTTAGTTCAACTGACAGAAGAACAACTCATTTCCATTTCGGAAAACCAGGGTTTCGATTTGAAATTCCTTAATAAAAACTATTTGTATTCCAAGGAAAAAAATTATTTTGCCATCCTGGAAGCGGCTTACGGCCACACGGTCCATTCCAGGCCGCCGACGGATGGAAAACTGAGGAAAATAAAGCCCGCCTATAGCTGGCTCAGGCTTAAAACTGAATTCCTTCATGCCAAACCGGATTCCCCCCATGCAACCCCTATCCCCTACAGCTGGGTCTATGCTGCAGATGGATGATGACAGCTATTAGCGGTTAGCTGTCAGCTATTGAACCGCTAATCTCAAAACTAATGGCTAAAAGCCAACAGCTCAACACACGGAGGCATCAATTTTCTAAATGGAAAACCCTAAAATAATTACCCGATTTCCACCCAGCCCCACGGGCTATCTTCACATCGGGGGGGCTAGGACCGCCCTTTTCAACTGGCTCTTTACAAAACAGCACGGGGGGGAATTCATCCTCCGCATTGAAGATACCGATGAAGAAAGATCGTCAGATGCCGCCACCGAAGCCATTTTAGAGTCCATGGAATGGCTGGGACTCTCCTGGGATGAAGGCCCTTACTTTCAATCCCGGCGATATGATCTTTACAATGCCGTAATCGACCGGTTACTGGATACAGGTCAAGCCTATCACTGCCATTGCTCACCCGACACGCTGGAGCAGAAAAGGAAAGACGCCCAGGCCAGGGGACTGAAACCCAAGTACGACGGAACCTGCCGGGACCTGGGACTCGCGTCCGCACCCGGGTCGGTGGTCCGGCTCAAGACCCCCGGAACAGGAATTACGGGATTTGATGACCTGGTGAAGGGTCCTATCCAATTTGAAAACGAGGAGTTGGATGATCTCATCATCAAACGATCAAACGGTAGTCCCACTTACCACCTGGCCGTGGTGGCCGACGATATTGATCTGGGTATCACGTATGTCATTCGGGGTGATGATCATGTGAATAACACGCCCCGGCAGATTCTCATTTATAAGGCACTGGGCGAACCCCTCCCCCGTTATGCCCATCTGCCCATGATTCTGGGGCCTGACAAAGCCCGGCTCAGCAAGCGTCACGGGGCCATGAGTGTGCTGGCTTATCGGGACATGGGTTACCTGCCCCATGCCCTGCTCAACGCCCTTGCCCGGGTGGGTTGGTCTTACGGGGACCAGGAAAAATTTTCAATTGAAGAAATGATCGAAAAATTTTCCCTGGATCATGTGGGGAAATCAGCCGGGGTCTTTAACACTGAGAAATTACTGGATCTCAATGCCTGGTATATCCGGGAATCTTCGGATGAATTTCTGATGGAGCAGTTGATCCCTTTTCTCAAAAAACTGGGGATTGCTGATCCGGATGAGGCCATTTTGAAAGAAATCATCCCCCATCTTAAGGCCAGAAGCAAAACACTGGTTGAAATGGCTGAGGGGGCAAAATTCTGTTTTGATGAAGAAATCGAATACGAGAAAAAAGGTGATGACAAGTTCTTGAAAACAGGGGTCGCTCAGTTACTGGAAAAATTGACGGACGCCCTTAAAAAGACGAACCCCTTTGACCAGGACAATTTGGAAAAAACTTTCATATCGTTTCTGGAAGAAAACGAGATCAAATTGCGGAAACTGGCGCAACCCCTGCGCGTTGCCTTGACCGGAAAAACCGCCAGTCCCGGGATCTTTGAAGTGATGCAGGTTCTGGGAAAGGAAAAGGTCGTTGACAGAATCCGCAAGGCGGTAGATCACATCAATGCCAAATAAGGATGAGTCATCGCGGATTAGCATGAATTTGTCATGGCCGGTTTGTATCCCGAAGGGATGTGGGTAACTTTTCCCCTCCGGGGAAACTCTCACGTTAACCCGCGATGAGCCGGAAGTTTTAAGCAAATGTCATTTAATCTCAAGGCCTGATTTTTTCAAACCGTCAATTATACATTGGCTTAAGCCGTCGGCACTGGTTCAGTTGAATAGGTGTTAAAAGCATTTTAAGTTAAACAAGTTATATCAATTGTGCGCTGAAAAGTTTTTCGGGGGTGAGACCGCTTTCTATCACCCCTAAGCTAACCGCAGGTACTTC
>Ga0207996_1002183_pt1 | contig 12319 bp, 10 predicted proteins | sample AntAceMetag02UKG_FD_184773 | JGI IMG/M metagenome (GOLD analysis project Ga0207996, IMG submission 184773) | Saline lake microbial communities from Ace Lake, Antarctica - Antarctic Ace Lake Metagenome 02UKG (SPAdes) (version 2) | ecosystem: Environmental > Aquatic > Non-marine Saline and... | reverse complement strand
TTCGCAGTGCCTGACCGCAAACTCTCAAAAAACCTATTTCTTTTCCGGTATAACTGCCGGAACCGCAACCGTGAACGTCGTCCCTTTTCCCACCTCGCTCTTGATGCGGATGCTCCCTCCCATCTTTGCTATGATATCGTAACTGACCCACAGGCCAAGACCGGTTCCCTCGCCGGTCTCTTTGGTGGTAAAGAAGGGATCAAACACCTTTTTTTGTTTATCTTCGGGAATTCCCGCTCCATTGTCCGTTATATCAACATTGATGAAAGAATCAACCTGTCTGCTCGTCACCTCGATCAGACCTTCTGAACCGATGGCGTCAATGGCGTTGGTCATCAGATTCAGGAACACCTGCTGGAGCTGGGACTGATCGCTGGCAATGATCGGCAGATCATCGGAAAGCGCCGTTGTGATCTTAATATTGTTGGTGATGGCATGGTTATTAAGCAGATCAATGGTCTGTTTCAATGTGCTGTTTACGTCCACATCCTCCAAACGGGGCTCCATCTTGCGAGCATAGCCCAACATGTTGTGGACCACTTTTCGGGCACGTTCCACATGATCCTCTACGTTCTTTATGCCCTGCTTGTATTCTTCATAATTATGGCTTTTTTGAAATTCCTCTTCGTATAGAAGATCTTCCATCCATCCGGTCACCTGGATGATGACAGCCAGGGGGTTATTGATTTCATGGGCCACCCCTGCGGCCATCTTTCCCAATGCGGCCAGTTTGTCGGATTGAATGAGTTGGGCATTGAGCTCATTCATCCTCGAATCGCTTTCCCTTAACCGTTTGATGATCATCCGGGTTGTGAAAACCGTAGCCAAAATGATTGCCAGAAAGCCGCATACAATAATCACAATCTCCGCAATTCTGGTGGCAAACAGGCCGGACATCTCCTCTGCTACTTCCTGGCTGATGACCAGGAGCCATTTGCCGCCCTTGAGTCGGCTCCCCGCATAGAGCGTCTTTTCTCCCTCAGCGTTCTTCTCTTCAATAACCGTCGTTCTTGTGCCGAACAGACGGGTATTCAGGTGAGACGGGGTCAATATTTCCCCGTTAAAGCGAGGAGAGGTCTGGTAAACCCCTTTTTGATCGAGGATATAAGCATCACCCGTTTTTCCCACTTGGGCCGAACGTACAATCTCTTCGAAGATATCAGGATCAATGGTCGCCCTGAGGATCCAGCTATTGATTCCTTCCTGGCGACGAACGGCAATGATAAAGTGGGGCGACTTTCTGTATCCCGTATATACATTGCTGATGTAAACACCCTTGCTCATCACATCATCAAACCACGGGTGTTGGTAGTAATTAAGGCCCTTGAGATCGTAGGGTCCAACGTAAGCCAGGTGCTGGCCTGAATTGGAGATCACCCCCAGATCCACAAAGGCCCCTGCACGGGCATTCATCACCTCAAATATGCGGGCAAGGTTCTTTTCATCGGTCATATGGTTGAATGTATGGGTGTCTGCCATGGCGCAAAGGATGGCAGTGCGTTCCTTGAGAAACAGTTCCACGGCCTCCGCCTGGGCCGTGGCCCGGTATGTTATCTGCTCCTCAATTTTTTCCCCGTACATCCGGGCAAACTGATAATAGATTGTTGCGCCAAGGACAACGAGCGGAGCAAGAGAGACCAGCAACGTTATAACAATGATCTTTCTTTGAAGATTTTTGTAGAGGGATGTCTTCATTATTGCTCCATTAGTGCGGCCATGACATGAACTGCCAGTACCCCAATATAGTCCAGAACCAGAGAACAAGCCATGCAAGAATGGTTATGGGGAGGCCATATTTCACAAAATCAAAGACACTCAGAAGCCTCTCTCCGGTCTCCGGATCCTTGCCCATACCAAATGCTATAGCATTATTGGGGGTTCCTACAACCAGGAAGTTGGCAAAGGAGGAAGAAAATGCGCACGCCAGGCCCAACTTCCATACGCTCACACCAGCCAAAGTCGCCATGGGGAGCACGATGGGGCCGAGAGCTGCCACTGTTGCCCCGTCGCTCATAAAATTGGTCATAACACCGGTCAACAGGCTGACCCCGATCACAAGTCCATCGCCGTGAGATATGCTTTCCGGCAGCAAGGCCACAAAAGTGTTGGCCAGCCAGAGTGCGCCGCCGGTGAATTGAAGCCCCACACCCATGGCACAGGCGGCCGCGTACAGGCCCACCACATCAAAGGCCACCCCATCCTGGATATCGTCCCAACCCACAATACGACAGAGAAACATGGCGACAACCGCGTAAAGGGTGGGCCCGCCCAGACCGTAATGTTCCCCCAGGATAATCCACGCGGCCACCAGGCACACAAGGATAACCGTCATCATCGCCTCTCTCCCCGCAAACTTGGGCATCTTGGCCACTTCTGCCTTTACCACCTCGCTCGGGTTCATATCCTTTACCATAAATTTGGGTTTAAGGCGGATATACATATAGGCCCCGATGATAACACCCATGAGTGGGACAAAGGGCATGCCGTATTTCATCCAGTCAAGAAATGAAATCGGATCACCGTACTCCATCAGGTAGCCCACCATAATGGCATTTCGTCCCCCTGCAGCAGGAGAACCGGGGCCTCCGTGATTCGCCGCAAAACAGATCCCAAGCAGGAGGAATACTGCCAATGCCCGGTCCTTTTCCACCCCGTACATCTTGCAGGTCACCTTGTAAACACCCATGAGGACCGGGATGAGAAGGGCCACCAAAGCATGTTCGGAGAGAAAGCTTGCAGACATGGCCAGAAGGGGAAGAAATATAAAGGCAAAGGACTTAGCACTCTTTATGCGGCTCAGGAGTATCAGCCCGATCCGCTTGTCTAGTCCGGTCTTGGCAACCCCCACGGCCACGGCTAATATGCCGAAGATAAAGAAGACGGCGTCCTTCATGAACGCCTTGGATATTTCATTGACGGGGAGGATGCAGAAAAGATAGAGCATCACGGCCACAAGGAGATCGGTGGCGCCTAACGGCAGGGCTTCAGTGGCCCAGAAAAAAACGGCCAGGAAGAATATGGCCAACATTATCTTTGCCAATTGCGCCGCCTGTATGTCCGTGAGCAAGGGTTCAGCTTCTGAGTGACCCTGTTTGCTGTCCGCTTTTGCTTCTTTTAAGGCATCGGGCCGGAGCTTCTGATTAAGCGTATCCGTGATGGTCTTGCAGTCACGGCCCAGCCGGTAACCGGCAGGATTTACCTTCCCTGCCAGATCGATCAGGCTCTGTGGGGTGGGGCCGATCACAACCCCTGTAAAGACAAGGGCTGCAATCAACAAGAGAATGGGTTTATACCCCGGTTTGCTTGCCCAGAATCCTGATTTACGGTTGGTTTCAACTGCCACGTGATGACCCATACTTGCCTCCTTAACTGCCTGTTTAGGAATTCGACCATAAATGGCAGTTGATAAAGGCAATGATTGTGCCAAAAATCACGTTCTTTGAAAATTAGCTTAACACGCTGAAAAAAAAGGAATTATTTCCCTGGTAAGATTAGAGGCTGTTTAACGGTAGAAAATAAATGTCGGTATTTTTTACAGGTTGTAAAGGAAGGGAATAGAAAAGATCTTCATTATGATGGTGTCAGGGTCTGCCAAACGCCGTGATACTGTATTTCACAACAGACCTCTCTGATGGGAGATTTCCTTGAAGTATGCACTTGGAAAACTCGAATTAACCGGGGTGAAGCCGAAAGAAATGCCTGATTTTACAGCCCATGGTTCTTTTTGTTGAAGATTATTCTCAAATTCTGGTATGATGGTTAGATGGTTAGAGGTTTTGACCTGGAAACTATTTAGAAACTTGTAGGCGTAAGTCAAGGAGCCCTGCTCGTGGAAATTAACGGGTTTAATCGAAGTCCGGCCACCAAGATTGTCTTCTGGTTGTTTTCGGGCCTCGCTGTTCTGGTCCTTATCCCATATAACAAGAGCAAAAAAACCCCTCTTGAATTGATTTTGGTGGACCCTTGTCTCCTGAACATGGCCATGTTCTGCTTCGTGGGGGGCGCCGCAGTTTCCGTGATCGGCATTGGGGTGGCGTCTAACCTGGACAAGTTGCCATGAAAGCTTCTCTGTATATCAACCTTCAAAGGAAGATAATACTCATTGTATTAGTGGTTTCCCTCGTCCCTCTTGTCATCCTGGGGGGAACCATTTATTACCAGTTCGCCCGGATGTACAAGGATAAGATCGAAGAACAGATAAAATATCGTGCCAAGGCTCAGGCAGAGGCCGTGGATGTTTTTTTGAAAGAACGTATTGCCCTTCTAAACACTGTGGCCTGCACCCATACTTTCAGTGAACTGATTGATGAAAAGCGTCTTTCCGAAATATTTTCGGTCATGAATTCAAAGGGGGGCGCCTTTGTTGATCTGGGCATCATCAAAAATAATGGTCAGCAAGCGGCCTATATGGGGCCCTATGATCTTTTGGGGCTAAACTACTACGAGCAGCGCTGGTTTGGAGAAGTTGTGAGGAAGGGGATATTCATCAGTGACGTATATTTCGGATACCGGCAGCTGCCTCATTTCATCATTGCCGTGCTCAGACAGGAAAATCGAAATTCCTGGATCTTGAGGGCGACTATCGATCCGGATGTCTTTTGTCCAATCGTGAGGTCTGCCCAGATGGGAAAAACCGGTGATGCCTACATCGTCAACGTGGCAGGGGTCTACCAGACGCAACCCCGCTTCGACGGCAAACTACTATCTAAATCCCATTTGGATACGGCCCTGTTTGGGAGAGAAGCCTCTGTTATTGAACAGAAGGATGGTCAGAAGGGGGAAATCCTTTATGCCGGTTACTGGTTAAAGACCCCCAGATGGCTTCTGGTCGTCAGTCAGGAGGTCGCCGAAGAAATGAGCGGGCTGTTGGTGACCCGAAATGTGGAAATCATAATTATTGTACTTGGCCTCCTGGCCATTGTAATGGTGACTGTTTTTATGACCCGCCTTTTCATCAGTCGGCTGAGAGAGACGGATAACAAGATAGACACGATGAATGCGCAACTGATGCATTCGGACAAATTGGCAGCCCTGGGCAAGATGGGGGCAAGCGTAGCCCACGAGATAAACAATCCCCTGGTGGTTGTTGTGCAAAAGATCGGGTGGATGGAAGACCTCTTAGACGAAGAGGATCCGCAGAAAACCAAGAACCTGGAAGAATACAAGAAAACCATCAGCAAAATCGATTATCACTTGGAAAGAATCCGGAAGGTTGTCCACAATATGTTGGGGTATGCCCGCAGAATGGAGCCGCGTTTTGAAGCGGTTGACATCAATGAGACCCTGGATCAAACCATAGACCTGCTGGAAAATTATGCCCTCGTTAATAACATTAACATCCAGACGGATCTGTCCTCTTCCCTTCCAATTATTGCCAACGACAAGGCCCAGCTCCAGCAGGTGTTTCTGAATCTCATAAGCAATGCAATTGACGCCATAAGCAAAGACGGATTAATCGAAATAGAAAGCAGGACCGCCGATTCTCACATCGTTGTCACCATCTCGGATGATGGCCCGGGGATTCCCAAAGACCAGCAGAGGAGGGTCTTTGAACCTTTCTTCACCACAAAGGAGACAGAGAAGGGAACAGGGCTCGGTCTCTGGATCAGCTATGATATCATGGAAAAAATGGGGGGTACCATTATATTTGAGAGCAAGGTGGGAGAGGGGTCCGCGTTTACCGTGAAGATCCCCGTTGTTCTCCCTGAAAAGGAATAGTGGGCAGGCCTCTGACAACAACCAACACAGTTTGCCTAGCAAGGAGGTATTATGGAACTTTTCAGTGTTTTAGTTGTGGATGACGAGGAGGATTTTGTCGAGACACTGGTTAATCGTCTCAAAAAGAGAACCATCGATGCGGTGGGCGCCCCGAGTGGCGAGGACGCATTGGAACTACTGGGAAACAGAGAGTTTGATGTGGTCATCCTGGACATAAAAATGCCCGGCGGTATGGATGGCATTGAAACGCTCAAGGAGATTAAGAAAATCCAGCCCCTTTCGGAGGTTATCCTGCTTACCGGGCATGCTTCTGTGGAAAGCAGCATCGAGGGAATGCGATGTGGGGCCTTCGACTATGTTCTGAAACCTATAAAGCTGGAAGAACTTTTCCCAAAAATAGCCCAGGCTTTTGAAAAGAAAGATGTTCACAATCAGAAGATCAGAAGCGCTAAGATCCAACACTCGCTCCGATATTGGTAGTTTTGGCTTCTTGCTTTCTTTTTAAATCCGCCACTCCGCCACGCAAACGGCGGACAAGGCCGAAATCTAAAATCGTGCCTGAACACGCTTTTCGTTCAGGCATGATTTACGTCTAATGGAATCTGGCATGAACCAGAATAAGGGTATGCACAACGGATACTACTACTCCCTGACCAGGAATATGCTCCTGGTCATCATACTCGTCGCGATCATGCCCATGATTGTGGTCAGCAGCATCATTCTCTATGAATTTGATGTCTCCTACCACGAAAAAGTCCACGCCCACTTGGAAGAATTAGTCCTCAAACATAAACATAACATTGACGGTTTCTTGAAACAGAAATTAGGCGACATCCGTCTATTGGGCAAGACTTTTTCCTATGAAGAACTGAAAAATGAATCCTTTTTACGGAACAGGCTTGAGCTTCTGCAGGAAATATATGGCCCAGTGTTTGTGGACTTAGGTGTAATCAACGCCCGGGGCCTCCAGATGGCCTATGCAGGGCCGTTCAAATTGGGGAAGGCTCTCTATTCCAATGCGAGATGGTTTCAGATGGCCATGAAAAGCGACTATTTCAAGAGTGACGTTTTCTTAGGGCTTCGCGGGCTTCCTCACTTCATCATAGCCGTAAGAGAGAGCTGGAATGGCGAGCCATGGATATTGCGGGCCACAGTTGATTTTGTGGCCTTTAATAATCTCGTTGAAAATATTCGTTTAGGAGAAACCGGCTTTGCCTTTATTCTGAATAGAAAAGGAGAATTCCAGACCAAACCACTTTTTGACCTCATCCCCACCAAGGAGCCGTATACGGACTTTCTCAAGGACAGCAAAAAATTTCAAGATGGGGTACGCATCATCGAGAGAGAGGATGACTCCGGCAACAAGGTCATCTATGTTGCGGCCTTGCTAAAACATGGAGATTGGCTCCTGGTTTACCAGCAGAGGGCATCTGATGCCTTTTCGGATCTTAAAAGAACGCTAAGGACGACCATTGCCATTGTCCTGTTCGCGAGCCTCTGCATAATGGTGATCGCTTTCATTTTGTCAAAAAGAATGGTCAATCGGGTCGCACTGGCTGATCAGGAAAAGGAGATGATCAGTGAACAGGTGATTGAGACAGGTAAGCTGGCATCAGTCGGCGAGTTGGCGGCAGGCATTGCCCACGAAATCAACAACCCGGTTGCCATTATGATGGAAGAGGCGGGTTGGATAGAGGATCTCTTAGAAGAAGAGGACTTCAAGGAAAGGGAAAACCTGAGTGAATTCAAGCGGGCATTAGAGCAGATCCGGACCCAGGGGAGACGTTGCAAAGAAATAACCCACAAGCTGCTCAGTTTTGCAAGAAAAACCGATTCCAGGATTCAGGATGTCCAAATAAATGATCTGGTGGAGGAATTGATCGCGCTCTCTGCACAGAGGGCAAAATTCGCTAATGTGGATATTAATATTAATCTTCAAAGAGACCTGCGCATGATAAAAGTATCCCAGGCCGAATTGCAGCAGGTCATGCTCAATTTGATCAACAACGCCCTCGATGAAATGGAAAAAAGTGGCGGGACCTTGAAGGTGTCCAGCGCGTTAGAGGGGGACTATATTGTAGTGGAGGTTGCCGATAATGGTCCAGGAATTCCAGAGGCCAATCTTGCCAGAATATTTGATCCATTTTTCACAACAAAACCGGTTGGGAAAGGGACTGGCCTCGGTTTGTCCATCTGTTACGGAATCATCAAGAAAATGGGTGGGGATATTGAAGTCCGAAGCGCAGTTGATGCCGGGGCCACCTTCCGTGTAAAGATTCCAATTCCAGAGGATGAAGAGCAACCCGGAAATTGAGCCTCAGTCGTACCTCTATTGAAAATGATTCTCCAACCGCGTTTATGGGGAAAAGATTATGGCAGACAGGGACAACCACCGAGAGAAAACGATCAAAGTCCTTCTTGTAGACGACGAAGTAGGATTCGCTGATATCCTGGCCAAGAGATTGGGCAAGAGAGGTATGGCGGTAACACCTGTTTATACCGGAACCGAGGCGATTCAAACTATCAGGAAAAACGATTTTCACGTGGCGGTTCTGGATCTGAAGATGGAGGACATGGACGGCATTGAGGTCCTCAAAATCTTCAAAAAGGCATACCCGGAAATGGCGGTCATCATGCTCACCGGTCATGGTTCGGAACAGGCCGCAAAGGAAGGTATTCAATACGGGGCCTTTGATTATCTGACCAAGCCCTGTGAACTGGAAGACCTGGTAAAGAAGATTCATCAGGCGACTCATCAAGGGAGGTGACTCAACTGGAAGAAGTCAACGTTTTGCTCGTAGATGATGAATTGGATTTCGTAAGCACATTGACGAAACGGATGAATAAGCGCAAATTGAAGACCTCCAGCGTCAGCAGCGGTGAAGATGCGCTTGAATTCTTAGGCCAGCATCCCACCGACGTCGTTATCCTTGACGTCAAAATGCCGGGTATGGGCGGCATTCAGACCCTGAGGGAAATCAAAAAAAAACATCCTTTAACCGAGGTAATCATGCTTACGGGCCATGCCAATATGGAAGTGGCCATCCAGGGCATGGAAATCGGAGCATTTGACTATCTCATGAAGCCAATGGCCATTGACGATCTTGTGTACAAGATTCAAGATGCCTACAAAAAGAAATCAATTCAGGAAAAAAAGATAAAAGAACATCTCCGGAATTCTTCCGGCTGAGGTGAATAAGAGAGCGGTTTCAGGTCTTTCTAAGTTTTCAATGATTATCATTTATCAAGGGAAGGAGTAATTTTGAAATGAATTTCTTCAGAGAGTGGGGCAAATTTATGATGATGGGCGCCAGGGCCCATGCAAGGTGGGAGATTAATGTATCCAATACCATCTTTGGGGACAAAAAACGGCTGATCATACTCGGGTTGCTTACCATCCCCGTCATATGGGGGGGCATTGCGTTTGCCGACCAGATCGGCACTGCTTTGCCCGAATTGTTAGGCGGTAAAAAGGCATACAGCCCGGCCTTTTACAGCACCGGGATCTTCATCGTATCCATACTTATCGGGTTGGCCGCCGGCCTGATCACCGGATGTATCGGGGCCGGTGGCGGCTTTATTATCGCACCCGCCCTGATGAGCGCCGGGATCAAGGGCATTCTGGCGGTGGGAACAGACCTCTTTCACATCTTTGCCAAGGCCATCATGGGGAGCGTCATCCACAGAAAATTAGGGAATGTCTCCGTCCCTCTGGCTGTGGTCTTCCTGATCGGGGCCATTATCGGGGCAACATTCGGAGGGTTGATCAACCGAGTGCTTTACGAGATCAACCCGGTACTCAGTGACGCATTCATCACAACGATTTATTCCCTTATGTTGGGATTTTTAGGCATCTACGCCATGACAGACTTTCTCAAAGCGAGAAAGGCCGATAAGGGTGTTGACTCCCCCCATGGCGGCGGAGATGCCCACGGGGGAAAGATAGAAGGAGCGGAAATGGGTAATCTGCCCAAGAAACTCCAGGGTATGAAAATTCCGCCCATGATTAGATTCGATGCTGAAATAACGCCCGGAGGGAGGAGCATTTCGTGGCTGTTCTTGGTCCTGAGCGGTGCGCTTGTGGGGCTTGCAGCGGGTATTATGGGGGTCGGCGGGGGGTTTCTGACCTTTCCCATTTTTGTTTATATGCTGGGCGTTTCTTCCATGACCACCGTTGGAACCGATATCTTCCAGATCGTTTTTACAGCGGGGTATGCGGCGATCAGTCAGTATGCCATCTATGGGTTTATCTTCTATACCCTGGCCATGGGAATGCTGTTGGGATCGCTGGTCGGCATTCAGATTGGCGCCCTGGTCACCAAGGTGGTTCCCGGCATCACCATCCGCGGGTTTTACGCCATGGCGGTGCTGGCAGGTTTTGTTAACCGTATTTTCGCCCTGCCTGCCAAGTTGGGGGAAATGGATGTTATTCCCATCTCAACGGGGACGGGGGCCGTTTTAGAGACCATTGGGGTCTGGGCCTTCTTCATCGTTATCGGAGGATTCTCGGTATGGGTAATCGGCACCTTTCTGAAAAACATCAGTGTCCTCAAGGGAGAGGAGGGAAGATCATGATTGCTAAAAAGAAAAAATTCTTTGGCGGCTCTTTGATGTTACTGGCGTTTATCGCCGTGTTGATAATCATATTTTCACCCGTGTTCAAGGGGCAGAATGGCCTGGAGTACTTAGACGCCCTTTATAACTCCATATCAAAGGGATCAGCCTATTATATTCCAAAGGTTAAGGAAGAAGCCGGCAAGTTCGCTGGAAAATCCATAGCGGTGACGCTGAACATGGCAGATGAGAAACAGGCTAAGCAAACAGCCCTGTTGTTTAGGAAGGGGGAAGCGTCAACAACCGTTACCGGGGCATCCCTGCGGATCACCGGCGATTCCGGCAAGATCCTTGAAAACGCTCTTACGGACGCAGACGACATGTATAACAATGATGGAAAAGAGGTCTCCCTGAAATATGGCTATAATGAGAGACAGGTCCTTTTCAACTGGTGGAAAGCCTTCAAGGAAATGGATAAAGACTTGAAGAAACAGAAGAAATTCAAGGAGGCCAAAGTTGTGGCCCTGGTTGTAAAAAAGGCCATTGAACCTTCTTACAACTATTACCAGATCGAACCGCAGAAGATCTCCGACCGGTTTGGCATTGTCATATTCTCCTTGGTTTTTTATGTGATCTACACATTGTGGTACGGCTTTGCCATCATGTACATGTTTGAGGGATGGGGTCTGAGGTTGGAACACTAGTCAATTGAAGAATGAATATTGAAGATTGTTGATTGAAGGAAGAATAGGACAGTCTCAAAAAAAGGCTGAAGGCAAATAGGAACTCTTCTCTGCCTTTGGCCTTTTCTCGTACTTCCCGATGGGAACAGGTACTGCGCAACCTGCAACCGGAAACCTGCAACCTGAGATACCCCATGGATCGGATCGTCGGGCTTTTTAAAAGCCTTTTCTTAAAAACGCAAAAAGAGGATGACGCGAATGTCGAAGGGCTCCGCAATGCCTTCAGGGGCCGTTATCACCATTTCAAGCTTCTATTAAATGCAAATAATGACGCCCTCCGCATTATGTCTGAAATGGAAGAGGCTTTAAGGGGGACCCAGCCCTTTGGGATGACCTTTGTTCTCTCCCGTTGCACCTCCATTTCCACAAACGTCTGGCAGATCAGCCGTAACCTGAACCAGTTGGCTCCGGGAAAATATGAGGCGCTTTATGAGTGTTTCAAGGAGATCCAACTGAAAATCAACCCGTTCATTCGTCATCGGGCCGTATTGAAGGAAGGGCACATGGTCATCCCGCTGCAGTCGGTGAACAAGGATATGGCGGATCTGGTGGGAACCAAAATGGCCAATCTCGGTGAACTCAAAAATCAGATGCACCTGCATATCAAAAACGGATTCGCCGTCACTGTTAAAGGCTATGACCACTTCATGGGCCAAAATGACCTGCCCTCTGAAATCACCCGTCGTATTCAGGCAACGGATGTAAAGCGCCTGGATCAGCTTTTCAGCCTCTGTGCGGACATTCAACAACTCATTATTCGAGCGCCTCTCCCGGAGGAGCTTTCGTCCGCCATTTCCGAGCACTACCGCATCTTAGAGCAGGAGGAAGGAGAGGGCGTCAAGGTGGCAATGCGCAGCAGCGCACTGGGGGAAGACCTGAGCGGGGCCTCATTCGCCGGCCAATACCGTTCTGAACTGAACGTGAGTGGCGAAAACATCTTACAGGCCTATAAGGAGATTATTGCCAGCAAATATGGCCTGCCGGCCATGACCTATCGCTTAAACCGGGGAATCCGCGATGAAGATGCCGCCATGTGTGTGGGTTGCATGGGGATGGTTGATGCCATCTGCGGCGGGGTAATGTATTCCAGAAATCCCATGGACTTCAGAAATAATGCCATTGTCATCAATTCGGTCTGGGGACTTCCCAAATCGGTTGTTGATGGGAGCGCTCCGGTAGACCTTTTCGTCATCTCCCGTGAAGAGCCCATGGAGATCATCCAGAGGGAAATCCCTTCTAAGGGGGAGAAATTTGTCTGTTACCCCGATGAAGGGGTCTGCAGATTGGAGATTACCGGGAATGAG
>Ga0207996_1002177_pt1 | contig 12329 bp, 8 predicted proteins | sample AntAceMetag02UKG_FD_184773 | JGI IMG/M metagenome (GOLD analysis project Ga0207996, IMG submission 184773) | Saline lake microbial communities from Ace Lake, Antarctica - Antarctic Ace Lake Metagenome 02UKG (SPAdes) (version 2) | ecosystem: Environmental > Aquatic > Non-marine Saline and Alkaline... | reverse complement strand
TGCTTTTTACATTCATGATCTATAATCTATAATAATTATCATATTTTTTCTTAATCCTTAATCCTTAACCTGAATTATTCATAAACTTTGTTTATTTCAATTATATGTCATTTTAATGGTTCAACAAGCAACGAATCAAAGCTAATTATGTAAAAATCAGAAATAACTCTATCAAATTATCGTATCATGATAAAATCCCCCCAACCCCCATTATTTTAAGCGATGGAGGTCGCAGAACAAAATTAGATTCTGATTTCAGTAAAAAGTTTTACTGCTTTGATGTAAATTTCCTGCATAGGGAAGTGCTGTGGTAAATGAAAGACAATTTTTGTTTTTAAAACTTTTACCTGAGCTGCAACTTTTAAAAGGCGTAGACGGATAGTATCAAATTGAGCATTAGCCAGTTTTGTGCCTTTTAGAATATTTTCTCTTAACGCATGCATTATCTGGTAAGCAGCAGAATGAAGAAATAGACGAAACTGATTAGCAGTAGCCTTATGACAGCTTGTGCGGTCAGAGTGAAGAGCATTTTTATGATCTTTTATGTACAGTTCAGCATTTCCACGCCCACTGTATATTGTATCGTATAGATAAGTTGCTCTAGTATTTTCAAATGACGATACTATGTAACGAGTATCTACAACTTCGGAAGAGCTGACAATAATGCGGCAGACTACACGTCTAGGTTTTGCCCATGTTGAAGCCTGATAATAACCTGATGCATAATATCTACAGGCCCTTGAGCCAATATTTTTATATTTAAGTTTAGCCTGCTCAATTGCGAATTTAAATTTACGGTCCAGAACTGCGTTGGGAGATTGCCCTATAACAAATTCAACCCTGTTATTCTCACACCATTCATGTACTTCAGGCTTACTGTGATGGCTGTCTGCTCTGAAAATAATAAGAACTTCAGAAAACCGTTCTCTTATTCTTTTAATGATTCGTTTAAGAACACTGATTATTTCACCTGCAAGCGGAGTTTTGCCGGGACGAATAACAGTTGTAATCAATTTGCCGTTCAGGCCGTCATATACATGAAAAGGCATAAGACAGTATTCATCTTCATAGGCGTTAAAAAGCATCATCTGCTGATGACCGTGACAATGACTGGATGTTGGATCCATATCCAGGACAATAGATTTAGGAGCTTCTGAGAAAGTATTAAGGTAATTGTCTATAAGAGAGTAACCGCTGCGGAGCAAATCTTTGACGGTAGCTTTATTTTCAAGTCTACTCATAGTAGGCTGAGATGATAAATCACCATCAAGTTTAGGATGACGACCAACAGCAGTTTTAAAAGCTGCATCTCCTCTGAAATGGTCACAGTCATCTGCATCTTCATAGCCCTGGCAAATCTGATATATACGTTGGCTTATAATATCATTTAATGAATGATCTATATAAGATTGATGTCGGATATCATTTATTGCTGAACTGAAATTTGAAATAATACCGGTATTGTTTTCTACTTCACGAAGGATAACTGTTCCAAAGTCTGATGTCATTTCAGGTGTATCGAATTTTGCTTCGACTTTAACGTTCTTTATAGCTTGAAATTCAAGTTGATTCATAGTATTTTTCTTTTAAATGGCAGGTTGATATATTTGTAGTGAAATATAATATATCATATTTATGCTAAATATGTTATAGCTCAACTTGTCATTTTTTATGAATAATTCAGGCTAATGGTGATATAGACTCAATAAGTAGTTTCCTAATAATTTTAATCGAATTATCCAAAGTACACAATTCGCTTTTTTTATGATTAATTGCAATATATAAATAATACTAACAATTATCGCCCAAAAAACACGTATTTGAGGCTAAACATATCTCAACACTTACATGTCCATCCAAAAATCACTTCTTTAAATGATCAAAACTGTTCAGTCGTGGTTAATATCGTCAACTTGCAAAACAGCCATAGTCTAAACAATCGTAATGCTGACAAATACTTGACAAGGCGATATAATAAAGTTAGAATTAATAACATAAAGATGAAGGAAGCAACTATGGCACTAACTTGGGATTTTGTTACAACCGCTACTCTTATAATATTTATCGCCACATATATAGGTATTGCCGCCGGAGGGTTTTGGGGGTTAAGATTAGACCGTGCGGGAATTACTTTACTCGGTGGCATCGCAATGCTGGCACTTGGATGTATAACGCTGCAGCAAGCAGTAAAAAGTGTAAACTTCGAAGCAATACTTCTACTTTTTGCGTTAATGGTAATATCCTGCCAACTTCAGCGTGCTGGATTTTATCACAGGGCTGCACAAATAATTTCAAGATTCATGACACGGCCGGCTCTATTTTTATTCATATTAATGGTTTCCTCCGGCATATTATCTGCTTTTCTCAACAATGATGTAGTTTGTTTTGCTTTTACCCCCATCGTTGCAATATCACTTCTGCGTAAAAAACTCAACCCAATTCCATTTCTGATAGCACTGGCTATCTCAAGTAATATAGGTTGTGCGCTTACAATAATAGGTAATGCACAGGATGTGCTCGTCGGCGAAATGGCACATCTCAGTTTTGGAAAATATATGCTTTTCGCAGTAGTCCCTGTTTCAATATCTATGCTTGCCGCTTACTTTGTCATACTTTTAATGGGCAAAAAACATTTCGATCTGAAAGTTGATGAAAACTTCGTCCCTCCGCCTGAAGATACCACCCCTTTGCACACATGGCGCACCATAAAAGGATTAGTTGCAATTATCGTAATAATAATACTTTTCTTTACCCCTCTCCCACGTTATCTCGTGGCACTTGTTATAGCCGGATTACTTTTATGCAGCCATAAACTAGAAAGTAAAGATGTACTGAGACTTGTTGATTGGCAACTGCTGATACTGTTTATAGGTTTATTTGTTGTAGTCGGAGCTTTTCACGATATAGGCCTTGGAAAAGCTGCACTGCAATGGCTCAGCAGCCATGGTTTAGAAATTAGCAACCCTTATGTCTTAACATTATCAACCGGCGTGCTAAGCAACTTGATCAATAACTCTGCAGCAGTTATGCTACTTGTGCACATGGTAGACCTTAGCAACCCTGTAAACGGATATATTCTGGCGTTGGCAAATACTTTAGCCGGCAATCTGTTCCTTATTGGAAGTGTCGCCAACATAATTGTAGTAAAAGAAGCTAAAGAATATGGTGTCAAAATTTCATTTTGGAAATTTGCCACATATGGAATTCCAGTTGCTCTTGTGTCATATGTAGTCCTTCTTTCATGGCTGTATTTTATGATTTAAAGCATCCAATAGTTATATTCTACCAACAAATTAAAATACAAAGTTATTCACTATTATAGAAAGGTTTATTATTATGCTGGAAATATTAAAAGGAACGCCTACCTGGGTATATGTTGTTCTTATTTTTCTGATATATAAAGGGATTAAAGCTTTAAAACCAAATACGATGAAGTTAAAAAAACTTTTAGTACTGCCTGTTGTTTTTTTTATAATTTCACTGCATAAAATAACCAATCCTTACTATTACATCCTATTTTTGTTGGGTGGATTGATTGTAGGCTGGATGCTCTATAAAAAGATAAAAATAAAAGCAGATAAAACAAATTACCTCATAGCTTTGCCCGGCAGCCCACTACCGTTAATTCTTATAATCATTGCTTTTGCCAAAGGATATTACTTTGGGTACGAATCATCCGTTCATCCGGAATATTTAAAGCAGCAATGGTTTATTCTTTTAAGTCTTATTACGTCCGGTTTTTTCTCAGGTATTTTTACAGGAAGAGCTGCTGTTTTCCTATACAAATTTAAAAAAACTCAACATGAAGACCTACTTATAAAAACTACAGAACAACGGTAAAACTGTTTAAGTACGGATTACAAACTTATCAGCCCTAGCCATGTTCTATTTTCCAAAGTCAATAATTGTTTCACAAATAGATAATAGTTAATTACCCCCTTTCTCTACTTGGAATACTTGCCAAAACAGGTAAATATAGCTATAATGTTATATATAAGAGTATCTGTTGAGCCTTTGATTTATTAAAAAGATATAAGTTAGAATAATTAAATTTTAATCGAATAGCTATATTAAAGGGAGGCTGAGGTTATGAAAAAAAACAACAGTTGTACTTTAGATTTTCACATACAGGAAATCTTGAAAAAAAAACGACGGTTTGAAAATGTTTTCGAATCCGTATCCAGAATGATACTTGACAGACCTGATGCTTATGAAAAAGTTAAGGTTAACGGAAAAACTGCTTTCGATTTTAAAATCTTCAGAGAAGGCCCCAAACACATAATAGGTCTTTATAACGAAATAAACAGTTTTGTAGCATTTGTTAAGGATGCAGCGGAAAGAGGTTCTTCTTCTGAAATGGCATTCGTCCTTGTAGGTGAACCGGGAAATGGAAAAACTTTTTTTGTAGATTATACATGTGCCGCCTACCGCAGATTTTTATCTCAAGAAAACAATAGGCGTTATACTTTCAAATTTACTAACTTAGATAAGCTTGAAAAATATGGAAATTTGACAGAGATAGAATCACAGACCTTTGAAGACCCTATGATTCTTGCCATGAACTTTTTCCCTACAAAAGATGAAAGCCTTCAAAAACTGTCCGAATTCGGCTTCAAAGATGCAGATATCACTAAAGTTGATAAAAACTACAGACCACTCGGCGCATGTTCTGACTATATCTTAAACGAACTTCGTGAATACACAAACGGTAATATTCAGGACATGAAAGACTTTATAAAAGTTGTTCCTGTTCCTCTGAGCGAAACTATGGGAACAGTTACCGGCAAATATTCCGCTAGAGATAAAATAACCTCATCTGCAAAAGATTTACTTGGTGAAGAATCTATACAAAGGCTTCTTCATATATCTGACACCAACAATCCATATCGCTTAGATTTGAGAATAGGAGCCCTCGCCAGAGTTGGCGGTAGCGGCATACATTTCAGTGATGAAATATTTAAGAACAAACGAGATCTAGTGCAGGTTTACCTTGGAGTAATACAAAACAGAAATATTGAAATAGATGGATATAAATGGCCAATAGATACGCTTATAATAGCTACAAGTAACAACGAAGAATTCTATCGTTTCATAAGCGCCAAAGAAGAAGCCCCCATTGTTGACAGATGCAGAATATGTTATTTCGGGCATAATACAGATTACAAACTGCAGGAAGAACTGACGAATTATTCTCTCGGCCCAAACAAAAAAACAACAATGGCTGGAGAAGATCTTCATATCGACCCAAACCTGAATTTCGCTGTCTCCAATGCAGTAGTATTAACCCGTCTTCCAAAATCTGAAAAACTCACTTCTCTGGAAATCAGAAAACTCTCCGCAGGAGAAATTGCAGGAGACAAAAGTATAAAGACCCTGATAGAGCTAATAGACGACTTACAGAGAGAACCTGACGTAACAAAAAGATTTGGACAACGCGGGATAGGCCATCGTAATCAGGGACGCGCATTACAGCTCCTTATGGAAGACTCAGAAACACAGGAAGGTAAATGCATGTACGCTGAAAACGTATTTAAAGCATTAACCCAAATCGTACTTGACTACGTTCAGGAACCTGAGCTTAGATCCAAATATCTAGAAGATATTAAAGTAGGTAAAACTCTCTATAGAGAAAAAATACGAACAACTATGTTTGATGCCTACATGGATGAGCCACAGGCTATAAAAAAAGAAGTCATAAATTACGTCAATATGATTATAGCAATAGATTCTCAGGAACTAGGGCCAGACAACATGTGGAGATATACAGATCCGTCCACCGGCAAATCAAAAGCAATTAAAATCGACGAAACATATATTAAAAGCGTGGAAGAACGCCTGGGATTAAAGACTAATGAACAGAAAGAATCATTTAGAACTACAATAAGAAGAATTTATGGCAGAAAAGCACATACAGATCCAAACTATGACTTTATGGACAATCTAGACTTGGTAAAAGCTGTTACAGATGTACGGCTACAGTCTGATGTAGCAGGTGCCGGAAGCCTAGTTGGCGCCCTCGCAAACAGAACCAATGAAGAAAACAAAAAACTCTATAACAAAATCATTAAAACCATGTGTGAAAAACTTGGTTACTGTCAAACATGTGCACAAAAAACAATAGATTATTTCTGTACAAGACAGGATGAAAGCTGATAAAAATTTATGATTCTAGGTTTATGATTTATGAACTAAAAAACCAAAAACCTGAAATATATAGGGTATTGTTCCATGTCAACTAAAAAGACAAAACTGGATTTGCTTAGAGAATCGGAGAACAACGGTTCCCTGAATGAAGACTCATGCCGTAATACCTTTTCCCCGTATGCAGATTCCTGTTTTACTTCCAAGCTACAAAACCTAGACACCGTAGCGCCGTATTATCACAGTATAAAAACACTCGACGAATTACTGGAACGTGATAAACAGAGAGAAAAAGATGGTTTCAAAAGAAAAATAAATATAGGGAAAATAGTCAAACCGGGTAGAGGAAAGAAAAATAAAGTTGTTATAGTGCCAACTACAGCTGAAGATAAGTTCTATCATGACAATAGAGTACAAGAAGATGCCGACAACTCGGATAGCACTTCAGAAGGAGAAACAACCGGAGCAGTAGAAGGTGAAGAAGGAGACGTAATAGGAGAAAGCCCATTACAGCCCGAAGGTATGGGTGACAGTACTGGCGCCGGCTCCGGGGCAGGAGAAGAACATGAAGTACTGTCTAACGCTTATGATTTAGGTAAAATTCTTACAGAAAAATTTAAACTGCCGAATCTTAAAGATAAAGGGAAAAAGAAATCTCTTACCAAATTTATCTATGATTTAACTGACATAAACAGGGGCTCTGGACAAATTCTTGACAAAAAAAGAACTCTAATGCAAATTATCAAAACAAATATAAACCTTAAGCGATTTGATGCTAAAAATCATAAAGAACTGGACAATATACTGATCAACCCACACGATTACATATACAAAACTCTTTCCAAAGAAAGAGATACCGAAGCACAGGCCATTGTTTTTTTTGTTCGTGACTACTCAGGTTCTATGTATGGCAAGCCAACAGAACTGGTGTGCAGCCAACATGTAATGATATTCAGCTGGCTAATATATCAATTCAAGGAACAGGTTGAAAGTAGATTCATACTGCATGACACAGACGCTAAGGAAGTAGATGACTTTCATACATACTACAATACTAATGTTGCCGGAGGTACATCTATTCAATCATCAATAGAATATGTAAACAAAATTGTAGAAGCTGAAAATCTCGCTAAAGATTACAATGTTTATGTTTTTTATGGCGGCGACGGTGATGACTGGAATCCTGAAACAGATAATTTAAAAGACTCAATTAAGAAGATGCTTTCATATGTGAGCAGAATGGGAATTACAATCGTTAATTCCTCTTCAACCGAAGCTAAATCAAGACTTGAAGATTTTTTAGGTGAAAATGACTTTTTAAAAGAGTTCCCGGATTTAATCCGATTAGATGCCATGGAACAGGATGTGGACGAACAACGCCTAATTGAAGGAATAAAAAAACTTGTCTCGGAAGAAAAGCTAGTTAAAGAGTAGACAACAGGCCATAAATATTGAAAAATAGGTGTAGAAATGGAAATCATAAGCCAACATACAAAACAAATAATGGAAAGATGCAAAGAGCGGGCACGGGAAGCCGGTCTTTCATTTGACAATGAATCACTCGAATACATTGTCACCAATAGAGATATGCTGGAGTTGGCACCTAAAGGCATGATACCGACACTGTACGACTATTGGGTCAACGATCTGGAAATAATAAAAGGCATGAAAGAATATGAACTGTATCCGCATAACGCCTATGAGACAGTAATCAATTCCAGACCTGCGCTCTCCTTCTATAACGACAATAATCCCGACTGGTTGAATGTGATGATTTTTTATCATGTTTTAGCACACATAGACTTTATGCAGAACAATAATTACTTTAGAAAAACTTGGGATGACGATTTTGTAGGCCAGGCACTCGCAGATAAAAGACTAATCTCCAACTATAGAAGTAAACACGGCCGCTGGGTTGATTATGTAATAGAATTTACGCGCGGAATTGATAACATCACCGGTTACTATAAAGAACTTTCTGAGCTGGATAAGAGCAAACCTGAAAAAACAACAAAAATAGATTACTTCTTTAACATCTTTCTACAGCAGGTAAAAAAGGTAAAAACACCAATCTATCTTAAGGAAATTGATAACTACAATAAAATTATTACTGAAACAGAAAAAGATAAAACATTCGACGACAGGAAGCAGGCGGATACTCTTTTTATATTAAATATTAAAAAACTATATCCGGAGTTTGAAACATTCTACGATAAATATATAAAAGAAGTAAAAATCAAACCTTTCGACCTAATCAAATATCTTATTGAAAATTCTTCGTTCCTTAACAATGATAAAAATAAATGGATGAAGTCCGTAATGGAAATAGTTAGGAATACGGCCCTTCACTTCGAACCACAGAGAAGGACCAAAATCATTAATGAAGGATGGGCCACCTACTGGCATAGCGAGCTCTTTATTAGTGATGACAGAATCAAAGGGCATGAAGCTGATTTTGCTAAAATTAATGCCTTAGTTACTGCTGTTCCAGTAGTCGGTTTCAATCCGTATGCTATAGGGAGCCGACTCTTTGAATTCATTAAAGAGTCCGCAAAAAAGGGTAAATTAAGCTACGATTTTGAAAAAATAAAAAATATAGAAACACGTAAAAACTATAACAACAAAACCGATAAGGGCAAAGACCAAGGTAAAGATTATTTATTCCATGTTAGAACTAACTTTAATGATTTCACATTTATAAACTCTTTTGTAAATCAGGATTTCACTGACAAATATAATTTAGTTATGGTCGGAGAGAGAATTAACAAGCAGAGAATGACAAAAGAATATTATATAAAAAGTAAAAAAGCTGAAGAATATAAAGAATACATACTTAGCCATTTAATCCATCCTCCTCATATAACCGTATCAAAAGAAAAAACAAAAAAAGATGTCTTATATCTTGTACATCACTATGAAGGCAAACAGCTTATTAGAGAATTTATAAATAATACTATGATAGGCCTGGAATACCTATGGGGAAAAGAAGTACAACTGGAAACACATAAAATAAAAGATGGAAAACCAATAAAAGTCATATATACTGCAAAAAACAAAAAAATAACGGAAATCTGAAACAACATAAATTGGTGATAAAATGTCAACCGTAAATAACATCGAGCGCGGGTTAAAGAACCTAGCAAATAAACTCCAGAAGGGAAATAAAAATATAAATTTCTCATTGAAGGATTTTCTAAAAATGGTTTCTGAAAATCCGACTATTACCCTGAGAAACACTTTTCAGCTTATTTACGATATGATGCATTACTATATACCAGAAGGAGTAAATGAATATCCAAATGATCCTGAGTCAATACACTACATTAAATACGATTGCAGTAACCTTTTCATTGGCAGTACAGAACAACCATTTTTTGCAGATCGCCTGCTTGCAAATAAATTAATCAACGTTTTTGACTCATTTAGACAGGGAGGCGCAACCAACAAAATGCTCCTTTTTGTCGGCCCTCATGGAAGCGGCAAGAGCATTTTCCTAAATAATCTGCTTCATAAACTAGAATCTTACACTAAGCTCAAAGAAGGAGCAATGTATGAAACACTCTGGCAAATTGATATAGAAAAAATTGGAGGCCCTCTATTTCAGGAAATGATAAAAGATATCTCTACTAAAAACATTACTCCAAATGATAAAAACAACGATTTAAGTTTTTTATCCAAACACTATGACAAATTTTTATCAATCCCCTGCCCCAGCCATGATCATCCAATAATACAAATACCTAAAAAATACCGTAAAAAGCTTTTAGATGAAATAATTGAGGATAAAGCATATAAACGAAAACTTTTTTATAATAAAGAATACGAATGGGTTTTAAAAAAAACACCGTGCGCAATATGTACTTCAATTTATAGGTCCTTGTCGCGTAGATTGGATATTGAAGAAATACTGCAAATGCTCTGTGCAAAAAGATACGAATACGACAAAAAAATGGGTGAAGGCATTACCATTTATAACCCAGGAGATACCCTGGACGATAAACCAATTAGGAATAAGGAACTTCAAAAATGGATAGACGCTCTTTTTAAAAGTAGCGATGCCGTAACCTACATTTATTCAAAACAGGCTAAAACCAATAATGGTGTCTTTGCAATTATGGATGCTAAATCCAATAATATCAAAAGAATTAAAAATATCCATAGTATCATAAGTGATGGAATTCATAAAGTTGATACATTTGAAGAAAAAATAGATTCATTGTTTATAACCCTAATCAATCCAGAAGACATCAATGTTATCAGCGATGAAAAATCATTTCTTGATCGTATTATCAAAATCCCTATCCCATATATAAGAGATTATAATACAGAAATTGAGATATACAAAAGTGTATATGGCGGTGGGATAAATAATCAATTTCTTCCCCATGTACTGGAAGCTTTTGCTAAAACAATTATTTCAAGTCGATTAAACGATAAGTCCTCTACAATAGATGAGTGGATAAAAAATCCTGAACAATACTCTAAATTCTGCGATAGCAATTTACACCTTTTAAAACTGGAAATCTATAGCGGTAATATTCCAAAATGGCTCACAGAGGAGGACACTAAAAAATTCAATAGAAAAATCCGACATCAACTAATCCTTGAAGGAGAAGAAGAAGGCTTTAAAGGTTTTTCCGGTAGAGAATCCATTGAGATGTTTAACCGTTTTTACACAAAGTATAAAAGAAAAAACAAACTGATAAATATAGAAGATCTCCTGGATTTCTTTAAGTATAAAAAATACAGCGAAAAACTACCGTCCGATTTTTTAGAATCTCTTGTTAACCTCTATGATTATACTGTTCTCCAACAAATAAAAGAAGCTATGTTTTTCTATAATGATGAACAAATTTCGCTTAATATCATCAATTATTTCTTTGCTGTTAACAGTGAAATAGGAACGAAAGTAAAATGTCCATACACCAAAGAAACAATAACTGTAACAGATGAATACTTTGAATCGATAGAAAGTATATTTATCGGCAATAAAACGACTCTGCAAGAAAGAGAAGATTTTAGAAATGAAGTACTGAAACATTATGTGGCTAAAACTCTACAGAAGGTGAAAGCCGGAATAAAAATAGTCGACACAGAACAGTATAAACACCTGCATAACAGATATAATCAAAGCCTAAAGCAAAATGTTCTTGCACCCTTCATTAATAATACTAATTTCCGAAGAGCAATAAAAGATTTCGACTCAGATCCATTCAAAAATTATGATGAGCGTGTAAAGGAAGAAGTAAAACTTCTCATAAAAAATCTAGTCTTCAAGTTTAATTATACAGATATCGGCGCCAAACAGATAACTCTTTATGTAATAGACAAAGACCTATGCAGTAAATTCCCGAATAAATAGTTCTTTGGGGCAAAAGATTTTATACCCCAAACAATTATCTTGAGACTTCCATTGCTACAAGCCCGCTCCTAGCGACTTCAAGAATTCTATAATCGGTAAAGATATCCAGAAAATGATTGATCTTGTCTGACGACGCGGTTAATTCAAAAACAAGCGTTTCGAGGCTTATATCCTGAATAACTGCACCAAATGCTTCCGCTATAGAAATAATTTTCCCTTTCTGATCATGGTCTACCTTTATTTTTATAAAGGCAAGTTCTTTTCTAACTACTTCTTTATTTGTAAAATCCCGAACCTTGATAACATCAATCAGTTTATTAAGCTGTTTTTTTACCTGCTCAAATTCGGTACTGCTGCTTTTGCAGACAAGCGTTATTCTCGACATTTTTGGTTCGGGAGTTACGCCGACAGTTAAACTTTCCAGGTTATATCCTTTCCCAGAAAACATACCTGAAATTTTAGCCAGAACACCAGAGTGATTCTTAACATTTAAAGATAATATTTTTAACATTGTTATTTGCTCCTTTTATATATACCATTTTTTTGTTTTTGGGTTACAACAAGAATTTTATCCTCAATTATTTTTATAATTACTTAAAAATTATTTCGCTTTGGGTATAAATATATTGAACTACACTAAGTCAATGCCTTTTTGTTCCAGCAGCATTTGTGAAATATTACCACCGGCAGGTACCATAGGCATTACATTTGCTTCCTGTTCTATAATAAATTCTATTAAAACAGGTCTATCCTTTATATCAGCTGCTTTCTGTAGTGTAGGGATTATATCTTCTTCTCTTGTAACACGCATACCTGTTATATTATA
>Ga0207996_1002173_pt1 | contig 12333 bp, 11 predicted proteins | sample AntAceMetag02UKG_FD_184773 | JGI IMG/M metagenome (GOLD analysis project Ga0207996, IMG submission 184773) | Saline lake microbial communities from Ace Lake, Antarctica - Antarctic Ace Lake Metagenome 02UKG (SPAdes) (version 2) | ecosystem: Environmental > Aquatic > Non-marine Saline and... | reverse complement strand
GCTCGTGGTTACCGTACAAAACGGAATCTAATTACTATGATTTATCTCATCGCTGGTAAGTTAAACTTTGACTTACCCACATGAAACAGCGAGGAGCCATTTATAATGTCAATACAATATTCATTGGACAGAAAAAGGGGGCAAACAGCCCAACCCACAAATCCGGCAGTTAGCGCCAATTTGTCTTTTATTATCAACATAACGACCCCGGTTTTTTTCCTGAAAAACAAGATAGACCGTCATCGTATCTTATGAAACCCCAGAGAGAGAATGCCTGCTGCAAGATAGCAAAGACAGGCAATGACAAAGACAGCCCTGAACCCCATAGTGACTGCAAAAACTGTAGCCAGCAGAATGCTGATAACGGAAAAAAAACCGTTAACTGCCCAGGCCCAGGATATTGCCTCTTTCTCTATTTTCTTTATTGCGGTAAGCCCCTGGGGAAACGGAACCCCCATGAAAAACCCCAGGGGGGCCATCATTAACAATACGATAAACACTTTAACGCCAACAGGAAAGATCATGAAAAATGAAAACAGATCCTCCATAAACCAGAGGTAAAAAAGAGTTATCAGGCAGATAAAAACAGTTGAGATAAGGATTCTTTTATCCGTAGAAAAGAGCCGGTCCGAGAACAGGCTTCCGATCCCGGAAAAAACAAGGAGCCCGGTAATAATGACGGCAATGGAATAGGAAGGATGCCCCAGGAAAAGTATCATCTTCTGTATCAGGGGCATTTCAATAAAAAAATATCCAACTGCGATAAGAGAAAAATAGAAAAAAACAATTTTTTTTATCCCTTTTGCTCTTTTACGGCTTATCAGTAAAGGCAACAGGATAAAAATAAAACTGACAGCCAATACCGGCACAAGGATGATCAGCAATATCAGGTAGCCCCACTCTGTGATCGGAATCTGGGTGGGACCATAAGTTAAAATATACCGGATGACACCGGGTTTGAAAAAATTGTAAAAATAGGGCCGGTTGTCTGTGGCCGCGCTGATATCAAAGTCATACCCGTCAATAAAAGATTGAGGGTCTGATGAAAACAGATGTTGCAGGGCATGGTAGTAAACAGGTGTTTCGAGTTTGATAAATTGATTGACTTCTGTTTTTCGAATACCAGGGATATGCACCAGATCAAAGAGCCGATCCCTTGCAAAGGTTCTGGTGCGATCAATCACCCGGGAGGGAACAGGCGTTTTCGAAACCAGCAGGGTCACGGTTTGAAGGGAGCGAATGGCAATCAAATGCTTTTCCACATCTTTTATACCTTCCTGTCTCAACGCCGTGATGACCATATTGAATATTTTAAGGTTATCCCTGGCAGGTGTGACCACCCATCTGCTGATGGCCAGAAGCCCTGTGTCACCCAAGTGACGAAAATATTCCCGGATAGATTCAATTGTGTACAGATAGCTTTCATTAAGTGCATACACACCGGATGCGGCCGCATTGTACCCGTCGATCATTGAAAGGTCTATCAGGTCATAGCGCTCGTTTGTCTCCTTGATAAAACTTCTGGCATCGTGGTGAAAAACCTGGACATTTGCCTGATTATAGATATTCCCCGAAAAATCGGCAAATTGGTTTTTCATCAGAGAAATCACCCGGGGATTGACCTCCACCGCATCTATTTTTTTATATTTGCTTAGTATGGATTTTAATATGGATTCCCCCCCCCCTGATCCCAGGATCAGCACACGATTTCTGCTGTTTTCATCTTTGATGTAAAACGGCAGATATGAGGTCAGGTATTCTAAATATCGAATATCATCGGGATTACCCCTAAAGGGCGTGATGGGGCTCATTGAATCCGCGTTTAAAAATATTCCTTTCTGAACAGGTACCTGAAAAGGTGATGTCAGACTCAGCCCTGCCGTGGAACGAAGCCCCTTCGCCTGAACAACCTGCACCACTGCCAGGGGAGAATAGGCTTCATGCACGATGTCGGCTTTTGGCAGATTTAACGCTCCTGAAATTGATTTATACTGGGACACCTTTTTGAACTGAGGAAACGAAAATACCGTCAACAAAACGGCAAGATTAAAAACAACCACAGCCCCTGTTAAACAGGCCAACTTTATTTTGCCGTGAAAAGAGATGACCATTGCCGGGATCGTGGCAATCATGATAATACCGGCCATCATATTATAAGGGTGCAGGATATATGCCCCTGCTACCACTGCCAACGCTCCTGCGCCCGACCCCACAAGATTGGCAAAATAGGTTTTTGAAATGGAATATCTTAAAAAAGCAATACAGACGATGACACCGCCCAGGAAAAACGGCAGCCCCATGAGGAAAAAATAGAGAAAAAAATAGATCACCTGTTTGGGGGCAAAGCCTATTTCATAGGGATTGAACATCAACCGGGACGAGATGATAAACCCGGCCCCCAAAAAAACCGGAAACAATAGTGTGGTTCCAAAGAAACAGAGGGCATACTTTTTTTCTATTCTTTTGTGAAGGATACTGACAACAGAACCGCCGACACCAAATCCCAAAAGCGCCATGGTAATGACAAGGGAGGAAAGGTTATGCCATTGCATATAGGCAAACACCTGGGTAAAAACGATTTCGTAGCTTAGAATTGAAAACGATATAAAAAAGACAACCCTATTAACACTGGTATGGCTTAATTGTTTCAATTCATTCCTCTTTTCGTGTGAGGGGCACAAACCGCACAGATGCAATGACTTTTGTTGAAATCTCCCCTGTTTCCTCCTTTGTGACAAGAACGAGGTGTTGGACCTTGAAAGGAGGACCCACCGGGATGCACATTCGTCCACCCGGTTTCAATTGTTTTATCAAAGGGGGCGGAATAAAATCAGAGGCACAGGTAACAATAACGGCATCATAGGGTGCATGGACGTCCCACCCGAAATATCCGTCTTTGTTCAGGGTTTTGATATTCTTATACCCCAGTCTGTTCAAATCCCTTTTAGAACGGGCGTGGAGCGGTTGTACGATCTCAACCGTGTAGACCGTTTTTACGATTTCGGCCAGAACAGCCGCCTGGTAACCTGACCCCGTACCCACCTCCAGGACGGTTGAATCATGGTCCACTTCAAGCAACTGTGTCATGAGGGCGACAATATAGGGCTGGGAAATCGTTTGACCATACCCGATGGGAAGCGGTCTGTCGGTATAGGCATCTTTTTTCCGGGGCGATGGTACAAATTCATGGCGCAACACGCTTTCCATGGCCCCCACTACATTCGGGTCAACGATGCCCCTGGATTTGATCTGATGCAACACCATATCTTTCCGGGCCGCAGTATAGGCATCCCCTGCTCCGACGGCGGTGCAGACGGCCCCGAAAAAAAGGATCATCATGACCGGCAATAATATAAGAAATGATGTAGGCTTGTTCATTTTCCCCCTTTCACAACCCCCTCTCATAAACGCCCCGGCTATTTGACAATGGGAAGAATCTTCCGAAAATTCTGGTGTTTGCACGGTACGCCCATTGAAAGATGACAATCTCTGTTGAACTGGCTACAGCACCGGCCTGCCGCAACAAACCTATGGCGATGTCGCGGTTTTCGCTCACACAGGATGCCACGGCATCGGCCACCAAGTGTACAGGAAAGCCTGCCTGCATTGATAAAATCCAGGCACGTCTGCAGGACGCATACATGGGTTTCCATCCCGACCACCCCGATCTTTTTGCGCTGGAAAGAATGAACAGTAGAAAGGAAGCCGGGCTCCATACAGGCACCGAAGTGCTCCTGTTGGAATACCATGGGCGATTTGATTTTTTGGAGCACTTCAAGGTGAGCTTCGCCAAGCTCCTTTTTATACTGCTCCGTCACTAAAAACCGGGATCTCCCCTCCCCGATTTAGCGCAATTTGCCTTTTATGAATGGGTGTTTAATGATGGAACATGATCACAAAGAAAGGCGGCATCATGCGCCATCAACATTGCAGTCGGTTTTTTACAAAAAAGGCGTTCAAAAATCGGTCGACAACCCATCGGGGGTTGTGGCCACAGGCATACACCGTGTAACTGTTCCTTTGATAATCGGTTAATCGATGGATAATGCCGACCCTACGTCACAGTCTGCTCATAAAAGCCACTTCTTGTCAATACAGCTGAGTATATGTAATTTGCGTCGGCCGTCGAGATAAAATTTACGAAATTTTGCCCCGAAAATTGAATGAATAAACCGGCCCCCCCAAACACATAGCTATTTCCTGCAGCAGCCGTTGAATACTGATAACCGGTTCTGTCCTCGAATCACAACGAAAGAGGACTCAAATTATTTCTTGACAACAGTACCATATCATAGTACTGTTAATTTGTGCAACGTAAACACCAGAAAACACTTGAACGAATCTTCTCACATCCTGTAAGCGCAAATATCAAATGGCAGGATATGGAAGCTTTGCTTAATTCTCTTGGAGCTGAGTTGGTTGAACGTGAAGGCTCTCGCATTGAGGTGTTTCTTTTCAATGAGGTTCGAGTCTATCACCGACCTCACCCACGCCCTGATACTGATAAGGGTGCAGCAGCAAGTATTAGAAAATGGTTAAAAGAAAATGAGGTGTTACCATGATGAATTTAATGAAAATTAATAATGTTAATGCTGTTATCAAGTATGACCCTGAGATTGAAATGTTTAGAGGTGAATTCGTTGAGCTAAACGGAGGTGCGGATTTTTATGCTAAGGATATTGAAAGTTTAAAAAAAGAAGGTGTTATTTCTCTCAAAGTTTTCCTTGATGCTTGCAAAAAACGCAATATTGAGCCTAAAAAGAAATATTCAGGGAGATTTAATGTACGCGTACCTTCCAATCTTCATGCAAATATTGCCAGTGCAGCTATGGCTGAAGGGAAAAGCTTAAATCAATGGATCGTAGATACTTTAGAACAGGCTGCTCATATTTAGATAATATCAAACGGGCTATTACATCAAGGCCCGTTTCATAGCAGTGCCTGAACGGACACTATCTAAAAGCTTAAATGATGCGGCTTTATTATAGATTTAAACAAACGAAGATTTAAGCTTTAAGCTGTTGGCTATTGGCTTTCAGCTCGAAAATGATGGAGGATGCAGTGGCATTAACATACGTGGAAAAGATCATATATTTAGCCAATATCGTTTCAGTAGCCAGAGCAGATGGAAATATTTCTCCAAAAGAGATTGATGCAATTGAAAAGATACAAAAAACTATTGGGGCACGAAAAACCGAGCTGAACAAAGCTTATAAGGTTGCAGAGTCTCAAGATTATGAAATAAATCCAGTTGGACACTGGTCTGATAAAATCCATAATTTGGAAGATGTGATTTATGTATCCATGGTAGATGGATTGATTGATGATAAAGAAAAGCCATCGATATTAAAATTCGCAAAGCAAATTAATATTAAACAAGAACAAATTAAGTATATTGTAGCTGATGTAAAAAACGAAATTTCATCTCTAACAAGTAAAACGATATGCCCCAATTGTAAATCAGTGATAAAAAATATAGCAAAATTCTGCCCTGAATGCGGAGCTTCAATACAAGAAGAATTAGAAAAAAAAATTATAAATGTATCCTATGATATTCCTAAATCCGGTATATCAATTGAATTTGCAGAGTCAACCGCTGCAGGTTTTGCTCATGCAGTACAAGAGCAGCAGAAAGCGCCTTTCAATGCAACTTGTCTCAAGGGGCAAAAAACATGGTATCTGGCTACATGGCCGAAAGAGGAAATCCTTCAAGTCATTAAGCTTGTAGAAAATCTTAGCGTGATGCATAACCGCAAAGCATATGTAGATGGAGTGGAATCCCGATGGGAGGACGTGTTTGGATTTTCCTGGTGTGCGGGCGAGCGTAACTCAGCACAGAGGCCACTGGAATACTGTTTTGGTCCTGATGAAAAACGCCTGAATATATGGGGTTGCAAGCAGGCCAGGATGGAGTGGACGGAATGGTCGGAATGGTTTGGGTATGGTTCTTTTAAAAATACAGGTGTAATGAATAAACGTGTTGGTTTTGTATTTGATAAGAAACGCATCAGGCATGAATTAGAAACAAATCTGTTTAAATGCAGGTTCTGCCCATACCTGCGTTTTGATTTAATAGATGCCGTATTGAAAGAACTGCCTGATGAGGTAACACCAACGGATAAAGGACCTTGGGTTTATAAGCGAGATTACAATAATTCCCCAGGTTCAATTAAGGTCAAGGTTAAGACATCAGAAGGGGGATATACATACACCGATGAATATTATTCTTCATGGGTAGTTCCAAAATCAGTTGCAATTGGAATCGACATATTAAGAAAAGCCTTAAAATCTTGTGGTTATAAACAGGCCGAAGTAAAAGAAATCCTTGAATTTAAAGGATAAAAGCCCAATTACGCGGACTGTAAATTTGACGGATAACATTACAAAGATGATGATATCCGGGTCGATATAATCACATACAGTCCCCTTGGCATGGTACCCACGTCTGCTGCATGCGATGTCCAAGCAGCGGGCGCACCGGCGCATTGCCGATCCTGAATTGTCAATCATATCCGCTATCTATTTTAAAACTCAAAAATACAATTGAAGTTGTGTTTTTGAATATCAGAAAGCAGCATCGGTCAGCTCAAGTATGGATCCGGACGGATTATCTTTTTATCGAATTGTTGCTTTGTTATTTTCAATCAGAACATGTTATAGGAGAGTTGAACGTATGAACAAGCTTGAACTTATCCAGGCGTTGACAAACTCCGGCGGCCTTTCCAAATCAGAGGGAGAAAAGATTGTAGGCCTTTTTTTTAACGAAATAGCAAACGCAATGGCAAAAGGGGAAAGAGTTGAAATCCGTGGGTTTTGCTCTTTTTTTGTAAAAAAATACAGGTCCTATACCGGCCGCAACCCCAAAACCGGTGAAAAGGTAAAGATCGCTCCGAAAAAGCTTCCTTTTTTCAAAGCAGGCAAAGAATTGAAGGAAAGAGTGAATTGTTGAATCCTGATAAGAGTTGGGTCGTATATCTGGTTCGATGCTCTGATAAATCCCTGTATTGTGGGATCACCAACAATTTGGAAAAAAGGCTGGAGGCTCATAATCTTGGAAAAGGCGCCAAATACACAAGATTCCGAACACCTGTCGAACTTATGGGAACCAGTTCTGCAATGACCAGAAGCGATGCCCTGAAGCTGGAGCATCGCATTAAAAAAACACCGGCTAACAAGAAACTATTTGAACTCGAAAACAGAAAGGGAGATTCGAAAATGGAAAAACCACAGATTGGGCATGAGATTCAAAAGGAACTTCAAGTGGTCATCAAAAGCATTCAACAGCTTTCCAACAGCGTTGGAAACATCCTAACCGCAGTTGAAAAATTTGCCAAAGTGGATTCATCGAAGGGCACCAGAGAAAAAAGACCGCCGGCCAGGAAAAAAGTGATTATGAAAAATGGTGTGGTTGAAAAGATCAAAAGCATTCCCGCCACCCATATTGTCTACAACCTGATCAAGAATTCAGCGCGAGGGGTGGATACCGCAGCACTGATGAAAGCAACGGGATTCAATCAACGAAAAATTCACAACACCACCTTCAGGCTGAAAAAGCAGGGTCGCATCAAAAGCGGGGAATATGGGGTGTACAAAACGGTGTAACGTCCCGGCGATAAAATATTATCGAAGCCGTGCCCCCGAATGGTGCAACCCGGAAATTTCTGGAAATGGATGATGATGACCGTCAAACTGTATACCGGCTGATTGAATGTACGGAAGATCGTATGTATGATCAGCTATTTTTTTGCGCAATACCGGCCTGTCTACAGGCTAAAATTATCAGAACCAAGGAAATGAAAGCGTTATGAAAGGGCAATTTAGAAATGTCATTTATGTTGACCTGACTTTAAAAACAGTTGAAATCAGAAACATCGGTGGACGCGATGTCCGCAACTGGCTTTTCGGCAGGGCCATGAATGTGGCGCTGCTCTATCGGCATCTTCATGGCAGGATAGATCCCTTTTCATCTGAAAATCCCCTTGTCTTTTCTGCCGGTCTTCTGGTGGGGTCTTCCGCTCCATCTACGTCACGCCTGCACATTAATGCCGTCAGCCCGCTGACCGGTATGCTGGGGAGCTCAAATATCGGTGGGCATTTCGCCGCTCGGCTCCAAAGCTGCGGATATGACGGCATTGTCGTCAAGGGCCGTGCCGATGGCTTGGTTTATGTTGAGATCGATGAAAAGGGTGCAATAATTAAAAATGCGGGTTCCCTCCGGGGATTGAATACCCATGAGACCCATGCGCATCTTTGTGAGCTGGCCAGCTCGGATCAAATCGAGTCCCTTACAATCGGCCCTGCAGGAGAAAACCTCGCCCGTTATGCCTGTATAGTGACCGATCAGGATCATGCTGCCGGAAGAACCGGACTGGGTGCCGTGATGGGAAGCAAACGCCTGAAAGCACTGGTTGTGAAAAAACCTGCCCAAAAACAGCCCGCATCTTTTTTGAAAACCGGAAGGAAGGCGGCAAAGGCATATTTTCAGCAGATATTAAAATCACCTGATTTTGAGATATTTTCAAAACTGGGCGGGAGTGGATATGTTCAGTGGGCCAACGATAAGGGGCTGATGAGCACGCGAAATTACCAGGATACCCGCTTTGAAGGCAGTGAATCTCTTGACGGCCGACAACTCAACGCCTCTTACGCAAGTTCAAGGGGATGTACCAACTGTCCCATCAAGTGCAAGGCGGTTCTGAAATTTGCCAGTGGGCGTCTGAAAGACCGGAAAGCGTACCGTCCTGAATTTGAGCCCATGATCAATCTGGGGGCCAAATGCGGATTGGATGATGCCCAGGCCGTTGTTTATCTGGACAACCTGTGTACGAGCCTTGGGCTGGATTCAACCTCGGCCGGCACAGCCATTGCCTTTGCCATGGATCTGTTTGAACGTAGTTTGTTGCCCGATACCTGGACAAAAGATCTGGACCTTAAATGGGGCAACAGCGAGGCCATGGAGCAGTTGATTCGCCAGATGGCGGCAATGGAAGGCCTCGGGGGTCTGTTGGCAATGGGGGTCCGACATGCAGCGGAAACCTTTGGTGAAAAAACCATCCCTTTTGCCGCCCATGTCAAAGGTCTGGAACTCACCGCCTACCACCCGGCAGCGCTTCTGGGATCAGCCCTCGGCTATGCCGTATCCAGCAGGGGAGGGGATTACAATAATGTTTATGCCTCCCTTGAGCACCGGTGGACACCGGCAGAGGCCAAAGCGGAGTTCGGCACTGAAAAAGCCCTTGATGCAACATCTTATGAAGGCAAGGGCCGGCTGGTTCACCGGGCGGTGCTGGTGAACATCATAGTTGACAGCCTGGGGATATGCAAGGTCCCGGCGCTCTCCATGATCGGTACCTTTGACCTTGAGCCGGAAGCCCTGTTGACATCAGCCCTTACCGGTTGGAAATTGAGTGCAGGAGATCTTTTCGATATCGGGGCAAGAGTGGCCCACCTCGAGCGGATGATCAACATTAATCAGGGAATGAAACCGGAAGATGACAATTTGCCCGAAATGTTTTTCAATGGCGGAAAACACCATTTGGATAGGGGAAAGTTCCAATGGATGATTCATGAATTTTATACGGCAATGGGATGGGATGAAAACGGCCTGCCCGGATCAAAGCAGATCGAAGATGCAACAGACATGCTGCCTGAACAGTAGATCCGTGAGCAAGATGCGGATGGATTAATATAATGAAAAACAGAAAAGGAAGACATATGCCGGATTTTGAACTTGGTTTTGAACCCAAATTAACATTTTTAAGTGATGAAGATAAGCTGAAAATTTACCGGGCCTCGCTCCAAATTATAGAGGAAACCGGTATGCGCGTCCTGCATGAGGGCGCCTTAAAACTTTTAAAAGACGCGGGCTGCAAAACAGCGGATGATAACCTGGTTAAAATTCCTGCCGCAATGGTTGAAAAGGCTATGAAAACGGTTCCCGAAAATGTGGCCGTGTATGATCGTGAAGGCGACCATGCCATGGATCTCGGCGGCCGCCGTGCTTATTTTGGTACGGGGTCCGATCTGATGTGGTCGGTGGAATCTGAACATATGGAGCGGCACCACACCACCCTTGAGGACATCAAAACAGCGGCACGGGTTTGTGATGCCTTGCCCAACATTGATTTTATCATGTCATTTGCCCATCCCCATGATCAGGCCCCTTCCATCTCCTATCTCAAAAGCTTTCAGGCCATGGCTGAAAATTGCACCAAGCCCATCGTGACCACGGCGGATGGAATGCCCGACCTTAAAGCCATGTGGGAAATTTCAAAAATTCTGCGCGGCGGAGAGAAAGCCTACCGTGAAAAGCCCTACTGGATACAGTATGCAGAGCCGATCAGCCCGCTGAAGCATCCCTTCAGCAGTCTGGACAAACTCATTTTTTGTGCTGAAACCGGTTCTCCGGTAATCTATTCCCCCGCACCCATTGCCGGGTCCACGGCGCCCATGACCATTGCCGGTCATCTGGTGCAGGGGATTGCAGAGTCCTTTTTCGGTATGGTGATTCATCAACTGGCCGCAGAGGGTGCGCCATTTCTGATGGGCGTCGGTGCCGCCGTTCTGGATATGGTCTCCAGTCAGTGCTCCTATAATGCGCCGGAATACCTGATGTGCTACATGGGCATGGTGGAGATGAGTAATTATTTTAATATTCCGAATTGGGGCTACGGGGGTACCAGCGATGCTCAGATTCCGGATATGCAAGCCTCCTATGAAGCGGGTCTTGAAACGTTTATGTCGATTTTTGCCGGATCAAACCTGAACCATGATGTGGGGTACCTGGATTTCGGCCTCACCGGAAGCCTGGATATGATCGTCATTGTGGATGAGATGATCGGCCAGATCCGGCGCATGCAAAAAGGCATTCCCGTCAATGACGATACCATTGCCCTGGACGTGATCCCGGAAGGTGTAAAAGAGGGTCAGTTTCTAACCCAGCCCCATACCCTGAAACATTTGAGAAATGTTCAGTGGCGGCCGGGCCTGTTTTACCGAAAGGGGCACGAGCAGTGGATACAGGAGGGCCGGACCAGCCTTCTGGATCGTGCGCGGGAAAAACTCAACGACATTCTTGACCATCATGAACCCAAAGCCATCGCTAGGGAAAAAGAAACGGCAATTAAAGCCGTGGTGGAAGGATTTGGAAAAGCACAACATCGGCGTACATAAAAAAATGAATTTAGAATTACGATACTATGCTTTCCCCAAAATTTCGTTTTGATAAAGTGGTCCCTTAGGGACAGTTGATATTACAACGAATTTCCAATTTCAAAACAGGGAAAAATTAAAATAACAAAACAATTTCAGGCTATGTGTGAGCAAATAATTTGCTTTGGCTCTTATTTGAGATTTAGATATTGGAATTTGTTTGTCTTTTGGTGCTTGGAATTTGTAACTTGCGGTTTATTCGGCTTAGGGCTCTCACAGGTAAGCCTGTACTGGGATGTGCCCCCCCTTAACCTGCACAGAAAACCAACCTTATCTTACCGGAGGTAAAAAAATGAGGCTCCTCGCTGTTTCGTGTGGGTAAACCCTTGATTAGCTAGTCAAGAAAGTGATAATTAAATTCCTATTATGAAAGATATTGATCTATTCCAAAAGGCCCTTGGTTTGACGCCTCCTTGGCAGGTGTCCGCATCCGAATTTAATCTTGATGAAAAACGCTTGGACATCCGTATTGATTTTCCCAGAGGAAGCACCTTTAGCTGCCCTAAATGTGAGCAGGCTGGTTTGAAGGCATTCGACACAGTGGAGAAAACGTGGCGGCATCTGAACTTTTTCCAGCACGAAGCGTACCTGACCGCCAGAGTGCCAAGGACCAAGTGTGACAAATGTGGAACTCACTTGGTTAATGTTCCCTGGGCCAGGATCGACAGCGGCTTTACGCTGTTGTTTGAGGCTATGATCATGACATTGGCCAAATCCATGCCGGTAAAAACCATAGCCCAGTTTGTCAATGAGCATGATACCCGGTTATGGCGTGTGCTACACCACTATGTGGACGATGCCCGGGAAAAAGCGGATCACAGCCAGGTCAAGAAGGTCGGCATGGATGAAACCTCACGCCGAAGAGGCCACAACTATGTGAGCCTGTTTGTGGATCTTGATGGTCCAAGGGTCTTATTTGCGACAGACGGCAAAGACGCTTCCACCGTTAAGCGTTTTAAACAAGACCTGATCGAGCATAAAGGCGATCCTAACGCCATCGAGGAGATGTGTTGCGACATGTCTCCGGCATTCATTAGCGGCGTTGAAAAACAGTTTCCCGAAGCTCATTTGACATTTGACAGGTTCCACGTAATGAAAATTATCAATGATGCTGTTGACAAG
>Ga0207996_1002172_pt1 | contig 12335 bp, 15 predicted proteins | sample AntAceMetag02UKG_FD_184773 | JGI IMG/M metagenome (GOLD analysis project Ga0207996, IMG submission 184773) | Saline lake microbial communities from Ace Lake, Antarctica - Antarctic Ace Lake Metagenome 02UKG (SPAdes) (version 2) | ecosystem: Environmental > Aquatic > Non-marine Saline and... | reverse complement strand
GCTGATAGCTGACGGCGAATAACCCAGCTCCCGGGCCACCGCCGCCTGTCCTCTGTCGTTTACCGCCCGCCGGAGCAGGGTTATTGATCTGTCGGTCATCGGTTCCCTCCCATTTCCCGCCACCACGGTAACCACCCGGTAATCCTGATTCCAGCGGCCACAACATCATCATGCACTTTTCTGGCATAGGGAATATTCCATGACTGGTATAATTTACGGTCACGATATGCCCCGTTTTCATAACGAATTGTGATAACCCGTAATGTGTAACCCCCCAAGACAGTACGGGACGAATCCTGTTCTTTCTGCCAAAAAAAATCATTAAGGCCCTCATCAATGGCCTGCTTTACAGCTTTAATCACGATCCACCTCCTATTTTATCGCATTTCTCCCCTATGGGCCGCCCGCACCGGTCACACCGCGTGGGGTAATAAGGGCCGGTATCCCGGACGATTCGATATGACTGATACACACCGGCCCGGCCCGATACATAGCCTGCATTTTTAGCGATATACCCGTGACGGACCAGGGCGTCCACGAACTTGCGCACATTGAAAAGCCGGGCATCAGAGGCCCGGCACAGGTCCGGCATCGTGAAACGCCGCATGATACGCATGGACTGCCATATCCGGTACCGGGCCGTGTTTGATCTGGCCCGCCGGATTTTCATGCCTTTTTTCCCGGCCATCAGCGCCCCCTCTTAAATCGCGGCTGATCATAAAAAAGCGGCCGCTTGCCCCAGGCGCCCAGGGTCACCTGATCCATGTGGTTGATGCGTCCGAAGGTTTCCACCCGGGCCAGGGCCGTGGTCATGCGGCCGATATTGGCCCGGGCAGCCGTGTGAATATGGCCCAGCAGATCGTCTGCTACGCCTATCTCGCACACGGTGTTTGCCAGGGTCCGGGCATCGGCACTGTCAATGCCCGCAAACTCCACCCACTGGGTGATGCGCCGGGCGAATTTCCCCCGGATCTGGACCTTGCGGGCCATGTCCTCCATGCCGATTAATACCACCGGGGCCCCGGTAAGATCGTAGATGTCCCGGAGTACGTCCAGCATTTCCACCTGTCGGAAAAGATAATCCGCCTCATCCACAAAGATGGGCCGGGGCCGCTCCATGAGGGCCTGGACCACCGAATTGACCATGGGCGCCCGCCGATACCCGGCAGGCCGGCCCAGCTCCACCAGCAGGTCGGACAGCATGGATGTCATGGTCCAGCAGGCGTTTGCCCGCAGGAAGATGCCGTCCAGGGTGTTGGTGGCAAAGGCCACCGTGGTGGACTTGCCTTCGCCGGGCATGCCCCAGAGCAGGGCCATCCCCTCCTGGCCCATGGTGCGGTCGACCAGGTCCCGGATGGCGGCTAAAAATCGTTTTACATTCTTTGTCATTGCCATTTCATGGTGCATATGTTACCTCCATTGCTGTGTGTTAAGCCCGGTTTAACGGGCGTTTAAACGGCCGGCGGATGCATCCCACCGGCCGTTTTTTTGTTTATGTCGGCTTTAAATCAGGCAGAAAACAGCCGTGATAATGCCGAAAAGCGTTAAAAAGCTCCCTACAATCAAAAACCCGGCGCGTGTGTTGAACATTTTTCCTCCTTTCCGACTTCCGACTTCCGACTTCCGACTTCTAATTCCTGATTTCATACGCATCCCCGGTTTCCAGCCACAATTCATATCGTTTCATCCATGCCAGGGACGCATCGGGCAGATCCATGCCCGCTGCCAGGTCCGCGCTCATCTGTTCGTAGCGCTCCCAGTCATTTGACGGCAGGGGCCGGGCATCCTTTCGGGCCGCCAGGTCGATCACCTCGTTTGCCATGCGCTCTTCATCTTCCGTGATCTCCACGGGCGCCGGTCCCAGGGCCTTGCGCCGGGCATCATCCACGGCCTTTGCCATTTCGTCCAGGGCCGTGGTGGTATAGGCGGCGGTCTCTTTGGGCAGGTCCACGATGTTGGCCAGTTTGGCCTCGTTGTGGGCCAGGATTTCCGTTGCTATGAATTTTGTTTTCAAATCACGGCCCATCTTTTTTAATTCGGCCCGGCGTTCGTTCATCTTCTTTTTCTGCGTGTGTTTCCAGCGACTGGCCAACCCGGCCCGGTCCATACCGGCCCTTACCGGATCAATGGCCCGGCAGAGAAAGCGGCCGTCTTCGGTAAAACAGTACACGGCCCCGAAATCCGTGCGGTCCAGCAGCGCGCGCACGTTCTGACCCTCGTAACCGATCATCTCATCCGCGTAATAATGGCCGTGTTCCAACGTCACGCCTTTTTTGCCGATCATCCGCAGGCCGTCCCCGCCGGGGGTGGGGCTCAGCAGGATGTCCAGGGCGCGTTCGTTTTGTATTTTGCGTACCGGCCGGGTCCATTCCCGGGCCAGCGCAGCCGGTGTTTTGCCGTTCAGCCCGGCATGGACCGCCTGGTGATAGATGGCGCGGCACCACCGGTTGCACAGATCCTGGAACGCATCGGATGTCATTTTGATATCGATGGGGTCACAGCCCTGTTTCATCAATCGGCTGGCAAAGGTCCGCCGGGCCTCGATGGCCTTTCGGTCGGTGACGTTGTGGCCAACATAACCGGGCAGCAGCTCGCAGATGCCGTGGGCGAATGTCCGGAAGGACCGCTCAATGTGGGGCTTGTTTTCCGGTGTAAACGGCGGGCAGAGCACCTGTTTGATCTCCAGGGACTCAAACACCCGTACCATGTGCTTGGACACGTAATCCGAGCCGTTGTCTGTTTTGGCGATCTCGGGCACGCCCCAGTCCAGCATGGCCCGCCGGGTCAGGGCCGCTACCGATTCGGCCTTATTTGTGGGGGAGATGAGCAGCTTCAACCGCCGGGAATAGACATCGATGACGCCGATAATGGTATGACGGCCGTCGGTGAGCATCACGTCGGTGGGCGTGCCGTCAAATTCCCATATCTGGTTGAGCCGCTCGATCTGTTCGGAGGCATTGCCCATGGCCAGCATGTATTTATTTTTCCACTGATCCGGATCGGCGATATACTGGAACAATGCTTTTTCCCTGTCCTTCCAGGCCGCTATAAAGCGCCGGATGGCGGCCCTGTGGGGAATGGCCTGGCCGTCGAAACGGGCCGCAAGGCCGTCCCGGACGTGGGGCACATGCACATGGGGGCGCTCCACCAGCATGGCGATGATAAAATCTTGCATATGCCTGGGGATACTTGATTTCGCTTTTGTCTTGTACTGCCCGGCCAGCCCGGCCATGCCGTTTGAGCGGAATGACTGGCGCCATCGGTTGATCGTGTTCCAGGACAGGGAAATCTTGCCTTTGCGCATGGCCACTGACCGGATCACATGGGCCGGCAGTTTGACGGTGCCGGCAGCCAGTTCGGTGCAAAAAAGCGTGGTGCCGCGCTTGACCGGCAGTGCCGTGGCCCTTAAAAATGCATCCCGGGCCTGGAGGATCTCGAACCGGGCCTCGGCTTCGGTTTGCCTGGCCTGGGGCAGCTGGCTGTAGGCGGCCAGGCCCTGTTCTTTTGCCTTCAGCCTGGCCTGGGCCGCCGCCAGCTGGTCCACCAAAAGGCTGCACCCGCTGTTGCGGCCGGCAAGGCCGGCGGGTGTGGCGGGCAGGGGGGCAACGGGATCGGCGGTGCACTTCGTCAATTCCGCCCGTACCGGTGCCGGCAGGGCTTCAAACACGTACACGTGCCGGCAGCCGCCACGAACTTTTTTTGCCAGGCACTGCCACTGTTCCTTTAATGAGCGCTGCTGGACCGCTCTCGCGGAGATGCCCATGGCCGTGCTGATATCATCGATGGTCAATTCGGCTTGCATCATGGTCATCCTCCAATCGTCATGGCATCGTTCATGCGTGTCGACCATGCCGTGTCCCGTTCTTTTTGGGTGGCAAACTGGGCCTTTTTGACCCAGCCGCCCTTGTCGGACAGGGCCATGATCCGCGGGGGCAGGTCCTGGCGTCGCAGCACCGTGAACCCGGCAGCCAGCAACTTGATGCTGTCCTGGCCGGAATAGAGAAGATCCTCTCCGAGGGTTTCCGCCACGATCCGGGAGGACAGTTCGTCCCGGCCGTCACTGGCGATCGCCTTGAGCAGGGCCACAAGCCACCGGCAGCAAATGGGTTTTGCCGTATCTTTCCAACCGTTGTCCCGGGCAATGCTGACCTGGTCAAGCATCGCCTGGTAGGCGGTGCGGAAAGCCGGGTGCATGCGCTCGTTGTCCGATGCGGCCCGGGCGCGCTTGGCAATATTGACCACGGCCTGGCCGGTGAACTGCCGGGCGGTTTTCTTGATGTGGGCGGCGGTGATGCGGCCGTTGGGGGCGGTTTCCAGGGCGGTTTTCCAGACCTCGACCTGCTGGTCGGGGGCCAGGGGGGCAAGGACTCGGGCCTGGGCTTCGTTTAGGGGGAGGGGGAGGGTGGAGGCCTCCGCCATGGTGGAGTTTTCGTCTGGTGATGAGGAGGGTTCGCTTTCAAAACCTGCGCAATTGCGCAGGTTTTGAAAACTTATCTTTAAATTATCAACAACACTCGATGCATCAATGTATTGATATGACGTCCGTTCCGCCAAGTCATAGAGGTCCTTGCAATAGTCCTTCCATGTCTCATGAGTCTCCCTGTAAAGCTTGCTGTCCCGGATCTCGCGCAAAGCCCGGCCCACCTCGTAAAACGCCTTGAAATTTTTAATAATGACACCCTCAAGCTCCTTGAGCCGGGTGTTCTCACGCACGGACAGGAGCCCGCCGCCGCCCGGGAAGGGTTCATTGAGATGGTCCATCGGGTAATCATCGTCGGACGGGCCGTCAGGATTTTTCGGAAAAAGCTCCGGGTGTTTGAGGGTTCCGGCAGCCATCGGCGGCTGCCGAAATCCTGGATACCCCGTGTCGGGTTTTTTAAACAGCGGATTGCCGGATTTGGTCATGGCTGCCTCCTTTGGTGGCGGGTCTTCGGATAATGGTCACGACACGGCTGTTCAGACCGGTCACCATGGATTTGGCCTCGATAAAGGCATCCGTATCGATGCGGGAGACCGTGGCCCGGTTCGGCCGGCGGTGACCCATGGCCACGACACGGGGGGTGCGGTGGACCGGATTGTTGGCGATCTTTAAACGTCTGGTTTTTTTCCTGCCTGCTCTGCGTCCCATGAGACCTCCTTTATTGTCAGCTTTTAGCATTTAGCCGTTAGCTGTTAGCTGTTAGTTAATGGCTAACCGCTAACGGCTAACCGCCTATTTTTTACATCCTTCTTTTTTCCAGTTCGTCCAGGAGCAGTTCCCGCTTTCTCACCTCTGCCCTGGCTTTTTTGGTCTTTTCCTGCCATTTGCGGATCTCACCCCTCAGGGCGTCCGGCCCGGGCAGCGTAAACCGCCCGGAGGCCTCTCCTATTAAATTTAAGGGCTCGAAATTTCCGGTAACCATGCAAAAGGCGGGAAGATACTCGGCGGGAATCCGGTTTTTCTCCTTGCTCTCGGCCGTCCAGGAGTCGATGGTTGTTGATGAGACCTCGACGCCGATCCTGTGGCTCATCTCCCCGGCTATCTGGTGGCGGGACAGTTGGCACTGCTTTATCCCTTCGGAAAGAGCCTGCCGGATCCTGGAGCCGACATTCAGGGTTCCTTCTGAGCTTTTCCCGTCCAGGGCCCGGACACTTTGGAGATAATCGAAAAGATTCAACTGTTTGCTGTCTGATTTTCGCCGCTTTTTAGACATTGACCCGCCTCTTGTTTTGTTTTATATAGTTTATTGCTGCGCCTGCACGTCGGGCCGGTAGGGTTGTGCGGTTTTGGAGGTGCCCCGCTTGGCCGGGGCCAGGTAATACTCGGGAAACACCTTTTCGTGGGGTTTGCCGATGACGTCGGCAATGGATCGCATCACATAATCCGACACCATTTTTTTATTAACGGTCATGGAAAGGGTCATTTCGGATTTGCCGATCTTTTCGGCCAGGCTTTTCTGGGTAAAGCCCTTTGCCTTGATCGCGGCTTTTATCTCTTGTGGTGTCATGATGTTTCCTTTGGTTGAAATGGTTACTAATTCCGTATTGAGTTATAGAGAGGAGGATGTATGGCCGCACAATCCAAGTGTCCGAAATGTGATAACACAAGGTTTGAACTCAAAACCCATGATGATATTGAAGGCTGTGCGTATAAACTGCATTTTATTCAATGCGCCTCCTGTGGGGCTGTGGTAGGTGTGCTGCCCTACTACAGCACCAAGTTTATGTTGGAAAAAATAGCCGCCCATCTGGGTGTCAAGTTATTCGGCTGATTCGGATGCATAGCTCCCGCCGACCATAAACCGCTTGGTGCCGTCAAGATGCTCGTTAATTTTTCTTTTAAATCGTGGATGATCCGCATCTACGGTATGGCAGTCTTTAAGAAAAAAGGATGTTTCGTTTAAAACACAGAGAGCCTGGCTGATCGGCACGCCGTTTAATAGCTTTGCGATCGCAATTATTAATTGTGTGGATCTTTTTTCGGATAAGTCATTTTCCATAATTAACCTCCTGTATCTATTTTTGTTCCGGGATTAGATACAGTGTATTTCAGTATACTAACATATGTCAATAAAAAAATGTCAGCACAGTGAAAAAAGTATTGGGGATAGGCTAAAAGCTTATAGAAAGGCCAATGGCTTTAATCTTGTTGGTTTTTCTGAGCTGTTATCCATTTCTCATGGGGCATTATCCGGCCTTGAAAACGATAAATCTAAACCATCCTCGGACACTTTAATTAATATTTGTAAGAATACTGACATAAATATTGTTTGGCTGTTAACCGGAGAAGGTGAAATGACCAGGCGGCCGGAAACTGAAAAGGAACCACAGCCCCCTGATCAGCCCCCTTTATATAAGGTAGGAGTTCTGGATGAGGATCCGAAGGTTGCAGATCTGCTGGAAGCGGCCGCCAGGGTTTTGAAAAGCGGTAAACAGGTAGCCTTCGACGCCCTGGAGCGCAATATCCGATACTTCGACCACGCAATCAAAACTGAAAACCGTTTAAACGCGATGGAATCCCGCCTTGCCGACCTGGAGCAGCACCGGGACCTGCCCGATGAAATCAGGGTAAAGGACCCTCTGGAACAAAAAGAGGCGCTTATGAAAAAGAGGGTAATTTGATCCATGCCTGCTTTTTTTGACATTTAGACCTGTAATCCGTTATTGACTTACTTGCCGGATATGAGGTAGCTTTTGGATATTGTCTGCAGTGAGCATCGATATCGATGGACGTTGTCCCTATCTACACCCGCAAAATCAGGCTCAGGACCATGGAGCCTGGCATTTTTGTCGACAAAATAGACGCTTACACCGAAAAAGGAGCTTTCTATGAAAAGAACCAGCCTGTTTCTGTTATTAGCCGCACTCCTTATGCTTTTTTCAATTCCATTAATAGCTATAGCTGATAATTTTTACGTGGAGACCGATGGAAGCGATGAAAACGACGGATCATCGTCTGATCCGTGGAAAACGATTCAGTGGGCCGTCGATAATGCAGAAAACGGAGACATTATTTATATCGGGTCAGGCACATTCGCTGAAAACATTACTGTAACCAAGGCTGTCAGAATATATGGCGAACAGTCCGGATATTCCGAAATTAATGCAGAAAATCCCAGTGATAATATTTTCAATATATTATGGGATCACGTCGATATACGGTACTTGATCATCGATGGTCAAGACGCTGCTGAAATCGCCGGGGTTTACGTCGGCAGCGATATTGATCATTTTTCCATCTCATATTGTGAACTGAATAATAATGAATACGGGATCTATTTGACGGAAACTGACAATGCCGTGATGAATAATAATGAATTTAACGACAATAAGAAGGGTATTTATCTTTCTTCGTCCGATGACTCAGATATCAAATATAACGATTTTAAAGATAATACCGTCGGCGTGTACCTCTTGAAATCAGAACTTGACATTTATTCCAATGATTTTAAAGGTGGTAATTACGGCATATACCTTAAAAATAAGGATGATTATTATAGTGCTGCCGACGTGACGCAGCTGGAAGGTGATAACGGTTTTGACGAAATCGATAAAAACAATGTAGGTTTGGGTGATGGTGATGAGGAGGATGAAAACACTGGTTTTAGTTGCTTTATCAGCACGCTGAGTTTTTAATTAAATTACCTACAAAAAAACACCTGATTTCCGCAATTTTTAACCCGATTTTAAACGCATATTTTCATTGCCTTAATATCTCCAAATCCTGCGCGCTTACCGACAAAAAACGCCTGTATAAAAAAAAGCAAAAAAAGAAGCAAAACAGCCCTTTTTTCGCTTCGCACTTTCGGACCCGGCTTTTTCCCGAAAAAACCGCGCATCTATTAAATTTTATTAACAATTCTGACTTTGGCCTGATTTTTTGGCCGCTTCGCACTTCGCTTCGCACTTTTTTACCCTAAGTGCGAAGCGAAAAATACCAGAAAGGAGCCTGATATGTATGAAACCGGTGGTGCCCTTGGATCTATATTTATCCTATTTCTAATCGTTGTAAGTGTGATGGCCTTCCTGGTACCGTTATTTATATTCAGAATAAGGAACGAAGTGATCGCACAAAACGCCAAACTATCAATAATGATAGACCTTTTGAACGATTCAAAGACAGAGATCATCTGTAAACTATGCGGCAGTCAAAACAATAAAACCGCAACAAAATGCAAATTTTGCGGCTCCCCACTCGGTAAAATATAGACAAATTTTAAACTGCCGATAAACCCGGTTTAAACACAAAATACACCGCACGTTAACGCGGTCCCAAACCACCCGTCACATTTCATATAACTATGCATAATTAGCAATTTTGGTCTCAAACCTCAATTCACCGGCATCCCGCCACAAAAAATCCTCCCAAACCCCCACCACTCCCCAATCTTCCCACTCAATCCCATCAAATCCCCCCCTATCCCGCCGGTCCCAAACCCACTGCAACTTCACACCATTTGAGCTTCTGAACCACACAATCCCAAATGGACCATTATACATACAAATAACAATATTTTTTTCATAATATTATATCCTTTTAAAAATTGTTTTCATAATTCCACATTGATCTCGATGTCGCCTAAATCAGCCACTGAATTCTCAATATCGAGCTCTATCGGACCCGGTAAGTTTTTCACTTTGATTCTGTCAGCGGAAATATTAAAGGGGATAATTTTACTTTCTGTCATGAGTGCCAGGGTATACTTTCCTTGACCAAGGTTGTTAAAGAGGAATCTGCCCTCCTGGTCCAGAGCGTGGGCGTCGACCATGGATATAGGCAGATTCCATATACTGATTTTATCACCCATCAGGTCGGCTGAGAAAAGAGCAACCTTTGTATTCACCGGTATATTACCATTAACCTTTATGCCCCCGGTAATCTTTCCCGCAGTTAACATGGGGGAGGCAGGAATTACTATCCAATCGCTGCTTTTTGATTGATCAAACTTTAATCCTTCAGCTTTTTTAATCCACTTCCCGGCTTCATCAAACATGTTGAAATGAATGAAACCTGCCGCTATTTTGGGGGCTATTTTTTTGCCGACATACCAGGTTTTTTCATCACTGAAAGCCCTGAGATAACCGATGTTCCGGTCTGTAACCGGCAGGGATTTTATACTGGAGATCATCATAATCCGGGGCAGCATGAGGTGAAACGATGCCTTAAACTGGTATTCCTTGCCCCGCTCAATGTCCCAAAGGGCGAGATATCCCTTATAAAGAACATCAAAAGCAGTGTATTTATAGACTGAACCATCCGGATGATTATCAATATATTTAATAATCCTGGTCAAGTTCTCTTCTGAAAGTGTCACAATATTCTTGCCGATAAAACTGTAACCCTCGACTGCCATAGGCCATTCCTGCAACAGTACATCACTGCTGTTGTCAGCGGATTTGAACAGTAAAATGGTTTTGCTCGGCTCCGCAGACGAAGACAGGCCGGCGGCCTGAGCAAGGTCCTTTTTGTCGAGGTCGTATTTTACTGCAGCATATTGATTTATTCCCAACACTGAAAGCAGGCAGACAACAGCCAGTGCGCCCGGCAGGATTAATAGCCGACAACGGTAGCCCCAATACCGGTTGACTGGCGCAAGGCTAAGGGTCAGGCCGGCAACCATGCATCCGCATAATGTTAACATCGTGACCATCATAAGCCCAAGAAACTTGAAGCCAAGAATCGAAGTCTCACCACTCTGGTCAAGAACTTCACTGATAAGGAGAAAAAATCTGTTAAATGTCCAATCAAAGCCGAAGAAAAGGCCGGTAGTCAGAATGCCGGCAAGAGCCCCAAGCACAAGACACTCTATGGGCCTGGCCTTTTTGTCAGCTGAACCCATTTTAAAGGAGGAAAGATCTCCTGCCCATCCGGTTTCACCAACAATCAGCCAGGTAAGCCCGCCTAATACTGCCATCTCAAAATAAGCCTGGATAATGGGGATGCCGGAGATATTTTTTTCAGACATAAATGTCAGGAATGGCCTGTTTATTGTCATTCCCAGGGCGTATTCGATGACGGCAGTTAAGGCATAAACACCTGCTAAAGTGACAAGTACGGCGCTGAGTTTCAGTTTGGCGGTTCGGCTCCGCAAGTTGGTGATTGTGATCTGGGGATTCAAAACCAGAAGACAAAACAGGACTGTTATGAGTGACACCGTCAGGGTAGGCAAAAAGATAAAAAGGGTGGTGTTTTCAGTTATTCGTTCCGCCACCCCGATCATGGCTTCGAAATCCTGTTTTTCTGCTATTGTCAGGATTTGGTTAGTCAGGTCGGGTGAAGCTATCGCCATCAGGATTGCGGTGATGGCCAGGCCTGTGACAAGACCGCATATAGACATCAGTGCAATAAAGGATATTTCTTTTTTCATAAGGAAATTCTGTTTGACCGCTTAGGAACTGTCTGCAAATAAGTTGGACAAAATTGCGCTAAGATTTGGGGCGGATTTGGCCGATAGTGATAAGAACTTGCTTTTCAGCAATTGGCCCGGAGGGATACAAATTTATCTCCGATCCCCATCCTGACGAACCAAAACTAAACATAAACGACGGTCAGATTGATGTCAAGGTTGAAAATTTCTTGATTCACCATCAAAAAATAGCATAACTTAACTTATTTTAAGCTAAAATCCTTTTGGATATATATTGAATTTAATATTATATTTGTATTTTTCCTGATCTGCTGGAACATCACTCTTAATTTGGAGATATTTTAGTTTGAATTTACCAAACAATTTTCCGGGGGAACTATGTTGAAAGGTTTTTGAACTGTTCATATTAAACCCTTTAAATCTTTCTTCTATAATTATGATAACGGGCTATCCACTTCGCTCTTGTTGCAATAGATTTTTGAATAAGGCATTATTTTTTGTTGATAATTTTTTTGTAGGGCACGGGCCCAATTTCTACAGCCTGCTGAAGAAGCCGATAAAAAAGCATCCCACGGGCTTTTGATTTTCGTCGATTGAAGCGAAAAGTGTATTCGTCAAGGTAACAATCCAAGTGATCATCACTTACAGCCCCTTGATGGGTGCTAAGCAGCCACCTCTTTAGCAGTGCTGAAATACGGTGTACCCCTGGCATGACGACATGAGCCGGATCTCCGCTTTCGGAGATATTTTTCTTGATATGCGTATAGCCATGCTTGGTAAGACTATTGTAGCCACGCCATCCATCTGTATGCACAATAGAGCCGGGTTCTATCGAATCGCAAACAAAAGGTGCCAAACTGGAACCAGAGGCATCTTCTATTCTTCGCATTCGTACTCGTCCAAATCCCTTGGGAAAGAATATTTCAATAGCAATTACAACGATAGTCTTTCGCTCTGCTCCGCGTCCACGTTTTCCACCATGACTTTCTCCACCAACCAATGTTTCATCAACTTCGACATTTCCAGAAAGCCGATTCCTGCCTGGCCTCACCATGGCATGTCTCATTTTATGAAGCCAGCTCCAAGCTGTTTGGTAGCTACCCAAGCCAAGTACACGTTGAAGCCCCAAAGCATTTCCGCCAAACTTTTGGCTTGTGATATACCACATTGCCTGAAACCAAAGTCTCAATGGTTTTCTTGTGCCCTCGAAAATTGTCCCGGCTATAGGCGACGTTTGCCTTCGGCACGTAACACACCAAAGCACACCTCTTCCCATCATCCATGCTTTATCACCATGACAGACTGGGCATTTGAAGCCATTTGGCCATCGCAGCTTTAGAAGATACTTAATGCATGCATCTTCTGATGAAAACCATTCGTCAAATTCCTGAAGATTTCGTGGATAGTCGATCCCTCCAACTGGGTATGAAATATTTTCGCTCATGCATTATTCTATATCATAACAAGAGCGAAGTGGATAGCCCGTAT
>Ga0207996_1002171_pt1 | contig 12336 bp, 19 predicted proteins | sample AntAceMetag02UKG_FD_184773 | JGI IMG/M metagenome (GOLD analysis project Ga0207996, IMG submission 184773) | Saline lake microbial communities from Ace Lake, Antarctica - Antarctic Ace Lake Metagenome 02UKG (SPAdes) (version 2) | ecosystem: Environmental > Aquatic > Non-marine Saline and... | reverse complement strand
GTAAATATAAACCGCTTGAAATGACGCATAGTAAATGACATATGTTATTTAGTGCTATTTAGCCCTGTATTCATGCGGGCTTTGATATTTAATTGCATTGATATGTAAATAGTTGTGGACTTTATCAATAGAATCTATTATAATATAGGGCAATAAATAACCAACAGCCCGAAAAGGGCAGGAGTAAACCAAATGAAGACAACGACAGCAACGACAATGACAGCCGCCGAAAGACTGACAGCAGACCAGGAAAACAAGGAAAGCATGATAGAGGCAAATAAGCCTTTATATGTATGGTTCCTTTGGAGCTTTGGCCGGAACCCAGAACACGACCCCGGCTATTATGCGCAATGGAGCCGCCGCTATAACAAAGGCCTTGAAAGCTTTATAAATGAAATGGACAGCAAGCGCCGCGATACTTGGAAACAAATAACCAAGTTATTATGTGAAGGCAAAGAGTTATATCTAATTGAGGACCACGCACAGGAGCCAACCCCAGCAAACCCAGCACCCGAAACCCACGACCCCGAAAACAGTAAGACAGAAGGACCGAAAGAGAACATTTTTATAGATGCTATGAAGCAACAAAACACCCGCGAAGCATTACAAACCAAGCTTGACGAAGTAAACAACGAACTAGACACGCGCAACGAGCGCCACGACCACGACCAATACAGGCTTAATAAGCTTTGTGGGATGCAGCGCGGATATAGTGAAGCAATTGAGCTTTTGACCCCAGCACCCGCACCGCTCACAGAATTTCAAGAAAGCCTTGTAAGAATCGCGCGAGGACAGGAGACACCCGCAGACCTAGAACCAGATGATAAAATGTATTGCCCCGATACACCAACACGCAAAGCCTCCAAAAATAAAGTTGCTGAAATCGTAACCAAGCAACTAATCGACCGCATGAAGGCCAGCGGCCGCCTACCTTGGCGCAAACCTTGGACCAGCGAAGGAGTACCCCAGGCTATAAATTATGTAACGCGTAAAGCCTACAAGGGGATCAATAGAATGATGCTTGAACCCGGCGAATATTTAAGTTTTAAGCAAGTACAGGCCGCAGGTGGAACAATCATAAAAGGACGACACGCGCACCTTGTAATATTCAGTAAGCCTTTGTTCGCTAAATCACAATTGGATGAAAACGGAGACCCGAAAACAAAGGAAGACGGAACACGCGAAAGGCCCTATAAATTCATGTTGCGTTATTATAATGTGTTCGCGCTTGAAGATGTGGACGGCGTAGAATCTAAGCTTAAACCCTTGGATCCTTTGGCCGTTAAGATACAACCGAATGCAAAAGCGCAAGCGATTATAGACAATTATATACATATTCAAAAGGGCCTTACATACACCGAGAAACCCAGCGACCGCGCATTTTACAGCCCCAGCGCAGACAGCATAACGGTGCCCAGCCGAGGACAATACGACCACGCCGCAGAGTTTTATAGTACAAACTTCCACGAAAGCGCGCACAGCACCGGACACAGCACCCGCCTAGATAGAAAATTCGGACAAGGCCACCATTCAGAAGCATATAGCAAAGAGGAACTAGTCGCAGAAATTACGGCCGCTTTCCTTTGTAGAGAATGCAGACTAGACACAACAGAAAGTTTTGATAATTCAGCCGCTTATATTCAGGGCTGGAGTGAGAAACTGGCCAACGATGAGAATATGGTTATTATTGCCAGCGCCCAAGCTGAGAAAGCCTATAATTATATTATGACTGACTTTGACGAAACAACCGTTAAGAATGACCCGGAAATAAAACGGGAATCATTTACATTAACAACCGACAAACCCATGTTAAAACCAGAGGAACAAGGGAAAAATATATGGCGCGTAGTACATGAAAAAGACATTAATAAATATCTTGTTGTCAATCAAGGCGGGTATGTTTACGCAAACAGGGAGTTTATGCTTAAACGCGATGCAGATATGTTGCTGGAAATTCTTATAAATGGAGAGCTTGAAGCCCTACAAGTTGACCCCGCTATAATAGGCGAAGCAATTGACACACTGACAACTAAATACTGGTTTAAAATCACAGACGAAGATACAAAATATGTCTATCTTATGCGGAACTTTGATGGCTTAATAGCCAAGGTTCAAATTGATAAAATAACCGGATTTGTTAATGGCAAATTATTAGATGAATATTTAAAGATATTTCTTCACGGCGCAAAGGTTAAACCGGAACCCACGCCAACACCCACCAAAGAAGAGAACGCCCCGGAGACAGCGCCCAGCGGCCAACAAACGCTATTATATGACAAGGACAAACCCAGCCGGAGCCCAGAAGGCGAAAATATGATGAAAATAATGACAGACCACCACCCGATACACCATGAAATAAATTTGTATCTTGGCCTGTTTATGCAGTGGGATAAAAATGTAAAGCGCTCAGACGAAAGCGAAGAATTTAAAACCGCTTGGAGCCGGGTAGTATTACTTCAAAAAGAGTTTATTATTTTTATTATTCAAAACCCATTCAGCGAAGAACTTTATGATATGGCAATGAGTTACGGCGAGAAGGTTAAACAATCGCTATTATCGGCGGCGGCCTTAGCAAAATCCAATAACTACCAAGATATTATTGATGTCTTCCAATGTCCGGACCTACCGACCCGGCCAGCCTATGACGATATGGACCTTAATTTTATTCTAGACCAGCTAACTAATAGCATGGAATTTTATAACGAGAAGGAATTTATAGAGCATTTTTGGACTGAATTAAATATGCCACCGGAGATTGCTAGGCACCTATATAATGCTTATTGGAACCTGAGCGCACACGCCAGAACACAGTTTGGATTAACAATTGGAGCGGATTTTATTGGCTGGATAAAGCTTAGAATAGAGGAGGCAAAACAAGCAAGCACTAAACCAACCCCGCCGGGCCATATAAAAAGATATTCACATGAACAAATTCACGAAATGGAAGCGGCTGAAATTATAGAAATTATAGAGGCCCTACAATTAAAAATTATAAAATTGGAAGGGAAATAATATGAAAGCCAAACTACAACTTGTATTTTTAAATGTTATTATAATTATATGGCTGGTAATCATGCAAGAATTTATTGCGGCCCTAGTCATATTTCTAGGCTGGATAATAGGTATAATTATAAGTGAAGCTATAACCGGACGGAGGCGCAAGAATGACAGCAACAGAAAACTATTATAGAAAAGCCCGGTCCAACTGGCGAACCTATCCAACTTTCCGGACACCCATTGAGAATGCAATTCTGAGCCGGGGAGCGATGCGAGAGTATGCAAAAAAAGGAACAGTCAATAGTAATATAGTGGTTCACGAAGCTACAAAAATAAAGTTTAGGCGCAAGTATGGCTTCTCACTATATAAGGCCCCTATCGCAGTCCTAGGCCTGAATAATTACTGGTACAGGCTTCAACACTCAATCATGTATCACAAAGGCCGTATTTATGAGATTGCCGGGTATATGAAATTAGTAATTGAGCCGGAGCCGGGGAAGTATCAAAAACACTTAATTAATAGGGATATGATATGAACAGACGCACACAATTAGAATTAATGGTCCGGGGTTCACAGCCCCCAATGTCAAGATTAAACGACCCACTTTTTACGCAAGCCGGGAGCTATACAGGCGGGATGCGCGATGAGTGGAAATGGAATTTTAGCTTTAACGATATCACAACCAAGGACCTTGATAAAATATTAACAATTTGTCAGAAAGGATAACGATGAAAACAGTAACAAAATTATATAACAAGAAGGGCCAAATTGTACGGAAAATTGCGCTCAATGAACCAACTATTGAACAAAGCGCGACACTGGCCCGCCGGATGATTATAAAAGAACCCGGCGCACATGATAAATACGCCACAGCATCACTATTTTTGGTGCCGGCGTGTATAAAATTAAGGGCCTCAAGCTTAGGCGGTCCAATTAACCCAAGACCACAAAAACACATAAAGGACATAAAACTATGGTAGTGTTATATGGAATAGCTTTTTGGATTGTCTTCGCTGGTATTATTATTGTAATTGCTGCGGATGGATGAGAAAGTGAAATAATAGTTTGCATTTTTATGGAAAGTAATATAATATACAAATGCCTCAGATTATCACATAGCCGCCGGGGAGCTTACACTTTTCGGCGGCACTAGGAAGGAAACACCATGAGCGGAAAACAAGCAAAAAAAATAAGAAAAGAAATGAGACTATTATTCGAGGGGATGATGTATAGAATTGTAGAGGAAAACTTACGGACGCGCTTCAAGTTTGCCTTTGGTATATTATTTAAGCGAAACCCATATATTAACGAAAAGGTGGAACGAAAATGAAAAACTTAGCACTAGTAATTAAAATTTTATTTGTTATTGTAATGGTTGCAGCCGGGTTCTATTTTGGTATGGTTAGCCAAATTGACACGGGCCCGGCTGTTCCTCCTGATACAGCTTATATCTATGTTCATGTTCCGGCCGATACGATAACCGTACCCGGCGAGATTAAATACATATACCAGACTGATACCCTATTCTTTACCGTCCCGGCCATTGTTGATAGTGTTGCCAGCATGGACACTACATTTAAGGACAAAGGCCGCCTGGAGATAGATTATTATTACAGGGACCAGCTTTTTAGTATCTTCCGGAAGCCGCCGCCAATCCAGATTAAAGAAATTACAAATACAGTGATTGAATATAGGACCAAACAGCTTAGATGGTATGACGGTATAGGCTTTGGCTTTGGCTATGACTTGATAGGTAAAACGGCCACTATCAATGTAGGTTATTCAATTAACATTGGAAACTTAAGGGGAATATGATGAAAGCCAAGATTGTAACTATTCTTAATGCGATACTCATATTCTTATTTGGTGTAAATACTGGGTTTATGTTATGTTATGCAATATTAAGGGGATAAATCATGAAAGCTAAGATTAACGAAAATGGTGTATTTTTAATCAACCGGGGCGGCGCTATGCAAGCGATGGTTTGCCCGTTTGGTTCCGGTAATTGTGGTGAACATTGTCCGTTTTTTGCTTATACTCCGGCATTTGATATAAAACCGAAAAATATATATTCAAGGACACAACTTGAAGAATCAAAACACCCGCATGAAGTAGCTCTTACTTGTATGAGTGAAACACGCATATTTAAGTATATAAAAGAAGATTTTATAGACGAAAGAGCGGAACCGGTTCTTGATGATGCAACAAGGAACTATGTTGAGAGCATTATTCAAAATATCAAGAATTTTGAGAGAAGGGTTAAAAAATGATATACCAAAATAAACTTACTAATCAAGAAGTCTATAAAAAAATTAAATTCGAGAGAGATTACCCGGTTCTTATTAGAACTGTAAAAGGGGAGACGCAGGGCGGTGCCGCAAGAGCCGCATCAAATGTAGCTCACTGCATTCTCAACCGGGTGCAAAAGCAAAGGTCTGCTTGGGGAATGTCCGTAAAAGCTGTTTGTTTAAAAGCAAATTCAAAAGGCGTTCATCAGTATTCATATTGGGATAAAACAAAGCTCAAATATCTAAGCTATCATTATGTGGGCCATTTAACGCCGTTTATGTATGAGGCAATTCGCGATTGGTCTAATGGCCTTAATTATGTAGCTGGTGCCACTCATTACCACACACACGACACACATCCAGATTGGGCAGAAGGACATATTTCGTGTATTCAAGATGATATGCACTTATTCTACAACGATATTTATTAAATAGAGATAGAATGAAAAAAACAAACATGGCCGTCTGGAACGGCTTTAGGATCCAATCAAACGGTATTGTCTTCATTGAGGACACACTCAAGCCGGCCTCAGAGCAAATCATAGGTGGCGAGAGGTACTTAAGAATCAAAAATGACCCCAAGGTACCCAACCGGAGAATTAAGGTCGCCAAGGCCGTATTTATGCTGTTTGGCCCGGAGAAAATTGAGAAGATGGACCGGACATGGAATGTTGAGTATAGAGACGGTAATATGATGAACTGTAATATTGCCAATTTAAAATACCGGGAACATAAAAGCAATACCATTAGCCGTGAGAAAAAACAGGCAATTCGAGAGCGCTATCAAAAAGGCGTTATAGGTTCCGGTTACTATGCTTTGGCTAAAGAGTTTGGCACTTCCCCTTCACACATAAAATATATAATTACCCATGGATGAAAAACAATTCCTAGATGTAGAGATTAAGCACATAGGCTGGCATACGATTGAGCGTCTAGCAAAACAAACCAGACGGACACCAGCCGACTTCTGCCGCCTTATCGGCATTCAGGCGGGCACTCACATAGAAAACTTAAGAAGTGGCGTAAGACGGCTTACTAGGGCCCAGAGAATAGCTTTATATCTATTTGATGCGCTCTATGAACAAACCCCTATGTTTTCACAGGTAGCTATGCAGAAAACCAGGTCCTATTGGAAGGGCTGGCATGATTCCGGAGGACAGATACCACAAGAATATGATAAGTATAATTTTAACCTAGATGAGATACCCGTATCAGTGGGTCCTTATATGAATGGCGTTAAAGATTATAGAGAAACCGTAAACAAAAAGGAAGAGCATGATAATTAAAGGCTTACTTATCAAAGAATTTAAAGGCATTGATGAAATGTCATTGGAATTTTCAGGGCATACCATAATTAAGGGGGATATTGATAATAATAAAACATCTATTTTGGATGCTATACATTTCCTCTTTATCGGCAAGAACATTGACGATGAGAAACAATTCCCGGTATTCCCTATTCACACTGAGGGACCAAAGCAGGGCCAGCTTATACCAAATAAAGAGCCCTATGTTCAGGGGCACATTGTACTTGACGATGGAACAGGCCACATACTTGAACGCAAGCTGAATAAGAAAAACGGAGACACTGAACTTAAAATTGACGGTTATGATATGACCGTTGGTAAATTTCAAGACTTCATATCAGAGAACATTATTGAGTTTGAGAGCTTTCGCTTGTTCTTCAATCCTAACTACTTTACAGGCCTAGACCCTAAAAAAGCCCGTGATGTATTTGTCTCTAAATTCGGTGAAGTTAAGCCGGAAGCTGTTCTATCAAGGTCGAGGGACTACCATTTCACACAGAAATTCATTGAAGAAATTATGGTCGTAAAGGCCCCGTTGATTCTTGATAAATACAAGGGTGAAGTATCGCGCATTACGAGAGAGAAAGCTGACATTAACGCTAAGATGGACAGTCTTGAGGAACAGATTGCAGCGGCCGGGTTCCAAGAAGATGAGAATATGCTGACCTTGAAGAAGCGTAAGACAGTTATTGAGAGCGACATTAGCAAGTTTAACTCTTCGGCCATAGACTATAATGCACATCTAAGCAAAAAGCAGAGTGTTTTGAATGAGATTTCTCATTACAGGTCTAAGCTAGAGAGTTTGACAGAGAATATTGGCGATGGGATACAGAAAAGAATAGCATGGCTGGACGCAGATAAACAAAGGCTCAGTATTAAGCTAGGTAATCTCCGGGAAGAATATAAAACTCTAGTAGCTAAAAAGATTTGTACCCACAATTGCCCAACTTGTAATGCGTTACTTACTGGTAATATGCTTCTAAACGCAAAAGAAAATATCAAGATAAGCATTCAAGATAATATCAACGATGGCCGGAAAATCAATGAATTGATTGCCGATATTGACAAAGAAATTAAAACACTCAATGTTGGGACAACACCAGATGATATGCAAATTAAAGCCTTACAGGGTAATATTACCGACTCTGAGTTAGAACTTATGAACCTAGGGGTTGATGCGCCGGAACATCCAGGAGACATAACTGAGCTAAATAAAGAGTATCAAGAGATTGCCCGGAAGATTGGCGGCTTTGATGAAATTAAGCGTATGCAAGGCACTATTGGCCAGCACACTAGAGAACAAAAAGAGCTATCTATTGAGCTTGAGAAAGCTATTACAATCAAAACCGATGCTGAGAAGTTTATCAATGCCCAAGCACTATTCCTTGTTGAAAAGGTAAACAGTAAATTCAAGCATATTAAGATAGAATTATTTAAGAAACAGAAGAACGGCGACATTAAGGACACCTTTATTATATCACTGGACGGCGTACCATATCAAGGCCTCAATAATGGTGGTAAAATGATTGCCGGGCTAGAGATTCAGATGTATTTTAAACAATACTCACCAAACAGCATTCCCGTTCTTATCGACCGATATGAAAGCTATGAAGCAATTGATATCAGCGAATACCTTGGAGATTCACAGGTAATCGTTACGGTTGTTGAGAAGGATGCGCCTTTTGAAGTAATTAACAGTTAAGGAGAAATCATGTCGGAAAACAAACCAACAATAGCAAGGTCGGGCATTGGTTTTACAGGACTTCTTGCAATTGTGTTTATTGTTTTGAAGTTAATCGGTACTATTGATTGGTCCTGGTGGTGGGTATTATCGCCTTTATGGATAGTACCATTGTTGGTTATCATTATATTCATCATGATCATGGCAATTATTAACAAGTAAGGAGATAAAATGGCAGAACAAACAAGTGCAATCGTCAAAGCAAAGAATTGGGCCGATGAGGTTCTAGTTACGCTAGATGATATGCAAACCAAGGGGAAAGTATCTTTCCCAGCTAATTACTCACTTGAAAATGCTATGCAGGCCGCATACCTGTATATCAGTAAAGTGGTTGATAAGAACAAAGACTCAGCCCTCGTAGTATGCTCTAAGGCCTCAGTGGCCGCCGCATTACTTGACATGGCTATTCAGGGCCTCAATGTAGCCAAGAAACAGGGTTATTTTGTAGTTTATGGAAAAGAACTTGTTTTTCTTCGCTCATACTTTGGCACTAGAACCGTCCTCAAAAGATTGGGACTAGATGTTGATGCTATGATTATATGGGAAGGCGATGAGTTTGAGCGTGAAGTTACAGCGGACCACAAATACCGCGTTACAAAGCATGTGTCTCCATGGGAAAATCATGGTGGAAGCATATCCGGTGCCTATGCTGTTATTAAAGATGTTGGAACGGGAGAAGAACTCTATACTGAAATTATGAACTGGAACCAAATTCAAGCATCCTGGAAGCATTCCAAAACATTCTCTTATGCAAACAGCACCCACAAGGAACATCCGGACGATATGACAAAAAGAACGATTACAGAGAAGTCAATTAAAGGCTTTGTAAATACCCGTGATGATGCTGATTTGCTCATAGGCGCGTTTAATCGCTCAACAGAGGACCGGTATGAGAATGATAAGCCCATCCAGAAGATTGCGATTGACCCGTTCACAACAGAAGCACCAGCCCTTGCTGCTCCCAAGGTAGTGGTACCGGTTCAAGTCAACCCGAATGAACCCCCGGCATCAGGCGGTGGAGTTTATGATCCTAACTTTAAACCTAAAACCTAAATAGGAGACCTAAATGGCAACAAAAGCAGAAATGGTATTAATTAATGCGGTTGATAAGCTGGCCGATGCAGTGCAGCGTCTATCCGTATCACATCAAACCTTACTTGGTATTGATGTAACAGCCGAAGAGCTTCCGGACGACCTAGAAGAAGCTATTGAAGAGCTTGAAGAAGATAAAGAACCTGAGACAGTGGTAGAAGCTGAACCGGAACCGGTTGAAGAAGAAACAATTCCAGAGCCGGAACCTACTCCTGAATTACAGCCGGAAGTAAAGCAAGAACCAGCGCTTGTCCCAGAGCCAGAGCCTATTCCAGAAGTGATTCCTGAGCCAGAGCCAGTGGAAGAAGAGCTTGAAGAAGAAGCCCCGGCGCCGGAACCAGAAGAAGAAACATTAAACGATGTACCGTATTAAAATATATGGCACAGGGTCGGCAGGTAACTGCATGACACTAACAGATGGTAGCACCCGCATTATGATTGATGCGGGTGTGAACCCGTCTAAGCTTATGGCGATGGGCCTTAAGTTTTCAGAGATTGATTATATATTTATCACACACGAACACGGGGACCACAATAGATTTGCCGGACAAATATCCACTAAGTTTGAGATACCGGTTATAGCTTCACAGGGAACACTCGATAATACGCCGGGTATTTTACCTAGACACAGGATGCTTTTACATAAGCATAATTCATATATAATTGGTAGTATGGCGATACTCACATTTCTAATTAACCACGATGCCTCAGAGCCAAATGGAATGTTCTTTTTAAATGAATACAAAGAACGATTGCTGTTTATCCCAGAAACAGGCACCATGGAGAACATAGACGCTATTGCAGACTTCTATGTAATGGAAGCCAACTATTCTAAGGCGCAGCTAGAACAAGGCTTTGATGAAGGCAATATCAATAGCAAGCTCTATGATAGAATTTTCTCACCGGATGGCCACTTGGCTGTTGAGGATGCGATTGAGTATGCAACAACGGACCACCGCAAGGGTAAACCGTTCCTTTTTATCAACACATCGAGCAGTAATTATATAAAAACAATTCTTCCGGACAACTGCACAATTGCTATGGCCGGGAATGAGTATAAGTTTGGACACGAAACACCTTATTGATTAGTAATAATGGAGGATTTATGAAAGGAACAATAAACGGGATTAAATATAAAATACTATTAACTAATTGCAAGAAACATTATGCGATGGGTACTGATTCAAGTGAAGAAAGAACATTATGCCATAGATATTATTCGTGTGATGTTGATGTTTCCATGTATAAAGAAGATGTAACTTGTAAACATTGTTTAAAAAGATTAGAGGCACAAAATGTTTAGAGCAATTAGAAAAGACGGACAAGGGGAAGTTAAAGGGTGGTTGTTTGTAAGACCATTACCTAAATTAATGTGCTTTATTCTTGAAGATAGTTGGACTGAATTGACTGGGTGGCGAAAAGAATCATGGCAATTTGGTGAAGTTGAAGTAATTCCATCTACAATAGCCATGAAAACCTACCAACTCGACAAAGCAAAGGAAATGATTTACGGATCATTCGACCTTGAAGGATTTGGAATGACGAAGGGTGGGGATAGATTGAAATTATCAAGTAAAATAGTTGATATAATATTCAAAGATGGTGGATTTGGTTGGATATCACATGATGAGATGATTGGAATTGCAGGTCATAATTTTTGGAAAAATGATATAAAAACATATTGTAAAATAATCGGCAAACAATACGATGAGGAACAAAATGATAAAATTACTTAAACCGGTACCATGGAAACCTTGGCCGGAGCTGGCTGAAATGATGAAGATAGCAAAGAAGACACACAAGCTATTTATGAATGCTCAACATGGCTTATTGCTGTTCCCGTCTGAGCTTGAGGCACATTGGGAGAAGTCTCTTTACCGCTGGAATGACAAGGCGTGGGTCTTGGTTCCATGGCGCGAAAGTGTAAATAGGTTTGAGGATATTATTAAAGGATATGAAGAACAAAAGAATATGTTCCTTGCTAAGGTTAAAGAAGAGTTTAACGAGGAAGATGTTGTAATAAATTAATGCAGTCATGGAGCTATTGACCAACAAATTAATGGAAACAGACTGCTTACCGGCGAGGGAGGATTAACTACAATTCATTGTTTTAAATTTACACCTCCCTCAAAGGCTGGTAATAACGAAAGGATGGGAAAGATGGACAAAATATGTTTAATGTGTGGTAGCGTAATTAATGATAATAAAAACAAATTAACTTGTAAAAAGTGTAATAAGGATTATTATTTGAAAAATGAAAAATTATTGATATCGTCCGAATTAGCAAGACATTTCCAATCCAAACTAACCACCGCCACCAAACGCATAGAAGAGCTTGAAATAGAAAACGAAAATATGAAATGTTGCGGAAATTGCAGTCATTTAGACCACCGAGATTGTAATAACGAAAAAAGCGACCTATATAAAGACTATCCACAACCTGATGATAAGTGTCAATATTGGAAATTAAAATCCTAACAAAAGAACAGAGAGAAGCATAATGCCAAACTACAACTATAAATGCACAAACAAAGACTGCAAACACATCTGGACCATTCAGCATCACATGAGTTATAATAACTGCGTATGCTGTCCGGTATGTGGCAAGACAGCAAATAAAACAATAGACCCGGTGCCGGGCTATGTTAGAGGCTCAAACAATCCAACAAAATGTTAAAAAGGGGAAACCATGAACAAGATGCAGTATGAATCAGTGATAGAAATTCTCAGGAACTACAAAAGTCCGGACAATATGCTAGCAGCGAGAGACCTGTGCCTGAGCGTAGGAATCAGCCAGAGAGAGTTAAGAGCTATTGTGGCCAGTATGCGCGCCAATGGAGAGCTCATAGTTGGTAATACAAAGGGATATTTCCTTGCCGCCAATTGGGGTGAGTATGCAAGGTTTGTATC
>Ga0207996_1002168_pt1 | contig 12348 bp, 1 predicted proteins | sample AntAceMetag02UKG_FD_184773 | JGI IMG/M metagenome (GOLD analysis project Ga0207996, IMG submission 184773) | Saline lake microbial communities from Ace Lake, Antarctica - Antarctic Ace Lake Metagenome 02UKG (SPAdes) (version 2) | ecosystem: Environmental > Aquatic > Non-marine Saline and Alkaline... | reverse complement strand
ATTACAGGAGGATCATTAACAGAATTAATTGTTACAGATATTATCTGACTAACAATATCACGATTTCTTGCATCATTTACATTATCATCAAGGTAAAAAGTAATATCTTCGGTTCCAAACCAGTTCAAAGAATCTGATTCGAAGGTAACATCAAAATCAGCTATATTAACATTAATATGAACTGAATTATCTGCTGTAAGTGTGAGCACATCTGTTTCACCCCAGGTTTGATCGCAGAAAATTTCAAAGTCATAAGTTTGTGATACTGAATCTTCATCTGCTTCAAATGTGCCAACAATGCTCAATATCGGCGGGTCATTTATGGGATTAATGGTAACAGATATTATCTGACTAACAATATCACGATTTCCCGAATCATTAACAATATCATCAAGGTAGAAAGTAATATCTTCGGTACCGAACCAATCTGGCATATTAGATTCAAAGATCACGTCAAAATTATTTATCGTTACATCGATATGAGCTGAATTATCTGCAGAAAGAGTTAGCACATCTGTCTCACCCCAGGTTTGAGTGCAGAAAGACGAAAAGTCATAAGTTTGAGATACTGAATCTTCATCTGCTTCAAATGTGCCAACAATGCTCAATATTGGCGGATCATTTATGGGATTAATTATTACAGATATTATCTGACTAACAATATCACGATTTCCCGAATCATTAACATTATCATCAAGGTAGAAAGTAATATCTTCTGTACCGAACCAATCTGGTGTATTGGATTCAAAAGTAACATCATAATTATTTATGATTACATCAATATGAATTGAATTATCTGCTGTAAGTGTGAGCACATCTGTCTCACCCCAGGTTTGAGTGCAGAAAGGTGCAAAATTATAAGTTTGAGATACCGAGTCTTCATCTGCTTCAAATGTGCCGACAATGCTCAATATCGGCGGGTCGTTCACAGGTGTTACTATAACATCTACAGAATCCAGAGCTGTCGCGTCTGTCTGATTATCGTTTACTATGAAAGTTATCATCTCATCACCGAACCAATCTTGCTCTGCCGAGAAAGTTACAATTGTTCCTACAATATCGACAAAAATACTGTCATTGCCATAAACCTCTAAAGTTAAATTATCTAAATCAACATCACTTATATAAAGTGCAAAATCCTCAACGAGTGTACTGTCTTCTGCAAAAGTGAAATAATCAGGCAGTATTATCATAGGTGGATCATTCACTGAAAGGCAGATCACGTCGATGGTTTCAGAAACTATATCATCAGCGCAGTTCATTTTCACCTTTTCTTTTTCAGAGAAATTTTTACCTGACTGATAATCTGCATTATCATTTACGAAGAATGTAACCTCTTCCATTCCATTCCAGTTCTGAACATTTGAAGAAAAAGTTATTTCCCATACATCCTGAACAATATTAATTGTATCATTACCAGACCAGGTCAAAGTTAAATCATTTAATGAATTATCAATATCTGTGATATACTGCGTAAAATCATAAGTTTCAAGACTATCTTCATAAAAAGAAAAATAATCCGGAAAATCTATTTCCGGAGGATCATTAACATTTATTACTGTTACCAACACATCATCAGAAATGGAAACCAGGCTATCATCAGTGGCTGTAAAAGTGATATTTTCATCTCCAAACCAATCTGGTAATGGAGTTAATGTTACGATTCCATTTGTTATATCCACTAAAATACTATCATTACCAGAATATGTAAATGACAAACTATCTCCATAAGGCAGATCTGCATCATCGAAAACAGAAAATAAATCTATAGATGTATCTGATGTATCCTCATCGAAAGAAAAATCGAGCAATGGATTTTGAACAAGCGGAGCAGAATTTAATAATGAAATATAATCCTCTTTAAGTTCCGTATCTTCATAAGTTCCATAAAATATTGTTAATGATACAGTGTAATTACCTCTTTCATAATATGTCCATTGAGGGTTTTGATCGTAAGAATCTATAGTTCCATCGTTCTCAAAATCCCATTCCCAGGAAGTTGGGCTTCCGGTGGATAGGTCTGTGAACTGAATTTCTGTTCCTGCTACTGTGAGAGTGTCGGAAACAGTGAAATCGGCATATAACGATTCTGTACCAAAATGCCACAAACCGCTCCAGACCGTGTCTGTAGCAGTTACGGCTCTTACTTTCCACCAATAATTTGTATCTAGATTTAAGGTTGGGCTTAAAGAATAAAGTGTATCGTTAGTTGCAATTCCGTTTCCTACATTTACAAGATTATCATTTGTTTCTCCCAGCCAGACATCATATATTGCATCATCTGTAGGAAAGTTTCCTCGCCATTCCAGATCGGCATTTAAAGATACACCGGTTTCATTACGGGATGGATTAGGATAACAGGCAGCATAATTGTTTGGTGTAGAAGGATATTGTAAATATATTCCGAGGCTTAACAGAATTGGAATATGAACATTTAGAGCTTCATGAGAAAGAGGATTAGCTTGACCATTATCTTCTAATTCTATAAGATCACCTGCACCGAGTCCGGTATTTTCAACAAGAGCAGAAATATCACTGATTTGATTATCGCTTAAAAAAAGGTGAGTCAAATTTGTTAAATCTGAAACTACAGAAATATCATTGATTTGATTAGACGACAAGTAAAGTATTGTCAAATTCGTTAAATAGGAAATTGCAGAAATATCACTGATTTGGTTAGAAGACAAACAATGCTGAGTCAAATTAGTTAAACCGGAAACTGCAGATATATCACTGATTTGATTGTATCCAAAATTAAGATAAGTCAAATTCGTTAAACCGGAAACTGGGGAAATATCTATGATTTGATTAGATCCCAAATTAAGCTCATTCAAATTCGTTAAACCAGAAACTGCGGAAATATCAATTATTTGATTAGCAGCCAACCTAAGATAAGACAAATTAGTTAAACCGGAAACTGAGGAAATATCAATTATTTGATTACTAATCAAATTAAGCTCATTCAAATTAGTTAAATATTGAGCACCTTCAATTGAAAAGATACTTGCAAAATTAGCAGTAAAAGTTCCAGTAATTCCGTTCAAATCCGCAACAGAAGGATTATAACCTGCTGGTTGTCCGAGATATCCGTTAATTGCTGCTTTAAAGTTTGCATCAGGGATATTAACGCGGACATCGATATAATCAGTTTTGGTTTCGGTATCCGACGTTGTACCATCGGAAACAGTTAAGGAAACAGTATATAATCCGGGTTCATTATAAGTCCATTGAGGATTTTGCTCATAACTTTCAATAGTTCCATCGTTTTGGAAATCCCATTCCCATGAAATTGGGATTCCAACTGAAGTATCAGTAAATTGTACTATTAATGGTGTAATCCCGAGAGTATCTGAAGAAGTGAAATTTGCTAAAAATTGATGATAATAATATGCCCCCATATCTGCAATAGTTCCATCCGGGTCCAATGGTGAAATCGGATCTCCAGCATCAATACAAGGTGAATTTCCTGTTAGATGATAATTACCATCAAATATAGGATCTAATTTAATATTGTTATAGACATCACAGGAATCGCCATTTGAATTTGTTGTTACATTAATTCCAACAAAATTTCCACAATTATAAAAGTTCCCAGAATTATTGTTCCAAATATCAGAATATGTAATAGAAATATCTCCAGAACCATTAATTCCATATCCATCATTATTTGAAACAATTGAGTTTTTTATAATTGGACTTCCCCAATTCACGTAAATTCCGTCTCCGTTATTGCTACTGATTGTTGAATTAATGAATGTAGAATTATTTCCTTCCCAATAGACACCACCCCCAGAAGTTGATGTATTATCAATAATCTCAACATTATAGCCTAAAATCTCTGAGTCTCCAGAAATGTATATACCACCACCTTTGCTATCTGTTGTATTATTATTAATTTTAACGTTAATTAATTCTGGATATGAATTAGAACTACAATGAATTCCCCCCCCCATAGCTCCATTATTATCATATGCGATATTATCCGAGATTGTTACATTTATTATTGTCGGGCTTGCATATCCAAGAGATATACCTCCGCCACTTGTCATAGGCGCTGTATTTCCTGTGATAATAAGATTTTTTAATATTGGGTTTGCATGTCCTACAGAAATACCACCTCCAGAATAAAAACCATTTGTTAAAGTAAATCCATTTAATATCGCTAAAGAATCTTCATATGATTCTATTGTTACAACGCTTCCATTATGATTACCGTCAATAATAGTTGAGCTAATATAATATTCGTCACCTGTTGTTAACATTAAAGATCCTACAACTATGTTTTTTCCATTGAAGTTAATGTTTTCATAATATGTACCCGGTTGGACTAAGACAGTATCAGTCTCATAAGCAAAATCAATTGCTGACTGAATAGAAGAAAAATTGATAGGTACATTTAATATTGTAGGGTGTTCCAAAAGAGTAACTTCTGTGAAAGTCTGATTTGAATATAAAACATTATCTTGTGATATTATTGTATGATATACTGCTTTTGAATAAGTAATATCGTATACTCCGTTTTCTAATTCTTCTGTATAATAACCGCTGGAATTTGTATAAACAGTTTCAGTTAAACTACTTGGTATAGTTCTCTCAAACAGAACCTTTATACTATCGTGAGTTGTCTGGTTTTCAAGATAAGCATAACCCTGTATGAGATTCCCAATAACAGTATTGACGCTAATGTAATCTTCTTTTAATTTCGTATCAGAAGTTGTACCATCGGAAACAATTAGAGAAACGGTATATAATCCGGGATCATTATAAATCCATTGAGGATTTTGGTCGTATGAATCTATAGTTCCATCGTTTTGGAAATCCCATTCCCAGGAAACTGGTTGAATTATAGTATTATCATAGAAATTCACAGTAAGTGGCGCTTGACCTTCTCTGATGTCAGAAGAAAATTGAGCATATAAGTTTATAGATTGATCGAAATAATTAGCTCCCATATCTGCTCTTGATCCATCAGGATCTAATGGTGAAGTTGGATCTCCAGCATCAATACAAGGTGAATTTCCTGTTAGATGATAATTACCATCAAATATAGGATCTAATTTAATATTGTTATAGACATCACAGGAATCGCCATCTGAATTTTTTGTGACATTAATTCCAACAAAATTTCCACAATTATAAAAGTTCCCGGAATTATTGTTCCAAATATCAGAATATGTAATAGATATATCTCCATAACCATAAATTCCGTATCCTGCATTATCAGTAATTATTGAATTGATTATGATAGGGGTTCCGTAATGGACATAAATTCCATCATCATTGTTATTACTAACATTTGAATTTATCAAATGGATATTATCAGAACTTTCCCAATAAATACCACTACCGAAAGGAGCAGTATTGTTAAATATTTTAACATTTTTGCATATTATTGGATTATCCACACCTCCGCTAAAATTTATCCCACCCCCGTAACGGTCACATGAGTTTCCTGATATAGTGACATTAGTTAAATTCGGGTAAGAATCAGCTCCGCAATGAAGACCTCCACCATTTGCAAAATTATTATCATATGCAATATTATCCGAGATTGTTACATTTATTATTGTCGGGCTTGCATATCCAAGAGATATACCTCCGCCACATGTCATAGGGGCCGTATTTCCTATGACAATAAGGTTTTTTAATATTGGATTGGCATGTCCTACAGAAATACCACCTCCAGAATGAAATCCATTTGTAAGAGTGAATCCATTTAATATCGCTAAAGAATCTTCATATGATTCTATTGTTACAACGCTTCCATTCTGATTACCATCAATAATAGTTGTGTTAATATAATTCTCATCACCTGTTGTTAACATTAAAGATCCTACAACTATATTTTTACCATTAAAATTAATATTTTCATAGTAAGTACCAGGTTGTACAAGAATTGTATCATTATCCGCTGATGTGACAATTCCATGTTGTATTGAAGCAAACGGATATTGTAATGAACCATTTCCAAATATATCATCACCTGTTGTTGAGATATGCCAGGTGGGACCGAAGTAAACTGGAGAATATACGGTAATATAATCCTCTTTAATCTCAGTATCAGAATTTGTACCATCGGAAACTGTTAAGGAAACAGTATATATTCCGGATTCATTATAAGTCCATTGCGGATTTTGCTCATTAGAATCTATAGTCCCATCACTCTCAAAGTCCCAGCTCCAATTTGTGAGTGGGTATGTTCCCGGTGCTGTTTGATCTGCAAAATTTACAACCAGAGGTGTAACTCCGGATGTTGTGTCTGCTGCAAATTCTGCTATTGCCGGAGTTGGTATTTCTACCAATGCATAAGAAAACCAGCTTTCATATCCTTCAAACAGATCATCAACTCCATCTGCATCTGCATCATAAGCTGTTACAGCAACCGTGTCAGCAATTGAAACACCGGTTATTGTATAATTTAAATTATTGCCTACATCAACCACATTTTCGAAAGTATAATCATTTACATCGCCATAATACACCTTATAGCCAGCTATATCGCTTTCAGCATTTGCTTGCCAAATTAGATCCGCATTACTTCCATTGGCTACGGCAATTAAACCCTCAGGTGGTGAAATGGGCGCATCGATGCATGGCGCATTTTCGTAGGGATTATAATCTACAATACAATATGCACTATTATCAAACCAGTCATAGATTTTACTTTGTATTTCGGAATCAATATTAGTTCCCCACCAGTTATTAATGGCATTGATATTAGGTTGTCCCTGTGTCGAAGTATTGTAAAGTTCGTAAGAAGAAGAATTACCATAAAGATTATTATTGTTAATATCAGGAGCCCCACTATCAATAAATATTCCACCATGCTGAAAAGTAGTATTATTAATTATTGTATTGTTTTCGATTAGACAATTTCGTCCGTTTTGAATAATCCCATTACTGTCATAAGTTAAATTGTTAATGAAAGTGTTAGAATTTAAGTGTACATCATCGAATTGACCACCTGACCCATTTTCAGCTGTGTTACCAGCAACAACATTTCCGGAAAATGTAATATTACAATGATTAAAATTGCTATTGACAAATGCACCACCTGTATCTGCTGAATTTAATAAAAATTTATTTTTAGTTACATTTACTGTTCCATAATTATCCGCCATGTACATCCCACCACCAGTGACTGCCAAATTGCTTTCTATTATGTTTTTGCAAATTATTATAATCGAACCATTAAAAGTGCTACTCTTATAAATTCCACCTCCATTGTAATTACATGAGTTGTTTTTAATAATATTTTCCTGAATTATTATAGAGGTAGATTCGCTATTATCGTGTGTGTAGATTCCACCTCCATTGTAATTACATGAGTTGTTCTCAATAATGTTGCCTTGAATTATTGTAGATGAATGATCTAAATAAATTCCACCTCCTTCATCGTTATAACCAGTTGAATTATTACAGATTGTGTTACCAATTATTTCTATGTTGTCGGCATAAATACATCTTATCCCACCTCCATCGGAGCTTGAATTGTTGTTTGATATAGTATTGTTGATGATCCGAATTTTATTAAAAGGAGGTGTTGAATTCGTATGATCAATACCAATACCAGATTGCGAATTATTGCTTATAGAACAATTACTTATGAAGGGTGATGCTAATATCATTCTGATTGCACCATCTATAGTGGACGCTACTCCTCCGGCATACTCAATGATACAATATTCCAATATGCAGCCATCGAGATAATTACTATTTGAATCATAAACCGCATCTGTACTGCTATCACTAAACATGATATACCCCCAATCCCCGGCTGCTGGTGTTGCCTGGTTCGAAGTAAATGTAATAAGATCGCTTTCTGTTCCAATGGCAATTAGTTCTCCATCTATCTGTAATGATTGATCAGTATTATACTTTACTTCGACTCCAGGTTCGATAGTGAGAGTAACCCCGCTACCAACCAGAACACTACCGGTTACTATGTAAGGACTTCCTGCTAATGTCCAATTTGTATCACTGGATATATAGCCGCTTACATTTGTTTGGGAAAACATGAATGTGCTTATAAATAAAAAAAGTGCTGTAATAATTATTTTTTTCATTTTACCCCCATATTGCTTTTAATTCTATCTCTTTTATTAACCTGGTCTGGTATTATTATCGCAGATGCGATATTTGAATACTCTGATTGATTATATGCCGTATAAGCACAAACCCTGTAATAATACATAATTGAAGGTTCAGCAGTTGTATCTGTAAAGGTTTCGATATTCTCCCCTACGGATGCAATAATTTCAAAATCCTCTTCACTGGTACGTCTTTCGATGTGAAATCCATCTTCAATTGATGAATTATCATCCCATTCCAATAATATTGCGTCAACGATTACTGTTGCTGTTAAATTTGTGGGAGCGGCAATTTCAATAAGAACTTCATCTTCATTTGTATAATCTGAATAATTTACATCTGTAAAGGCTCGAACTCTGTAAGTATAATTCATTCCGTAAGTAATTGATAGATCATAATAAGATGTAACATCTGCTCCAACTTCGTCGATTTGAACAAAACCGGAGCCGGCATCTCTTCTTTCGATGGCATATCCTGTTTCAAACTCACAATTATCATTCCACACAAGTTCCACTTCAATATCGGAAATAAGAGTTACTATCAAGCCATCAGGAGCAAGGAAAAATGTCTCAACTTCGGCTTCATTGGAATAATCCGAATTATGCAGAATTCCATAAGCAATTACTCGATAAGTATAAAGATATCCGAATATTAATCCTGAATCTGTAAATGAAGTTGCATCTTCACCCACTGTAGCAATTTGCGAAAAATTACCAGTGCCGTGTTTACGCTCGATAATATAACCTTGTTCTACAGAACAATTATCTTCCCAGGTTAACAAGGCAGATTGGTCATTGATTGGTTCAGCTTCCAGGTTTGTGGGAGAGTCCATAATTATTACTGTTGAAGCTTCATTGGTATAATATGAATTATTTAATGATGTATAAGCTCTTACTCTATAATTATATGTAATTTCAAGTTCAAGAGCTTCATCTAAATATGTTGTTTCATCTGAGAGAACAGAGGCAATTTCTTCAAAGCTATTGCCATTATCCATTCTCTCGATCCTGAATCCATCCTCGAAAGTGCAGTTGTCATTCCAGGTAAGTAAAATTGCTTGATCGGAATAAACTTCAACAATCAAATTATCCGGAGGAGGAAAGATAGTTGCGGTGGATGCTTCATTGGAATAGGCAGATTCATTTAAATCAGTAAATGCTCTCACGCGGTAAGTATAATTTGTTTCAAATAACAAACCGGTATCCAAGAATGATGCAGCATTTGACGGAAGTTCTGCAATAATTGAAAAGCTTCCTCCATTTTGTTTCCGCTCGATACGATATCCATCCTCAAATGCACAATTATCATCCCAGTTTAAGGAAATTTCCTGGTCATTTTCTGCATCGGTTGTGAGATTATCCGGAGATGGAAAAACAGTAAAAGCAATAACTTCGTTAGAATATCCGGAAACATTCAGAGTTGTAAAAGCTCTTACGCGATATGTATATTCAGTTTCAAAAGATAAATTCTCATCAATAAATTGAGTTTCTCCTGCTTCAGTAGTGCCAACCTCGATAAAATTTGCTGTTCCAATCTTTCTTTCGATTGAAAATCCTTCTTCAAATAAATTTCGAGACGAACTTCTGTTTTTCATTTCAATAGAGCTGCTGAAGAAACCGGTTGCTTCTAATAATGAATAATCCCATTGAAGCTCTATTTGTTGATCATTTAAGGGAGTTGCTGTTAAATTTTCGGGAAAGGGAAAAATTGTGCCAATAGTTGCTACATTGGAATATGTGGATAAATTCAAAGAGGTGAATGTTCTGATGCGATATTGATAGGTTGAGCCGAAATTCAAACCATCATCTTGAAATGTTGTAATATTCTCATCAACTTCAGCAATTTCTTCGAAGTCTCCTGCATTATCTTTTCTCTCAATTTTATAACCTGTTTCATAAGGACAATTATCTATCCAGGAAAGCTGTATAGACTGGTCATTAATTGGTTCTGCAGATAAATTAGTAGGTATTTGTAAGGTAATAGTAGATGTAGTTAATTCTGAATAAGCAGAAATGGTTTGATTTAGGAATGTGCAGATTCTATAAGAATAATTAATTGAACAATATAAACTATCGTCAGTAAAAGAATGGATACTGGGATCTAAACTACAAATCTCGCTGTAATCTCCGGAACCATCTTTTCTTTCAATGATGAAACCAAAATCATATCCTGAATTTCCTGTTGTTTCTTTGGAGCGTGGAAAATGATTTTCTTCTTTAATATTAATCGATCTATCAGAAAAATCCCAATCCAACCTGATTTGCTGGTCGGTTAAAGGAGTTGGCATAAAATTTGAAGGAGGTGATAAAGTAATATTTTGTGATGTTACATCGGAATATGGACCAACCAAATCATCTGCCATTCCTCTAATGCGAAAGTAATATGTTGAATCAGCATTTACGAGAGTATCAGTAAACACCCAGGTTCCTTTGAGTATTTCAGCAATTTGATGAAAAGCTGAATTCTGATTTGATGTTGCTTTTTCAATTTTAAAGGTAGTATAAAATTCATAACCTGAATTCCAGAATAGTTGTAGGTTTGAGTAGTCCATAATTGTTATTGATTCTATTAATGGTTTAGGATATAATATTTCTGATTCGGGATCGAATGGATTTGTGATTTCTCGCTCTGTGCAGGAAAGCAACAAGGCTAAAGTAAAAAGGATAAAGGATAAATGTAGAAGGGTATTATGTTTTTTCATATTTCCTCATCTCACTTTGATTTTAGTCTAATATAAGACTAATTTTTGCTTGTTACGAAAGTCCTCTTTCGTAATGCATTGTGTTCCCAAACGGAATTTGGGAACAAGCTAAATTATTTTCTAACTCATGACTTTTTTTTATTTCTTCCTGCTTTTCTTATGTTCCTTCTCTTTTTTTTAAGAGAAGGACCTGCCTTCGCGTAGGCTTCGGCAAGGCAGGCAGCAGGATGAGTTTAAAGAGAACGCTCATCTCAGTTTGTTTTTGCCACTTTTTTTTCATAATAGATTTGTTTTATCCAACTATATAAACTCCAAACTGCCGGTCCAACTGAAATGTAATATGAATAATCTCGATAATTATCCCATTTCCGGAAATTTTCTCGATTTGAAATTGCATCAGCAGTTGAAGAGGAATTTTCATATTTTGAATAGTAGTCATCACCTAAATAATTGCAGAAATAACCGGCACCGGCAAATAAACTGCTAGAAAGCAGACTAATCCATTTTCTTTTTTTCCATTTATCTGCTCTTGCCAGCATACTTCCTTCATACGTTTGCAGTAAAAACTCCAGCTTCTTCTGTTCATGCTCTTTTAGTTCGACTAATTGCGTATTATCTAAAAAGTCTGGATGCTTGAGTGTAACTTCATATTTACCAATAAGTACTTCAAATACAGCCGGACTTTTCTGATTTTGTTCCTGTCCATTCAAAAAAATGTTGGCTCCTCTTGAAGAAAATGGTGTGCTTTGGATCGATAAGCTGGCGAATATTGGAATGGGATTCAATTCAACTTCGATATCTTCTCCGGGAGTGATGTAAATTTCTTGTTCGTGATCCCTATGATTTTCTTTAGATGCTTTTATGCGATGGTTTCCTTTTTGCAATTTTTGAGAAAATTCATTATTACCAACATATTCTTCGTTTAAATATATTCTGGAATCTTGAGCTTTTACAATTAGATTTGCGAAATTTTTTGTTAACCGTAATGTTTTATTTGTAACAAGAGTATCATTAACGATAACCATATCCTCTGAACCCAGCCAGAATTCTTTTTCGACTCTGACATGATATTGTCCAGAAGGCATTCGTTCATTTTTATATGGTGTAATGCCAACTTTCTCATTATAAATAAATACATCTGCGCCTTCTTCAGGTTGGGAATTAATAATAAGTTCACCAAAGGCAGGTTTTAATGATAGAACAAAGGTTGAATCAGCACCGTCTTTTATTTCAAATTCTCTGGTTTCAGGATGATAAAGATCCATTGTGGCAGATAGTGTATGCAGCCCACTTTCGATTTGTCTTTTGCTTATAGGTGATTTCCCTATTAATTTATCATCCAGAAAAATACTGACATTTGTGGGAGAAGTTTCTACTGAAAAATATCCGAATTTTGGAGTTAGAATAATTGATTCCAGAGTCTTTGTTTCTCCTGCTTCTAATCTAAAATTACCGGTATAGGCATTAAAGAATGTTTTTCTGATCGTTAAAATATGCTCACCTGCGGTAAGTTCAATTGCTATAGGTGTTACACCCATTCTTTGGTCGTTGATGAA
>Ga0207996_1002167_pt1 | contig 12349 bp, 11 predicted proteins | sample AntAceMetag02UKG_FD_184773 | JGI IMG/M metagenome (GOLD analysis project Ga0207996, IMG submission 184773) | Saline lake microbial communities from Ace Lake, Antarctica - Antarctic Ace Lake Metagenome 02UKG (SPAdes) (version 2) | ecosystem: Environmental > Aquatic > Non-marine Saline and... | reverse complement strand
GGAAATGGTAATGCCGGGAGACAATGTAGATTTAGAGGTGGAATTGATAGCGCCGATAGCAATGGAAGCTGGGTTAAGATTTGCAATAAGAGAGGGAGGAAGGACAGTAGGCGCTGGTGTTGTAGATAAAATTATTAAGTGAATTGAGTAAATAAGGCGGTATCAGAGTATGCGGGATATAGTTACGTTAGCGTGTGTAGAGTGTAAAAATAGAAATTACACTACAACAAGAAATAAAAAAAACAAGAAAGATAAATTAGGATTAAAAAAATATTGCAGGTTTTGTAGAAAGCATATATCGCATAAAGAAACTAAATAGGGACCATAGGCCTGTAGCTCTAATGGCAGAGCGACGGACTCCAAATCCGATGGATGGGGGTTCAAGTCCCTCCAGGCCTGCCGTTGGTGTTTAATATTATGTTTAAGCGTATCAAATTTTTTTTATTGGATGTTTATAAGGAACTTAAGAAGGTTTCTTGGCCGACTAAGAATGAAATTAAAGAATCGACTGTAATTGTTATCGTAACTGTTGGGATAAGTGCAGCATTTATTGGTACAGTGGACTTCTTTTTCGGCAATGTTCTAAGTAAGCTAATAAGGTAGTAGGCGGAACTATGGAAAAAAAATGGTATGCAATACATATTCATTCAGGTTTTGAGAACAAAGTAAAAATACGGCTAGAACGCGAAATAAAACTTGCCCATATGGAGGGATTTGTATCTCAAATATTAATTCCGACAGAGAACGTTGTAGAAGTTAAAGCCGGGCAAAAAAAAGTTAGTAGCAGAAAGTTTTTTCCAGGTTATATTCTTATAGAGATGGAAATGAATGACGAAGTTTGGCAACTGATACGAAATATTCATGGAGTTAGCGGTTTTATTGGAAATAAGCAAAGAGCAGTGCCTCTTTCTGAGAAGGAAATACAGAAAATATTTGAGAAATTGAAAGAGAAGGAAGAAAAACCAAAGCCAAAGGTAATGTTTGATAAAGGTGAAAGCATAAGGATTATAGAGGGACCATTCGCTGATTTTAATGGTGAGATTGAAGAAATTAGTCCAGAAAAAGGAAGGCTAAAAGTGATGGTTTCTATTTTTGGCAGATCAACGCCTGTCGAGTTGGAGTCTTGGCAGGTAGAGAAGATATAATTTAAAATTAAGGAGCAGGTTTTAATATGGCAAAAGGCAAAGAAGTTGCGGGGATGATAAAGCTACAGATTCCAGCAGGAAAGGCGACTCCTGCACCACCAGTAGGTCCTGCGCTAGGGCAGCATGGTATTAATATAATGCAATTCTGTCAGGCATTTAATAATCAGACCAAAGATAAGGAAGGGTTAATAATTCCTGTCGTTATAACAGTTTACGCAGATAAGACCATTACATTTATTACGAAATCTCCTCCAGCTGCAATTCTTCTGAAACAGGCTGCTGGTATCGCAAAAGCATCCGGAGAGCCTAATAAAAGTAAGATAGCAAAGGTAAGCAAGGATAAGGTTAGAGATATAGCAAAAATAAAAATGAAGGATTTGAATACTTCTAATATTGAATCTGCAATGAAGATTATTGCAGGTACTGCTAGAAGTATGGGAATCGAGATAGAGACATAAAAGGAAGCACTAGAATGGAAAAGAGAGGTAAAAGGTATCAGGCAGTTGAAAAGTTGATAGATAAAGAAAAAGAGTACAACATTTCTCAGGCAGTTGAATTGGTGAAAAAGGCAGCTGGCGCGAAGTTCGACGAGACAGTTAATATGTCCTTCCATCTGAGAGTGGATCCTAAACAATCTGACCAGCAGGTAAGAGGGGTTATAAATTTACCTCATGGAACAGGCAAGACGGTGAGGATTGCGGCTTTTGTAAAGGGCGATAATGTTGATAAAGCCAAGCAGGCAGGAGCTGACTTTGTCGGAGACAAGGATCTGATGGATAAGATAAGCAAAGGCTGGCTTGATTTTGATGTTGTAGTTGCAACACCCGATATGATGAAAGAGCTAAGTAAGTTAGGGAAGATACTTGGACCGCGCGGATTAATGCCTAACCCAAAGAGTGGGACAGTTGCTTTGGATATAGCAGGAGCTATAAAAGAGATTAAGGCAGGAAAAGTAGAGTACAGGCTTGATAAAGGGGCGAATTTGCACATAGTGGTAGGAAAAGCTTCGTTCTCTCAGGAGCAATTATCAGATAATATACTAACAACTGTGAAGGAAATTATTCAGGCGAAACCTGTGTCTTGTAAAGGGCAATATTTAAGAAATCTTACTGTTAGTTCCACAATGGGTCCGTCAGTGCGATTAAACGTACAGAGTATAAAGTGAATTAGGTAAAGACGTAAAATTAGTAGCCGGGGAGACATATGGATAAAGATGAAAAAGCAAAAGTAGTGAAGGAATTGGTCAGACAATTTCAGAGTAGTTCTAATAATATGATCTTTACAGATTATAAAGGGCTGACAGTAAAAGAGATATCAGGTTTACGAGAAACATTAAGTGAAAAAGGGATATCATATAAAGTTATCAAGAACAGACTTGCGTGTTTGGCATTAAAAGAGAGTGAGCTGAAGGGCTTAGACCATTTTTTTACAGGTCCTACGGCTATTGCTTTTTTCAAAGATGATCCAACTATTCCAGCAAAGATATTGTTAAAATGTTCAAAAGAATATGATTGTCTTAATATTAAGGGAGGTTTTATTGATGAACTTGTTTTTTCTACAGAACAAGTCAGAGAAATCGCTTTAATTCCTTCCAGAGATCAATTGCTTATGCAGTTAATGGGACAGCTTCAATCTCCGATAAGTAATTTCACATATTGTATTCGGACAATATTAGCCAGGTTTGTGTATGTTATTCAGGCCGTAATAAATAGTAGAACTAATTTAAAGATAGAGGAGGTAGGTAATGGTAACAAAAGCTAAGAAAACAACAGAAGAATCAGTAAAAAAAGTTTCTCAGACTAAAGCAGAGCCCAGTTTAAAGGATGAGGTCAAGAAGGAAGGAACGCTGTCTGAAAAAAAACAGGAGAAGACGAACATTATAGATATGGTAAAGAATATGACAGTTTTGGAGTTATCTAATCTTGTCAAAGATATGGAAAAAGAATTTGGCGTTAGTGCCGCTCCGGTTGGTATTGGAGCTGTCTCGTCAGGTGCAGCATCTGCTTCTGCTGTTCCTGAAGAAGCGAAGGAAAAAACAACATTTACTGTCTTATTAAAGCAGTTTGGGGATAAGAAGATTCAGGTAATAAAGGAAGTAAGAGCTATTACGGATTTGGGACTTAAGGAGGCGAAGGATCTCGTAGAGAGCGCACCAAAGCCCATTAAGGAAAATGTTTCAAAGGAGGAAGCTGAAGAGCTTAAGAAAAAATTAGAAGCCGTTGGTGCTGTTGTAGAATTGCAATAATGGTAGTTTTTTAAGACAAAATAATTGCTGCGAAAGCAGCCTAATTTAAGTAAGGGGGAGAATAAATATGTCTCAACGTGTATCTAGTTCTTCTGGCAGAGAAGTGCATTGTCAGATATCTCCTGTTATGAATGTTCCTGACTTAATGTATATTCAAAGAGCGCCATATGCAGAATTTCTTCAGAGGGATGTAGCTTCGGCGAATCGTAAAAATCAGGGTCTTCAGGCAGTATTGAACGAATTTTTCCCGATAACGGACGAAAAGGAGAGATTTCGCCTGGAATTTTTAAGTTATAGCATTGGTGATTCCAAATATAATGTGGCTGAATGCGAGAGGTGTGGAGCGACGTATGCTGCTTCTCTTAAGTTGAAGATGAAACTGACTATTCATGGGGATAATTTCCCCAAAGCTGGTAGCGTGAGAGAGCAGGAGGTGTATTTGCTGGATTTGCCTCTTATGACAGAGCAAGGAACGTTCGTCATTAATGGGGCAGAGAGAGTTATTGTTAGCCAGTTACATAGGTCACCTGGTCTTTATTGTCAGAAAAAGGAAGTTTCCAATGAAAAAGAGCTTTATTCAGCACGTCTTATCCCGAACAGAGGGGTCTGGCTTGAGTTTGAGTTTGATGCCAATGACATACTTTATGTTAGCATGGATCGTAAAAGAAAGATGCTTGCTACAGTTTTGCTTAGAGCGTTTGGATATGTGACAGATGAGAAGATTATAGGGCTTTTTTATAATTGCAAGAAGAAGATAATTACAGATAAGACAATGTCTGATGATCTTGTTGATGAAATTCTGGCAGAAGATGTAGTTGATGAAAACACAGGGGAGATCGTAGCGGAGAGTAAAGAAAGAATAACTCTCCCTATTGCTAAAAAGATATTAGCATTTAAAATTAGAAACATAAGCATAATAGAAATGTCAGGCAAAGATATGTCTATTATAAATACACTCGCAAAAGATACTAGGAAATCAAAAGAAGAAGCTTTCGTAGAAATATATAAAAGATTGCGTCCAAGCGATCACTTTACAATAGATACTGCTGAGAATTATTTTAAGGACATTATTTATAATCCTAGAAGATATGATCTTTCGCAAGTTGGGAGGTATAAGCTAAATCAGAAATTAGGGCTTAATTCTTCTTTGGATAAGGCGACATTGGATAAAGAAGACATAGTAAAAACAATCAATTATTTGCTTCTGGCAAAATACAACAAAGAAGAAGAGGATGATATTGACCATCTTTGGAATAGAAGAGTTAGAACTGTTGGGGAATTATTACAGGCTCAGTTTAGAATAGGGCTTGCTAAGTTAGAGAGATCTGTAAAAGAAAGAATAGCATTTCAGGAGCCGGATACTGTTATGCCTCATAATTTAATTAATGGACGATTAATTTCTTCAACAGTAAATGATTTTTTTACACGTGGGCAACTATCACAATTTATGGATCAAACGAATCCTTTATCAGGACTTACTCATAAAAGAAGACTGAGTGCCTTAGGACCTGGGGGACTTACAAGAGAGAGAGCAGGTTTTGAGGTCAGAGATGTTCATCCAACTCATTATGGACGTATTTGTCCTATAGAAACACCCGAGGGGCCTAATATTGGATTGATAGTCTCTCTTGCTACATATACAAGGATTAATAAACTGGGGTTATTAGAAACACCTGCAAGAAAGGTTGTCAATAGTCAGGTGACCGATGAGGTGGTCTGGCTGTCTGCTGATCTTGGTGATAAAAATGTTGTTGCTCAAGCTAATGCAAAAATTAATAAAAAGGGGTGTTTTGTTGACGCTGAGGTATCAGTCAGATTTAAAGGAGATTTTCGCAAAGTTTCTCCAAAAGACGTGAATTTTGTGGATGTCTCACCTGATCAGATAATTAGTGTAGCTGCAGGATTGATTCCTTTTTTAGAGCATGACGATGCAAACAGAGCTCTTATGGGGTCAAATATGCAGAGGCAAGCAGTTCCTCTTCTAAAACCAGAAGCTCCACTGGTTGGCACAGGAATGGAGAGTATTGTTGCCAAAGGGTCCGGTTCTGCTGTTGTGGCTAAGAGGGCAGGGATTATAGAGTCAGTATGTTCTGATAAGATAATTATTCGTCTGGAAGAAAACGAGAAGGTTTTTGATGAATACATATTGAGAAAATTTGAAAAATCAAATCAGAGCACCTGTATTAATCAGCGGCCGATTGTTAAAGTAGGAGAAAAAGTCTTCGAGGATGATCTAATAGCTGAGGCTTCCGCTACAGATAATAAAGAATTAGCTTTGGGGCGAAACGTGTTGGTAGCGTTTATGCCATGGAGAGGATATAATTTTGAAGATGCTATTATCATTAGCGAAAAACTGGTTAGGGATGATGTTTATACCTCTATTCATATTGAGGAATTAGAAGTAGAAGCAAGGGAAACGAAACTTGGGAAAGAAGAGATTACTCGTGATATACCTAATGTTGGTGAACAAGAGCTGGCTAACTTGGACGAAAATGGGATTGTGCGAATTGGGACACATGTAAAATCAGGAGATATATTAGTAGGGAAAGTGACTCCTAAGAGTGAAACAGGTCTAACATCTGAAGAAAAATTATTAATAGCAATTTTTGGTGAAAAAGCTGGTGACGTACTTAATACATCTTTAACTGTTCCTGTTGGCGTAGAGGGGATAGTTACGGAGGTTAGAATATTGTCAAGACGTGATAAGGACGACATTGATGATTTGGGGATGAAGGCGATAGATGATATTGAGTGCAAAATTGATGAGGAGATCAGCAAGACTAAGGATAATCTAATTGAGGTACTTGGAAGTCTTATTGGTGGGAAGTTAATAGCCGAGGATTTGGTTAATAAAAACGGAAAAATCTTTCTCTCTGTTGGACAGAAAGCTAAAAAGGAAGATATAAACAATATACCTGTTAAGTATTTGAAAAAACTTAAACTTAAGAATAACAGCATCAGTAAGAAAATTCTTACATTAATTGAAAGTTTTGAGATAAGACTAAAGTCTCTTGAAAAAGAGAAGAAATCAGAAGTGGAAAAGATTAAAAAGGGGGATGAACTTTCCCCTGGTGTAATAAAACGTATAATGATTTATATGGGCAGTAAGAGGAAAATTTCAAAAGGAGACAAAGCTTCTGGGAGACATGGTAATAAAGGTGTGATTGCGAAAATATTGCCGGAGGAGGATATGCCCCATTTATCGGATGGGACATCAATGGAAATTTTGCTTAATCCTTTAGGCGTTCCTTCAAGAATGAATGTTGGGCAAATTTTAGAAACGCATCTTGGGTGGGCAGCTAAAGTTTTGGGTATAAAGATTGCGACTCCTGTTTTTAATGGAATTAGAGAGACGGAAATAAAACAGCTTCTTAAAAAGGCAGGATTGCCTGAAGATGGTAAGGTTGCTTTGTATGACGGTATGACAGGAGAGCAATTTGATAACAAGATAACTGTTGGTTATATTTACATGATGAAATTATCGCACCTTGTAGACGATAAGATGCATGCTCGCGCAACAGGTCCGTATTCATTAGTCACACAACAGCCTTTAGGCGGGAAAGCTCAGTTTGGAGGACAGCGTTTTGGCGAGATGGAGGTGTGGGCGTTAGAAGCATATGGTGCTGCTCACACTTTACAGGAATTGCTTACAGTGAAAAGTGACGATGTTGTTGGCAGAATGAAGATATACGAAAGTATTGTGAAGGGGGAGAATGCAGTTCAATCCGGAATACCGGAGTCTTTCAATGTTTTGTTGAAGGAATTACAGGGTTTAGGTTTGGGAGTTAAACTTATAAAAGCTAAAAAAACTCAGATATTATCTGAGTTTGCTTTTCAAAAATGGCAGCCTAGCAATTCGGATGAATTTCAAGGTAAAACAGATGTGGCTGAAGCTATATCTATTAGTTTAGTTTCTCCGGAAGAGATTAAGTTATGGTCTAAAGGGGAAGTTAGAAAACCGGAAACTATAAATTATAGAACATTTAGACCGGAAAAAGATGGGCTTTTTTGTGAGAGAATATTCGGACCAACGAAAGATTGGGAATGTTACTGTGGTAAGTATAAGAGGATTAGACACAAAGGGGTGATTTGCGATAGATGTGGCGTGGAAGTTACACAATCTAAAGTAAGGCGTCAACGTATGGGACATATAAGTCTTGCTTCACCAGTAGCTCATATCTGGCTTTTTAAGGTTGTGCCAAGTTATATGAGCACGTTGCTTGATTTAAGTTTGAAGAATATAGAGAAGATTCTCTATTATGAGAGTTATGTAGTGATGGACGTTGGAAAGACCTCTTTAGGAAAGTATCAACTTCTAAGTGATGATGAGTATGATAAATATAGAGAAAAATTTGGGAATGGATTTCATGCAGAGATGGGGGCTTTAGCTATTAAAACAATGCTACAAGACATGGATTTGGATAAGCTTGCAGAGAGTTTAAAGAAAAAAGAAAAGAAGACGAATTTTAAACAGGCAAAGAAAAAAATTAATAAGAGATTAAAGGTCGTTGAAGCCTTTCGCACTTCCGGTAGCAGGCCTGAATGGATGATTATGGATATTATTCCTGTTATACCTCCAGATTTAAGACCTTTAGTGCCTTTAGATGGAGGGCGCTTTGCGACTTCGGATTTGAATGACTTATATCGGAGAGTTATTAATCGAAATAACAGGTTAAAGAGGCTTCTAGAGCTGGGCGCGCCCGGCGTAATTATCAGAAATGAAAAAAGAATGTTGCAGGAAGCGGTTGATGCTCTATTTGATAACGGCAGACATGGCAGGACAGTAGTCGGACACGGCAATCGTCCTCTCAAATCTCTTAGCAATATGTTGGGCGGGAAACAAGGTAGATTTAGGCAAAATCTTTTGGGAAAACGTGTTGATTATTCCGGAAGATCGGTTATTGTTGTTGAGCCAAAATTAAAGCTACATCAATGCGGCTTACCTAAGCGCATGGCGTTAGAACTTTTTGAGCCATTTGTGATCAGGAAGTTAAGAGAAAGGGGAATAATAAATACTATAAAAAATGCAAAGAAGATGCTGGAAAGAGCAGGAACAGAAATATGGGATATTCTTGATGAGGTGATAAAGGATCGTTTTGTTTTTCTTAACAGGGCACCAACATTACATAGATTAGGCATACAGGCATTTCAACCTGTTCTTATTGAAGGGAAAGCAATAGGAGTCCATCCTTTGGTTTGCGCTGCGTTTAATGCAGATTTTGATGGAGACCAAATGGCGGTACATGTGGCTCTTACCCCGGAAGCTGAGTTAGAAGCAAAGTTTCTAATGTTATCAAGTAGAAATATTTTTTCTCCTGCTAATGGAGAACCAATAATGGCGCCAAGACAGGAGATCGTATTGGGATGCTATTACTTAACAAAGCAAAAGCAGACTAATAAGGGCGTAACAAAAATATTTTCATCGTCTAACGAAGCAATTGCAGCGTATGATTCTAAAAAGATAAAACTTCATTCAATGATAAAGGTAAGGATAAACAAAGAACTGATAGAGACAACCGTAGGAAGAGTTCTATTTAATGAAATTTTACCCCTCCCGTTACAGTTTGCTAATAAGGAGTTTGATAAGGACAAACTAGGTGACTTAATTAAAGAGTGTTTCAAAAAGCAAGGATATTATCAGACAGTCATGATGTTGGATAGGATTAAGACGTTAGGATTTGAGATGGCTACTAGAGGTGGTATTTCCATTGGTATTGACGATATGATTATTCCTGCAGCAAAGAGTAAGTTGCTAGAGAATGGGAAGGGAGAGGCTAGTATTGTTGAGGAGCAGTATAGGAAGGGTGTTATTACTGATGGAGAGAGATATAATAAAGTAATTGATATATGGACACATACTACAGATAAAGTTTCAGATGCCATGTTTAAAGAGATGGAAAAGAATCCTTTTAATCCTGTTCTAATGATGTTGCATTCAGGTGCAAGAGGCAGTAGTCAGCAGGTAAGGCAATTGGCAGGTATGCGTGGGCTGATGGCTAAACCTAAGAAGAAGCTTACTGGAGAGATAGGAGAGATAATAGAAACTCCTATAATGACAAATTTCCGTGAAGGGGTAAGTATGTTGGAATATTTTATCTCAACTCATGGTGCCAGAAAAGGTTTAGCAGATACAGCTTTAAAGACTGCTGAAGCAGGGTACTTAACCAGAAGGTTGGTTGATGTGGCACAAGATGTAGTTGTTACAATCGAAGACTGTAGGACACTTAACGGCATAAGTGTTGAAGCAATTAAAGAAGGAGACAGAACGATTGAATCGCTTAAAGACAGGCTTGCAGGGCGAACAGCATTGGAAGATATAAAAATACCCTTGTTGGATAATATAATTGTTAAGGCAGGCGAGGAAATTTCAGATGAAATGGCAGAGGTCATAGAAGAAGCAGGGATAGAAAGCGTAATGATAAGATCCGTTCTAACATGTGAACAAGATAAGGGGATTTGTTCTAAGTGTTATGGTAGAGATCTTACAACGAAAAATCGAGTTAGAGTGGGAGAAGCGGTAGGAATTGTTGCAGCTCAATCCATAGGAGAACCTGGAACTCAGCTTACCTTAAGAACTTTTCATATTGGAGGGACAGCTAGTAGAATAATAGGGGCATCAAAAATAGCAATCATTAATGATGGGGTTGTTAAATTTCATGGAATAAGAACAGTGGTGGATAAGAATGATAATGTAGTAGTGATTAACAGGAATGGAGAAATAGCAATAGAAAATGCGGAGGAAAAGGAATTAGAAAGATATAGTATGCCTTTAGGCAGTATGCTTAATGTTAAAGATAATGATAAAGTAAAAAGGAAGACGGTACTAGCTGAGTGGGATCCATATACAATGCCCATAATTTCTGTAGTGAGTGGGGAAGTAAAATTTGTTGATATAATTGAAGGTCTTACAATGAAGACCGAAGTAGATAAGATCACTGGGAAAAAAGAGAAAATTATTACAGATTACAGAAGTCCCGGTGTGCATACGCAAATATTGATACAGAGCAAGAATGGCAAGGTGTTAAATTATCATAGTATTCCGAGTGGAGCATATCTAACGGTTAAAGAAGGAGAGCAGGTTTTGGTAGGAGATTTATTAGCAAAAACTACAAGAGAAAGAAGTAAAACCAGAGATATTACAGGAGGGTTACCGAGAATTGCTGAGCTCTTTGAAGCGAGGAAACCTAAGAATCCCGCTATAGTGACTGAGATAGACGGAATAGTAGATGAACCTATTGGTCTTAAGAAGAATATGCGTAGAATAACTGTGACAGCAGATAATGGAGATGAAAAAGAATATCTCGTTCCTCATGGTAAGCAATTGATAGTTTATAAAGGTGATAGGGTAAAAGCAGGCGATCAGCTTACGGATGGGTCTGTGATTCTTGATGAGATATTGAGAATAGAAGGGGATAGAAAATTACAGAAATATTTATTAGATGAAGTTCAGGAAGTTTATCGATTGCAAGGTGTTTATATCAATGATAAGCATATAGGATTAATTGTGAGGCAGATGCTTAAAAAGGTCAGCATAGAAGATGGTGGAGATACCGAGTTCTTAGCTGGGGAACAAGTAAATAAATTTGTTTTCAAAAAAGCGAATGAGATAGCAATTGCGAAAAATAAAAAACCCGCTCGTGCAATACCGATTCTTCAAGGTATTACAAGGGCGTCTATAAATACAGAGAGTTTTATATCGGCTGCCTCATTTCAGGAAACCACACGAGTTTTGACCAGAGCTGCTGTTTTTTCTAAGGTAGATAAATTGTTCGGATTAAAAGAAAACGTGATAATTGGACATCTAATTCCTGCCGGTACAGGGTGGGCTAATTATAGGAATATAACGTTAACAGGGACAGAATTGTCCGATAAAAAGAATATTGAAGAGATTAAAGACGAAGGTAATAGTAGTGTAAGTGTAGGAGAGGTACAAGTTTAAGAAAGGAAATAAATATGCCAAGATTATCCCAGTTAGTGAAGAAAAGCAGAGAGAAGAGTGTGAAAAAAACATCTACTCCTGCTTTAAAAGGTTCTCCGCAAAAGCGAGGAGTATGTACTAGGGTTTATACAGTCACCCCTAAGAAGCCAAATTCAGCGCTAAGAAAAGTTGCTAGAGTAAGATTGACGAGCGGCGTGGAGGTTACAGCTTATATTCCTGGAATAGGACACAATCTGCAAGAGCATTCAATTGTTTTAATTAGAGGTGGAAGCGTCTCGGACCTTCCAGGTGTTAGATACCATATAGTTAGGGGAGCTTTAGATACTACGGGGGTTACAGACAGAAAAAAAAGCAGATCTAAGTATGGTACAAAAAAAGCAAAGTAAAGGAGATATGTAATGCCTAGAAAGGGGAGAGTTACTAAAAGAATAATAACACCAGATCCTAAATACAATGACCAAATAGTAGCCAAATTTGTAAATTGTATTATGAGAAGAGGCAAAAAAAGTTTGGCTGAATCTATATTTTATGATTCTTTAGATATTATAAATAAAAGCACAAAAAAAGACTCTTTGGAAGTGTTTAAGCAGGCTCTTGATAACGTAAAACCAGTTTTAGAGGTTAAGTCTAAAAGAATTGGAGGCGCTACCTATCAAGTACCTGTAGAAGTCAGCTCTGATAGAAGAACAAGTTTGGCTATGCGTTGGATCATAAATTATGCCAAGGCAAGAAAGGGCAAAAGCATGGGGGAGAAATTGGCACAGGAAATTATAGATGCATCTAAAGGCGAAGGAACTTCCGTAAAAAAGAAAGAAGACGTCCATAAAATGGCAGAAGCTAATAAAGCTTTTGCGCATTATAGATAGTGATAAAAAAAAGATAACTTTAGTGATCAAAAAAAGGTTTGCAAGAGAAAGAGGATGTGATATAATCCGCGAACTTGTTTTTGAAATAGAGGTGGTAGCAGGCGGGAAGGCAGTTTAAAAGGAGGAAAAGAAATGGCGAAAGAAAAATTTGAGA
>Ga0207996_1002166_pt1 | contig 12350 bp, 12 predicted proteins | sample AntAceMetag02UKG_FD_184773 | JGI IMG/M metagenome (GOLD analysis project Ga0207996, IMG submission 184773) | Saline lake microbial communities from Ace Lake, Antarctica - Antarctic Ace Lake Metagenome 02UKG (SPAdes) (version 2) | ecosystem: Environmental > Aquatic > Non-marine Saline and... | reverse complement strand
CCGTGCCCCTGGATCAGGGCATTTCCCACAACCGTTACCGTGGGGGGCGCCTCCGGGGTAGAATGCTGGAGACGGGGGTGGTGTTTCTTGAGATGAGACTGGAGGGCTGCTTGGGATACCCCGGGTTCAATCAACGCGTATCGATTGATCTCATTGACCTCTATAATCCGGTCCATCTGTTTCATATCCAGGACGATCCCCCCCTGGTTGGGTACGACTAAGGCCGACAAGGTGAAGCCGCCACCTAAGGGTGTGATGGGAATCTTCTCCTGGTTGGCGAGAAGGACCACCTTCCTGACCTCCTCAACCGTTTTCGGCATGACCACATAGTCCACCTGCCGGGGGGCTTGCGCCCCTGGATCGCGAGAATAGATAAAGAGTTCCTCTTGACTATTTGATATCCTATCTTTACCCACGATATCAATTAGTTGGCTGGATATATCCATAAAACCTCCTTCCACATCTTCCGTGTCTCATACCTTGATACGGCCCTGGCTCAGGCATTACTACTTAGTGCCCGACCGAAAACTGTTATTTTTCCCAATCTCTGCGTCAGGCTCAAATTATAACCCTCGAAATACTCAATGTATTCCTGTGGTTATAATGTTCGCCTTCCTTGATCTTGGAAAAAATTCCTAGTTTTCATTCAGACACTATTTATGCTACTTTCTTGATGATGTCAAACGGCAAATCGGCTTTATCCTTGACTTACAAAGAGCCCTTCATATATGTATAGCAGTGACCGTTCAAATGACACCCCACCCAAAACACATGCCCAAAGAGGGAAGATTATGTATTCATTAAAGTTTGATGAAAATGTGTGTAAGACCTGCCCAACCGGCGATTGCCTCGTTAAATGTCAGTATCTCGAAGTGGAGAAAGAAACGGCAATCGCAGAAATGGTGAAGATCGGTCAAGGAGAGGACTCCTTTGTCCTGCACGATTGTGTTACGTGTTACGCATGTGAGGAGTATTGCAGGAGGGGGAATCATCCTTTTTATCTTATTACGGAGAGGAGAGAGGAAAATGGGATTTTGACCTCTCCAAGGGCCATCACCAAGCAGTGGATCAATATTGGTGAGCCTCAGGGAAAATTCAGGCTGGGAGATGTTAAAGAGAGGGTGCTTTCCTTCGGTTTCATGCCGGAATTCCTGCGGTGGATTAAGGGTAAGCTCTTTGAAGATGTCATGCCCTCCTTTATTTTTGGCCAGGAGTTTTTCTGCAACGTGGTTTATATCCATTTTGCCAATACTTCCATAATAAAGGAAAGATTGCCAAAGGTGGTAGATAACTTCAGAAAACTCGGTGTCAAAGAGGTTATCTTCCTTCATGATGAGTGTTACGGCGCATTTGCCCACCTTGCGCCGGCCTATGGCATAGAGGTTCCGTTTAAATCGGTTCACTACTTTGAATATCTGTATAATCGATTGAAAGAATTAAAGGACTTTATCAAACCGTTGAATATCAGGGCTGCCTACCAGAGGCCTTGTTCGTCTCGACTCTCTTCGGACAAACACCATTTTGTAGCTGACATCATGGAACTTATCGGCGTTGATCTTGTTGAGAGGGAATATCAGGACGATAACGCCCTCTGTTGCACCGGGATCTTCAGCATGTGTTTCGGGTATGACTTGGCCCATGATGTCCAAAAGCGGAACATCGACGATATGGTGGCGCACGATGCCGAGTACTGTATCTTCAACTGCCCGGCGTGTCAGGGTTCTATCGGGACCCAGGTGGCCAAGAGGGGAATAAAACCGATCCACATGATCCATCTCTGCAGGATGGCCATCGGCGAAATGTAGGAACCGGAGGAAGATAATATGAACGATATTGCCCAGTCACTTACCAAGATTGTAGGGGAGGCCTATTTTTCAGATCAGCCTGAGGAGGCCTATTTCTATGCCCGAGATCCCGGTTTGATGCCCCCCCACAAACCGGACTATGTGGTCGTCCCGAAACGTGTGGAAGAAATACAGGAGATCGTCAGGCTTGCCAGCAGGGAAAAGATACCGATCGTCCCCATGGGGGCCGGCCTGGCACTGACCGGCCTGGTTATTCCCCTTAAAGGGGGAATCGTTATCGATATGAAACGGATGAACGGGATCATAGAGGTCAATGAAGGGGGCCGGTATGTCATCGTTGAGGGAGGAACCTCACAGGGTTTATTAAAGGCATACTTAGAAAAAAATTATCCGAGGCTGCGACACAGTATCCCCGACTCTCCGGCAACGGCCACCATAGCGGCAAACGTGATGATCCATGGCCAGGGCAGGTTGACACAGCAGTATGGCTTTAACTCTGACATGATTTCCGGATTGGAAGTTGTCCTGGCATCCGGTGAGACCTGCAGGATCGGTTCATGCGCAATATCCCCTGACTGGTTTTCAAAAGGCGCGCCCATGCCGGATTTAACCGGACTGTTTTTAGGCTGGTTCGGGGCAACAGGTATCATTACCAAAGTGGCGGTGAAGCTTTATCCAAGAAAGAAGCTGAGAGATGTGGAGATATTTATTACTGACAGGGAAGACCTGATCCCTGCAATGGTATATGAACTGACCCACACGGAGATGGTAGAGGACATCAACGTATTTGCCCAGCCAAAGCCGATGATATTTAAAGATAACCACCATATCACAATGTTTTTGACCGGGGATACGGATGAGGAGATTGAGTTTAAAAGAAAAATGATCTGGCATGCCTTGGACGGATTTATAAAGAGCAAAGATGGCGGGTTCATGGGGGTACCGCCGGTCATGAAGCCGACCCTGTTAGAGACACCTCAGCGGAGCGTCAGCAGGTTTGCAGATGTAAAAAGGGGCGGAGGGTTTGAATATTCCGGGCCTATCATCATGGTAGACAAATATGCAGCATGCATCCACAAGGTAATTGAGTTAGGCGAAAAATATGATCTTGGATACTCCGGTATGGCAAGGATCATAGGGAGAAGCCACGCCATGATGTATGGTTTTGCCTTCACCTTCAACCGGGCAGACCCTGACATGATGGATAGGACCAGGAAGGCATTGCACGAGGTAAGCGAGTTTGCCTTAGAGGCCGGAGGCATATTCTGGAAGGCCACCGTAGATGAGCAGAAAATGGCCATGGCGAAAATGGACCCCAATACGCTTGGCCTTATGAAAATGATAAAGGAAAATATGGATCCCAATGGCATTATGAATCCCGGAAACTGGGAGGTTGATTAGAGATGAAATACGCAGATATTGTTCACAGATGCTTCAGGTGCGGTTACTGCAAGTTCACCAGTGATTACACTGATTTTAACTGCCCGACCTATCGTAAGTTCAGGTTTGAAACCTATTCCCCCGGCGGGAGGATGTGGCTCATCAGGGCCTGGCTCAATGACGAGATAAAGAACAGCAAGCGTTTTCAGGAAATCCTCTTCTCATGCGCCACGTGCGCCAACTGCGTTGAGCACTGCGTATTCACTTTCAGTGAGGACCTTGTTAACATCTTTATCTCGGCAAGGGAGGAAATGGTTAATGAAGGGATTATACCGCCTCCAGTGAGAGACTATCTCAAAAACATAAAAATCAATGGAAATCCTTACAAGGAACCTGCCGCTGAGAGGGGAAAATGGGCAGAGGGGATCCCTGTTGAAACCTATAGCGATCAGGAGTTCCTCTTCTATGTGGGCTGCGTTGGCTCTTACGATGAAAGGGCCAAAAAGATCGCTAAGGCCGTGGGTGGTTTGCTTTTGAAGGCCGGGCTTTCAATTGGGATCCTCGGGGATAAGGAGAATTGCGACGGAAACGAGGTCCGTGCCCTCGGAGAAGCAGGGCTTTTCCAGTTTCTTGCCGAACAGAATATCGCTTCATTCAGGGATCTTGGCGTTAAAAAAATCATTACCCTCGATCCCCATGCGTTTAATGTCTTTAAAAATGATTATCCCGGTCTTGGCGGTAAATTCGAGGTCTATCATTATACCCAGGTCTTGGCACCATTGATTCAGTCGGGCAAGATCCCTCTGAAAGAATGTAACATTAAAGTCACCTATCACGACCCCTGTTACTTAGGGAGACACAATGGCGAATATAATGCCCCGCGAGAGATCCTAAATGCTGTCCCGGGTCTTGAACTGGTCGAGATGGAGAGGAGCAAAGGGAATGCCTTTTGTTGCGGGGGCGGGGGCGGGAATTTCTTTACGGACATCTTAGGGGGGGGAGAGGATAGCCCCGCCAGGATCAGGGTTAAAGAAGCCTTAGATACGGGGGCCGAGATCATCGCGGTTGCATGTCCCCAATGTGCCAAGATGTTAGATGATGCGATTAAATCTGAGGAGTTAGATGACAGGTTGGCGGTTAAGGACGTGGCAGAAATCGTGACCGACTGCCTCTTTTAATTGATTATTGACGATTGTTGATTGTCGATTGAAAAAACGTAAGGCAAATGGAGGTGTCAAACCGGCAAAACCCAAATCGGTTTTGGTAAGGGTAACGGAAAAAATGGACAACGATATTAAATGGGTAAAGACACACTGCGCTCGGATGGACCATGGTGGGTGCGGCATATTGGTGGGCCTAAAGGATAATGCGATTGTTCGGGTCAAGGGAGATCCGAATGGTTTTTTGAACAAGGGTTATATCTGTCCCAAGGGTCTGGCATCGCCTGACCGCCTCACACACCCTAACAGGCTTAAACACCCATTAAAACGGGTCGGGGAACGGGGAGAAGGCCGGTGGGAGAGGATCACGTGGGATGAGGCCATCGAGACGATCAGTGAAAAATTTCAGGGCATTAAGGAACGTTATGGGGCTAAGGGAGTCGCCTTCTGCCAGGGGATGCCAAAGGGGATAGAACATTTTGTGCTGATCCGTTTGGCCAATATGTTTGGCTCTCCCAATGTGGTTTCTGTCCAGGATGTATGCCATGCGCCAAGGGAAGTTACCGGGCTGCATACCTGCGGGTTCTATCCCGTGGCTGATTTTCACCACCAGAGCAAGCTTGTGATGGTGTGGGGGAGCAATCCGACCAGCACCAACGAGGAGGGCGAAATCTCCAGTCTCCTCTTAGAGCAAATCAAGAATGGAACAGGGCTGATTGTGGTTGACCCGAGACAAACAGAATTGGCTAAAAAGGCGAAAATATGGCTCCAATTAAGACCTGGCACCGATAATGCGTTAGCCTTATCGTTTTTAAACGTTATTATAGAAGAGCAGCTTTTTGATAAGGATTTTGTTGAAAACTGGACCCATGGGTTTGAAGAATTGACCCATCACGTCAGGGATTATGCGCCTGAGAAGATGTCAGAGATCACGTGGGTTGAGCCGGACCTCATCAGGGAGGCCGCACGATTATACGCCCGGTCCCGGCCAGCCGCAATTCAGTGGGGAAATGCAATAGAACAGCATATTAGCACCTTTGACACTGCAAGGGCGCTTGTCTCTCTCATGGCAATATGCGGGAATTTAGATGTTCCGGGTGGAAACGTACAGGCAAACGAACCCAAGATCCTCCCCTTGGGAAAATTCGTCAGGGCCGATCTCTTGCCTACAAAATGGAAAGAGATGATCCATACCTTTCATCACACCATTCCCAAACTCATGACCGTTCCCCCCGCCTTTTTGAGAGAGGCGATCATTGAAGAGGTTCCCTATCCGGTCAAAGGGGCCTATGTGCAGTGCTCCAATCCCCTCCTGGCCTACGCAGACAGTCGCATGACCTTTAACGCCATCAATAAACTCGATTTTTTCGTTGTCGCTGATATATTTATGACCCCCACGGCCTCGCTCGCGGATATTGTTCTCCCCGTTGCCACCCAGTTTGAATTCAACGACATAGGTCATTACGGGCTTGGTCACGGGTATATCCTGGCTAGGCCAAAGATAGTCGATCCGCCGGAGGAGTGCTGGTCCGATATCCGCATACTCAATGCATTAGGCCGTGCCATGACCCCCGAGGAATATTGGTTTGATGATCCTAACGATCTCTTGGCGGCGTTACTCAAGCCGAGTGGCCTCAGCTATCCTGAGTTTGCTGAGCAAGGTTATCTGAAAGGGGAAGACAAATTCAGGAAATACGAATCGCGCGGTTTCAGAACGCCTACCGGAAAGGTGGAACTTTATCTCAGTACCAAAGAAAAATTCAATCTTCGGCCATTACCTGAATTTACCGGACCACCAGAGGAGGATGATCCTGCGTTCCCCTTAATATTGACAAGTTCCAAGAATCCTTATTATATGCATTCATCCTACAGATGGATTGAGAAACTGAGAAAAAAGAGCCCCGAACCGATGGTTGAAATTCATCCGGAAACAGCTGCAAAACTGAATATTAATGAAGGGGACCAGGTGCTAATTGCGACAAAGCAGGGCGAAATTACCCAGACAGCGCATCTGACCGAAGGCCTACACCCTGCCGTCGTCAATGCCTCATACGGATGGTGGTTCCCGGAAGAGGATATAACTTCTCAGGATAATTGGACAAAATCCAATCTAAACATCCTCACATCCGTGGATAAAGTGGGGAAGGAATTCGGCACTCCCAATCTCAAGGGGATATGCTGCAGGGTAAGGAGGAAAGAATAATTTCCTTACTCCTTTTCCAGAATTGACACTTCAACTTTTCCTTCAAGCTCCTTTTTAAAATTGAGCGCGTCCGCCATATCTCCCACAATCGCCCCATAATGCATGGGGATGGCGAGTTTGGGGTTGATTGCCAGGGCGGCCTTTACGGCCTGGTCTGCGGTCATTACATATGTCCCGGATACGGGGAGAAGGGCAATATCCACGTCAAAATCCTTCATTTCAGGGATAAAATCGGCATCTCCCGCATGGTAGACCTTGACCCCCTCAAGCTCTACGATGAATCCTAACCACCCATTTTTTCTCGGGTGGAAATCCTTATCGGTATTATAGGAGGGAACCGCCTCGATCTTCACGTCTCCCAAGTCAAGGATTTCCCCCGGTTTCAAGATTCTTATATCACCTGTGAGCTTTTTCGCAGAATCCTTCTCTGTGACGATGACTGTTTCAGGAGCCTGGATTTTGGCAACATCCTCGGGCGAACAATGATCAAAATGCTCATGGGAAATAAGTATCAGATCGGCCACTGGTCCTCCCTCAATCTGGTATGGGTCAAAATAAACCCTCTTTGCAGCATCAATACGAAACCCATCATGGCCAAGCCAGACAATCTTGTCAGCAAACGCTTTTATCATCTCAATACCCTCCTTTAGTGTCGGTTAACTTAATTAGGTTCCAAGATTATCTTATGATCCAGAAGGGAGAAGCGTTTAACCTTTGCTCGAATTATCTTTTCCTCGCCAAATACGTCGACCATCTTTACCCCATCATCGGTGTTCTCTAAAAGATCAACGCCCTCAAAAATAAGCTCTTCCTTCCCGTCTTTCAAGATATACGCAGTTGATTCACACATCTTAAATCATCTCCTTGACTATTTTTATTACCTGGTTTACCAAATGGGGCAAAGGCTCATCTGAAACACCAACGATCTTGATTTTCTCCTGTGTTAGGGGAATCAGGATTTTTTTGGCGCTGCTTGAACTCACTGCGGCGGCCATTTCAGGAGTGACTTCACCCATCATTGCGTTGGCCATTAAAATACCGAGAGGTCCGATGATCAAATCCACTACCCGGCTGGTACAAACGATGGCATTTTCCCCCGTACCACCCCTGTTGGCCCCGGCCTTCATCATCCTCGATGTTGCAATAGAATTGGTGCCAAGGGCTAAAATTTCCAGGTCAGCGCCAATTGAATGTCGCAATCCCTTGATAACGGTTGCTCCGATACCCCCGCCCTGTCCATCCATAACCATCAGTTTCATGGGTTTAACCTGTCCCGGTAGCGCCATCGGCGCCCAAAAAAGAAATTGCATCCTTGGTTAAAAAAATATATTTTCATCATTACAAAAATCATCAAATAGTTGAGTAGTTGAGAGGGTAACATGAATTCCGGATTATCCGGGTTAGGGGTTTTAAGTGGTATTTCAAACAATTATTTTTGCAATAGCGGCCTACATCACCGGGGCAATCCCTTTTGGGAAAATAATCGCCAGATATGTGGCGCGGATTGACATCACCAAGCAGGGCAGTGGAAATATCGGGGCCACCAACGTGGCGAGAGAACTCGGTATGAAATGGGGGATAATCACCCTCATTCTTGATCTGCTCAAGGGTTTTGTCCCAGTCGTTCTCTTCTCTCACCTTTTTTCTCAAACATGGCCAACCCATGAAATAGCCTTGGCTGGCATCGGTATATGTGCTCTATTAGGGCATATGTTCCCTATATTCCTTGGATTTCGGGGTGGAAAAGGGGTCGCAACCGCATTGGGCGTCTACCTCGCGCTCTCACCATTATCGTGTCTTTGTAGCCTCGTTCTGTTTATCATAATTGTAGCCATATGGGATTACATTTCTCTTGGTTCAATCCTCTCAGCGGCTGCCATGCCCCTTTTTCTTATGCTGTTCGGCAAGCCGCAACCGCTTATAATCGGCTCATTGATTATGGCGCTCCTGATCTGTTACAAACACAAGGTGAACATCCAAGACCTGATCAGGGGCGAGGAGCGAAGATGGAAAGACCGCAAAGGGAAAGATGGGAGCAATCAACCCAACAGCTCAAGCAGCCTGTCTAACTCATCGTCGGAATAAAAATGGACCACAAGGCTACCCTTACTCCCCCGTTTCTTGATCTCGACTTTCGTGCCAAGAGACCTTTTGAGGTTATCTTCTAATGATTGCAGATAAGGATCCTTGGTAGATCCCTTCTCCCTCGTATTTGTAGAGTCCTTTCCCCGCTTCGCCAATGCCTCCGACTGCCTGACAGAAAGCCCTCTTTTAATGATGGTATTTCGAAGGGTCCACTGATCTTCACTGTTCTTTAGGCCGGCGAGTAACCGCGCATGGCCCATACTTAGGTGACCGTCAATCACATCCTGCTGTATCTGTACCGGGAGCTTCAGGAGCCTCAAAAGATTGGTTATGGAAGAACGGTCCTTACCCAATCGTTTGGCCAGGACATCCTGCGTAATTCGGGTTTCTTCCAAGAGTTTTGCATAAGCAAAAGCCTCTTCGATGGGATTGAGGTCTTTTCTGTGAATATTTTCAATCAGGGCCAGTTCTAAGGACTCAGTGGGAGTTACTTCCCTTACAACAACAGGGATGCGCCTGAGGCCGGCCTTTTGTGCCGCCCGCCACCTCCTCTCGCCCGCAATAAGCTGATATCCTGTCTCCGTCTTGTTGACCAGTAGTGGCGTAATAATCCCTTTTTCCTTGACGGATCGTACCATTTCTTCCAGTTCATGGGGAGAGAACGTCTGTCTTGGCTGATAAGGATTGGGTTCAATTACCTCCACCGGGCATTGAAAAAACTGCTTATCTCTATCATCAAATTCATCGGCGTCAGGAATCAGCGCCGACAACCCCTTTCCAAGGGCCTTTCGTTTTGGCATGGTGGCCTATTCCCTCCCGATCAGTTCCTTCGCAAGGGCCAGATAGCTCTGTGCCCCTTTGGAACCGATATCATAAAGTATAATCGGTTTCCCATAACTCGGGGCCTCGCTTAAACGGACATTACGTGGAATTACAGTCTTGAAAACGCGTTCTTTAAAAAGCGCCCTGGCCTCATCCGCAACCTGGCGTGACAGATTATTGCGGCTATCATACATGGTTAACAGGATACTGGCAGACCTGAGAACTGGATTAAGGCCCCTTTTCACTGCCTTTGCAGTAGTCAATAGCTGGGACAGCCCTTCCAAGGCGTAATATTCGCATTGGAGCGGTACGAGAACAGACTCTGCGGCGGTAAGGGCATTTACCGTCAAAAAGCCTAAAGATGGGGGGCAGTCCAAAAAGATGTAGTCATATCTTTGTCTGAGGGCTGTTAGCGCATTGCGGAGGCGGAACTCCTTTGATTTCATGGAGACCATCTCCACCTCTGCCCCGATCAGGTCTCCGGTGGCGCCAATCAGGTGGAGGCGTGGCAGGGGTGTTTCGGTGATCGCCTCTTCAGAAGGGAGCTCTCCGAACAAGACATCATAGAGGCCCTGTTCAAGGGATGCCGGATCTACACCGAGACCGGTGGTGGCATTTCCCTGCGGGTCGCAGTCGATAAGGAGGCAATCCTTTTCTCCTGCAGCAATGGACGCAGCGAGGTTTATGGCCGTTGTGGTTTTGCCCACACCGCCTTTCTGGTTGGAGATAGAGATTATGTGTCCCATAAGATATATCCTGTGCGGAACGAAAATGCGCGCCGCAGAATAGGATTGATAACACAATCACTTGATATTGAAAAGACAAAAGAGTGTTTCACGTGAAACATTTCAACGATGTAAGCACAGCTGTAATGCAAATTCAAATTGAATGGGACGCAGATCAGCGCTGATGGCTGCAGTTTATAGGAATGTTTCACGTGAAACATTACCGTGGTTGACAGCGCCGCCAAATTTACCCCCTTTTTTGTTCATCCTCCAAAGTCTGTGGCTCGCTGTTTTTTAATTCACTGTCATTTGACAGTCCGAGGCCTGAAGGGTATAAAAAACCTCAGGTGTTCACGGGTTCTTCCTCGTGTGGCTGTGATCTTCGACAGGGGTCAGAGGTGATATACTCCTTTCTTGCAGACCTTTTAGTGATTTTTCACTTTGTTTTTATCCTTTTTGTGGTTTTTGGAGGGTTATTTGTCTTCAAATGGCCCAGGGTTAGTTATCTGCATATCCCTGCTGTGGTATGGGGAGGGCTCATTGAAATCCAGGAGTGGCTCTGCCCCCTTACACCCATTGAAAACCGACTTCGACAGGTGGCCGGCGTAACAGCATACAAAGATGGCTTCATTCAACACTACCTGATTCCAGTCATCTATCCGACAGAGTTGACGCGGGAAGATCAACTTTTCCTTGGCCTGTCGGTCTTCATTTTGAATGGGATAATTTACATCTGGGTTCTGCTGAGAAGGTTACGCAAAAAGGGATGTGCCTGAACAAGGCATCCTTTTATCCAGGGTCATGCGCTTGACTCCTCTGACCGTTACAGATATTGTAACTATGGAAACCCTCTCCTAAAAGGGTCTATTTCTTGACTTCTTACGAGGCCATCAATCCTCGAAAAGCACGCTTTTGTTAAAATAAATTAGTATGTTAGGTAAATTGCGGAGCTTGTTGCTCTGACAATGCTACATAGATCAAAAAACCGGGTCTGATTGTTTTCCGGCCTCTCACCGGAAAACAATAAACATGTAAACCTCTGCGACCTCTGCGGCTTTGCGGTGAAAAAAATAGCTTTTGTTGAAAATCCTGCTGGTTATCTAATCGCACAGTTCAAAATTTATTGAAAGGCACTTTTTTGCTGTAAAGGAGATACGATGTTCATTGTCCATGTTTCTATCCACGTCAGGCCTGAAAACATTGCTGTTTTTAAGGATGCTACCCTCGAAAATGCCCGGAACAGCATCCAGGAGCCCGGTGTTGCGCGCTTTGATATTATGCAGCAACAGGATGACCCCGCCCGCTTCCTTCTTGTAGAGGTCTATCGAACACTGGGGGACCCGGCCCGCCATAAGGAAACCGAGCACTATAAGAAATGGCGCGATACCGTGGCCCATATGATGGCAGAACCCCGCACCAGCGTCAAATATACCAATGTTTTTCCTGATGAGGAGGGCTGGGATTAGCCGCGCAAATAGGGTCCTCGGCCTCAACTCTGTAGGGTTTACACCTTGAGAGCGAAAGGGGGCATTCTGGAAAGTTCTCGGTAATGAATCATGAAATTCGAATTCGCAACCGCCACCCGCATTATTTTTGGCCACCATGCAATAAAGGAAGTTGGGCCGATTGCTGCTGACATGGGTCACCGTGTCTTCGTTGTTACCGGCCGCGCCCCTGGACGTGCCGCGCCCCTGGTGGACCAGTTGAACGCTGAGGGACTGAGAACGGTTCTCTTTAGCGTGCCCGGAGAACCGACAACTGCGACAGTGTTTGAAGGGGTAGAGCAGGCCCGCCAGGCCGGGAGCGATCTGGTTATCGGCATAGGCGGGGGAAGCGTCCTCGATACGGGCAAGGCCATTGCGGCGCTTCTGACCAACAGTGGTAATTTGCTGGATTACTTAGAGATTATCGGACGTGGCAAAGAGATTCTGCAGGCTCCCGCCCCCTATATCGCCATTCCAACCACGGCCGGCACCGGGGCCGAAGTCACACGCAATGCGGTCATCGGTTCGCCGGAACATGGCGTAAAGGTCAGCATGCGCAGCCCCCTGATGCTGCCCCGTCTCGCTGTGATTGATCCCCTGCTAACCCTGTCCATGCCCCCTTCCCTAACCGCCTTCACCGGCCTTGACGCCCTAACACAACTGATGGAGGCATTTGTTTCAAAGAA
>Ga0207996_1002165_pt1 | contig 12361 bp, 13 predicted proteins | sample AntAceMetag02UKG_FD_184773 | JGI IMG/M metagenome (GOLD analysis project Ga0207996, IMG submission 184773) | Saline lake microbial communities from Ace Lake, Antarctica - Antarctic Ace Lake Metagenome 02UKG (SPAdes) (version 2) | ecosystem: Environmental > Aquatic > Non-marine Saline and... | reverse complement strand
GTGGATAAGTTGAACAACAGACCAAGAAAATGTCTTAACTTCAAAACGCCCTATGAAGCGTTTGAAAGCTTAACAGGCGTTAATGTCCAAAAAATAATGGGCTATGCACTTATCACTTGAATTCAGGACAAACTCATATCATGGGATTTCATTATATGGGGCAAGGAACTGTAAAGTTTTAAACAACACTGTGGCGAGTGTTTTCCGTTCGGTGAAACCAACAAGTGCACCTATAAGAATCTACCCTCATAAAAATGGAAAGCCAGGAACGGGGAATACAGTTCGGAATAATTTTATGAATTATATTTCTACAGAAAATAAGGGTGTCACAGGGGGGGGAGTAGCTGATTATAATATAATTGGTTTTAATATTTCAGAACACTTTGTTGATTTTGAAAATTTTAATTTCAGACTTAGATCAACATCAACAGCAATTAATGCAGGTTCTTATATTGATGCGCCGAAGATAGACATAACAGAAACTAGCCGTGATGGAGTCCCCGATATAGGAGCGTATGAGTTTAAACTTTGAGGTTAGTTAAGCTTCCCCTTTTTAAGGTGATAAGTTGTCTAAGAGGATTCCCCATTTTGTTGTAGTGATGTTTTGCCTAATGGGTTTTGCTGGATTGCCTGCTACTATGGTGTTGCTTTTTACGTTTGTGGTAACAACAGCACCAGCACCAACAACAACTTCATCACCAATTGTCACCCCGGGAAGTATGATGCTTTGCGCACCAATGAAACAGTTTTTTCCAATTTTAACATCGCCTCTAATATTTCTCGCCATATCGTGACAGAGAATAGTTGCTCCAAATGCGAGGTATGTTCCATCCCCTATGATCACCCCTTTCGGGTTACGTTTGTCCAGATTTGCTTTTAAGGAAATCCGAACATCTTTACCAATCGTCATGCCACATACTTTTCTAAAATAAATGTTCCGTAACAGAAGGAGCAGATGCCTGATTTGTACCAAAACCATTTGGAGGTATTTATTGGTTAGCATGGGGATCCTACAAGTAATTATGGTTGTGTTGTTTTTGAAATATGTTTATTAATCTCAAAAGTGAGCACTTCGTAAGCTTTATTATTCCAATGCAAGGCATCTTTGGAGTATGCTGTATTCCATGATCCAGTGCCGGGTTGAAAGAAAACCCTCCTCATATCAATGACAGTAACGTTTTTAGAGGTTTCGTTCAATAAGCTGAGCGATAATTGGTGACTAGCTTTTTCTATTCCCTTTCCCCATATTAACAGCTTGAAGAAACTAGGTGAAATTGGTGGAACGATAGTTAAAACTATTACGTGGCTATCACTTGAAGAAAGGTTTTTTATAATTCTTTTTATGTTGAGTAATGTTTTGGTTTGAATTCTTTGTTGATTGTTTGTGTCTAACATACTAGCAGTAACAAGATCATTTATGCCCACTTGAACTATGTACCATTTTGGATTGATATCAAAAATGGTATTTTCAACTAGATGTAAGGTCTCTTCTGTTGTTGCCCCTGCAACGCCATAGTTGATGGGTTCAAAGTTTGCTCCGAAATCAGGTTCCCCCCACTCAAAGATTCGAGAATCCCCGTATAATATTATATTGTTACTTTTAATTGTAACGTGATTGGGATAAGTTTTTTTTAATTTATAATTATAAAGTCGGTTTGTTTTCTTTTGTTTGTAGTATGAAAAAGTTGTGGTGGCCAAAATACCTGAAGAGAGTACAAAAGCTAAGACTAAGTAAAAAATGTTTTTCATTTAAATGTCATGAGATATTACTTGTTAAGTTGCAGAAATTTGAATGTAGTAGCATCGATTGATCTTAGCATTTCTTTTTAAGGTTCCCTAGTAAAAGGTACTTTTTCGCTACGTTAATGAATCATTCATCTGATTGGTGGACTCAATTTGTATAATACAACCCCAGCATTTTTAACCCTTCTTTCTTTTCTAAGCCTAAGCATTGTAATGGTAAGAAAAGAAAATGTGGTTGTTCCACTGATTATTTCAATGTGTTTTTTACCGGCAGATATCTCCGTTAAAATCGGGACTCTTGATTTTTATGCTGTCCGAATAATTGCTCTAGTTGCTCTGCTTAAAATATATGCCTGTGGTGATCATGTTAGGATTCGGTTGAATGTAATAGATAAGTGTTTCATTATATACAACTTGTTAGGGACGATTGTGTATTTGCTAGCTAGTCACGATAAGTTTGGAGCCTTTATATTTAAGAGTGGAGTCTTCGTCGATAGTATCATTATTTATTTGGTTATTAGATACTCTATTTATTCAAGGGATAGTATACGGTTAATAATAAAAATATTTTCTATTTGCGTGATTGTGTTGTTGCCATTTGTACTGTTTGAGTTTTATTCCGCAAATAATTTGTTTTCAGTTCTGGGTCGGAGTGCAATTTCTGTCCGGGATGGTGAGATTCGGGCTGCTGGTACATTCAGTCATGCTATCTTGTTTGGCTCTTTTGCTGCTGCATTAGTACCACTTTTCTGGGCTGATTATAAAATTGGAAAGAGTAAAACTAGGTTAGTGTCTATTTTTTGTTGTGTGTTTTTTGTATATGCTTCTTCCTCCAGTGGGCCTATAGTAGCACTTGCAGCAATGATTGGCTTTCTTTGGTTTTTTAAGTGGAAGCAGTATAGCTCTGTATTAGCACGAGTTATGTTCTTTACTGCATTGTTTATTCATGTGATAAGGGAATCACCGTTATGGCATTTCCTGTATGTCCGAATATCAATTAAAGGCAGTTCAACTGGATACCACAGATATATGTTGGTTGATGCCGCCGTCAAAGAATTTTCTAATTGGTGGTTGCTCGGTTATGGAGATCTTGGACCACAATGGCATACCAAATATTGGCCACATACTTGGGCGACATTTACAGACGTGACCAATCATTATTTGTTGGAAGGGGTCCGAGGTGGCTTCTTCACAATGCTGCTGTTTATAATATTGTGTTATAAGGTCATCACAACATTAGTTGCATATTCAAAATCTCAAACTGAAATTGATGATCAGTGGTTATGGTGGGGAGTGGCAGTCATGATGATTGGCCATTGTGTTACATTTTTATCTGTTGCGTATTTTGGTCAAATTACCATGCTTTTATACTTAACCATAGCTATTGCAGCATATGCTTATGATGAACGTTGGTTCTCTGACAGCCTAGATCATCGAGATGTCTGATATGCTGCTTTCCATTTTAGTCATCAGTTATAATACGTGTGATCTAACACTTAAGGCTTTGGATTCTGTTTTTTCAGTAGACTGTGCACATACCCCTTTTGAGGTTATTGTTCTTGATAACAACTCAATAGATAATTCTCCGGAAAAAATTTACAATGCTTTCCAGGGTAGGGTTCACCTTATAGCTAATAAAGAAAATATTGGTTTTGCAGAGGGCAATAACGAAGCCGCTAAAGTAGCCACTGGTGAATACCTGCTATTGCTGAATCCAGATACCTTGATATTGGATCAGGCGATAGATAAACTCTTATCTTTTGCTAAAGATAAGTCAGAGGCAAAAATATGGGGCGGTAAAACGTGTTTTGCCGACGGAAGGCTTAACCCATCTTCGTGTTGGCAAAGACAAACCCTTTGGAGTCTTTTTAGCCAGGTGATAGGGTTTTCCTCGTTGTTTCGTAAGACAAACCTGTTCAATCCTGAAGGGATTGGAGGGTGGGATAGGGAAGGCACTCGAACAGTAGATATTGTTTCTGGTTGTTTCCTGCTTATTAAAAGGGATTTCTGGGAAGAAATGGGGGGCTTTAACCCTGATTTTTTTATGTATGGTGAGGAGGCGGATTTGTGTCTGCGTGCAAAAAAAGAGGGTGCGAGGCCTATGGTTACCTCAGACGCTACTATTGTCCACTATGGAGGTGCTTCGGAGAGGATTCTTTCAGATAAATTGGTGCGACTGGTAAAAGCGAAAGTACTTCTAATTCGTCGCCATTTTAGCCCAGTTACTGTTCCACTGGGGGTGGCTATGCTTGCTGGGTGGCCTTTGTCCCGATATCTAATCCATGGGTTGTTGACATCTTTAGGAAAGAAAAAATCAGAAGAGTCAAAAAAAGTGTGGGGTGCAGTTTGGAGGCGACGAAAAGAGTGGCTTGCTTAGTGAATATTTTCTGTAGTAGTGAGACGTATAGTGACTTGTGAAATTTGTGACAATAGCATGGGTGAGTCGTGATCTCAGTTATTATTCCTGCCCACAATGAAGCTAACCTTATTGCTGAAACTCTTCAGGTTCTTTTACCAGCAGCACAATGCGGCATTCTTGAACTTGTGGTCGTTTGTAATGGTTGTACAGATGATACTGCTGGCGTCGTTCGTTCTTTTGGCACTAAGATTAAATGCATTGAAACATCTGTGGCATCAAAAACCAATGCCCTTAATTTGGGCGATGAGGCAACCTCTGTGTTTCCCCGTGTGTATCTCGATGCCGATATTGTCCTTTCTATAGAATCCGTAATGGCTCTAGCTGAAGAGCTCTCTAAAGGACATTGTCTGGCAGCCTCTTCTACTATGCGAATGGATTTTCGTGGATCATCATGGTTTGTTAAAAGTTTCTATTACATTTGGCAGCAATTACCTTATGTGAAAGAAGGCATGATTGGTACAGGAGTTTATGCTTTATCGGAGGAAGGGCGAGGAAGATTTGACAAGTTCCCAGATATAATTGCCGATGATGGTTTTATTCGGGCGATATTTAAAAAGGACGAAAGGGTAGCTGTTCAACAGAGTCATTCTGATGTGCGCTCTCCGGCTAAATTGTCTGATTTGATAAAAATAAAAACTCGAAGCAGATTGGGAAGATACGAGTTGGCTGAAAAATTTCCTGAATTAATGAATCGTGAAGAAAAAAAATATGGATCTGCTTTTCTTGTTTTACTTAGAACCCCGAGCAACTGGGTGAGGTTACCAATATATATTTATGTTAATATGGTGTCGCGAATAAGGGCTAAATATCAACGTAAATTATATGGTTTCAGTTGCTGGGAGCGTGATATGAGTAGTCGAGAAAAAAATATAGATAAGTAAGGTGCTTGAAAGTGTCAGCTAAGTTAAAAAAAATCATGTTAGTGGCATCAGCCGGTGGCCATTGGGTGCAGTTAAATAGATTGCTACCTGCTTTCGATGGTTGTGAGCTTATCTTTATGACTACTGAGGCCAAATATTCAACTACTGTTGGGGACAATCGGTTTATTGTTGTGCCTGATGCCAGTCGCTGGAATAAATTGAAGTTACTATGGCTTGCTTGCATCATGTTGGTACGTATTCTTCTTATCCGGCCTGATGTCGTCGTTTCAACTGGTGCAGCCCCTGGATTCTTAGCTGTTTTCTTTGGAAAAAAATTGGGTGCTAAAACGATATGGCTGGACAGCATTGCCAATGTTGATGAATTGTCTTTGTCTGGAAAAAAAGCAGGAAAATATGCTGATTTATGGCTTACTCAATGGGAAAAACTTGCTGTTCCGGGTGGGCCTAGTTATGTCGGAGCGGTGTTGTGATATTTGTTACGGTAGGAGAACAATTACCATTTGATCGATTGATCCGCACTGTGGATGAATGTGCTCAAAAAACTGACCAGGAAATTTTTGCCCAGATTGGTGAGACTGAATGGAAACCAAAAACAATTGGATATAAAAAATTCCTTAACCCTGGTGAATTTAACAAGAAGTTCATAGAGGCAGATGTGATTATTGCGCACGCTGGTATGGGAACTATCATAACAGCCTTAGAATTAGGGAAACCGATAATTGTTATGCCTAGGAAAGCTTCATTGGGGGAGCACCGAAACGATCATCAATTTGCAACCGCTCAACGGTTTTTAAAACTCAATTATATAACAGTTGCTTTTGATGAGGTAGAACTAGTAGAGAAGATAGAGAGGTTCTCAGGAGGAGAGAAGTTTGAACATGAGATTCGTAATATCGTTCCTAGTCCTCTGCTTATCAAAACAATTAGAGACTTTCTTGCCGATTAATTGTCGTGGTAATGATACTGCAAATCGAAGGTTCACTTTGTTCTCTATTTACCACCGAAGCAATTCTTTTTGCAGTGAAAGTGTTACGAGGACACGATGTTCATCATAACTGTCATTAATGACATCTGAGTTCTGTTGCCTGTATGTGTATTTGAGCGATGTCGTGTACCATTGAAGAAAACTGTATTTTAGTGAACCACCGGCCTCATAAATTTGTCTGTTGTAGACAGTCTCTTCTCTGAGTGTTTCACTGTCTATAGTGTTCAAATCTGCATTGGTTGCAGTGGTATTTGCTAAACCATACAGTATGCTTTCCTGTTGTTCATCGCGATAACTTGCCCATAAAGAAGCATTGAGGTCGGGTGTGAATTTATGGGAGAGTTTGACCTGCCATTTCCAGAAAGCAGTGAGGCCCTCATCTTTTCCTAGGCTGTTATTATTTTGTGAAAAATTCTGGATGTCGTAGCTTTTTACCACTCCTGCTGAGACATTTGATCTTTTTGAGAGGGCGTAATCCAGGTTAAGGTGAGCGTTGTAGTCCCAGTTTGCATCGAATGTTTCTGTTTTTTCATACGACGGACCGCCACCAAGTCCAAAAGAGAGTCGTTTACTAGGTTTATATTGGGCGCCAAAGGTTAGATTCTGGAGATTGGTGTCGTTGCGAAGGAGAGCATCATAGTTGCTGCCAGTATAGCTGTGAGTAGCTGAAAAAATCTTATGTTGGGTGAAAACCCAGTTAACGGCCGTTGTTGCACGATATTCAGACAAATCATTTGAAAGATTATCTGTATTGATAGCATCGGTTATGCCAGGGGAGGAATTTTCCAGGCCGTTCTCTACACTTGCAACTAATTCCTGATCCGGTGGATCAAAAAGACCTCGAGTGTAACTTGTGTAAAAATCAATATTCCATGATTTGTTGAATTGATGCAGCAAAGAAATATTTACGGTATGTTTGTCGTAATCTTCATATCCTCCAATACCCGTATCGTCATTTCGTAATATGCGATAGGTGTATCCACCGCCCAATGAACTGTTAGCTGCGTACGCGTATTTTGAGCTCAGATTGAAGTCGTTGCTCCAGTATCGTTTGCGACCTTTATTATAGTCAGAGCTGTTGTCGTCTTCTATAAGATCTGGGTCGTCTGAATAAATGAAGCTGTCACTGAGATCAAAACGTAAACGATTGGTGAAATTTCGATAGGCTGAAATCCGGAAATTATGATCGATATTACTCTGGCTTTCCTCCTGGTCGTAGCTAAGACTGGGATTAAAACGGATGGTGAGATTGTCGATGCTGCTTTTTGTCTCAAAAATAAGAAGGGGACCAATGCTGAATTGTTTTAAAGAGCTGCTCTGGTTTATATCTGTGAGTGCTTTTGTATCGTCTCTATCATAAACAGTTTCATCATAATCATAGTTTAATGATAGGCCCCCGGTAAGGGTGTTGAGACGTGCATATGCAGAGTGGGCAAAACAGAGTGTTGTGAATAGAACCAGAGTGAGGGGGAATAATAATTTGCTCATGACTGTATTAGTAGCACAAAGTTAGGATATATAGTTGCTATTCAACGAAGGAAAGATAACTACCTCTGTCCATGGAATTTGTAGTGTTTATGCAGGGGCTAAAGCCCCTGTTCCAATGTTTTGTAGACGCTTTAATAGTGATGGATTCGTAAAAAACCCCCTGCTCCGTCATTCCAGAAAAAGTGGGAATCCGGAACAGGTTAAAATGAATAGATTCCCGTCTTTTCGGGAATGACGAGATATACCAGAGTATGATTTTTTTTACGATTCCATCAATAGTAACCATAATTGTTTATTTGGTATTCACCATGCTATGAAACGGCGCAATGTTTACCCGGAATCTGGGGACACGATTCCAATTTAAAAGACAGAGACAAATTGGGTCATGTCCCCAGTTTCCTACCATCTTATTAGTTATTCAATTCCGGCTCAAACTCAAATTCAGTGAAGTTACGTTTATTTTATAGTAGGTAATTTCCCAATTATTGGAATGTCGACTGCGCCGGTTACATCGTTCTTATGACGAATATTGCCACGATAATAGTCCCATCCAAGGATGGGGACGATAGCTGCAGCAGCACCAAGTAAAAGCCCTATGATGATGATTTGAAGGCGCTTGTCCTGTGATGGGTGCAGGGGGGCTTGGGGCGGGTTGATAACCTTAATGTTATTTACTACTGATTTTTCTTTTCTTACCAGATCCAGGTAGATATCATCTATTCGTTCATAGCGGACCTTCGCATTTTGTACTTTGTTTTGTAAAACATCCAGTTGGGCTTGGAGTTCCATATCGGTAACCGATGAGAGCGCTGGCGGAATTTCAAATTTTTGTTTGAAGAGGCGAAGTTCTTTTTCTGAATCCTTCAGCAGCTTGAAATATTCATCTTTCTGGGTTTCGGTGAACCCAAGCTCATGACGGATTAGGCTTTTGTTGGTTTCCATGTTCAGGGCAACCCAGATATCGATATAGCTTTGTACTAAAACTGTTGCCATTTCCTGGGCATAGGTTGTGCCTGTTATCTGGATTACTCCCTTCCTTGGAATTCCCTCTATTGTGACACGGTTGCTGAGTTTATTGAGACGTTTTGGGGTGATTGTTGCCTGTGCAGTTGGGTCAACCGGTTCTCTTTGTAGAATTTTATCTTTATAAGGAGATATTTTTTTCTTTAACTGTCCTATGACCCCCAAAGGAGTTTCCAGGTCGGCATGCATTTGTTTGGGAAGGATCTTGAAAACCTCTGTCCGAAATGCAGTACTGTTCATGCGCTCAACAGCGGCTGTTATATCATTCTTGCCACCAGACCTTGCCGAAATTTCTTCTGTAACTTCTGAAATCATCTGGGCCCGGGGAGTTTCCAGTTGAGTAACAGCTGTGCTGCTGTATTCAGGCTGGACAATAAAGCTTACAGGTAACGCTAACGCCAGGCCAACAAGTGAGGAAAAGAGTACAATCCATTTATGTTCCAGGACGGGAGTCAGATATTTTGCTATAAGAAATTTCGGGTCAATCGGCCCGGGTTGAGCTTGTGGGTTCATTGGTTAGTATCAGGTGTTGGAGTGTTTACTTGAGTATGGATTTGTCTTTTTGTCTGGTGTATGTTCATTGAGAACTATACCATCAATTGATCCATTTCCCGCTTCAATAACATTTTTTGTTTCTTTTAGATCGTCCTTTGTTGTCCCGGACTGTTTTGTTATTAAAAGGAAATAATCCACCTCAGAAGTCAGGGAAACAATATTAACATTATTTCTGTTTGGAGCAAGAACAGGGGATGTATCAAAAACTATCAGGTCAAAATGATGCCTGATTGCCTGGAGTAGTTCGGGGATATGTGAGTAACGAATATATTCTGAAAAGTTGGCACAGTGTTCGCCAGCAGTAATGACACTTAAATTCTCTACTCCTGTATTTTTAACCACTGCCTGCCATGGCAGGTCGTTCTGAATAAGTTCTGTGAATCCATGTGACTGTGGGAGGTTGAAAAACTCATGTAGTCCTGCGCGACGCATATTGCAATCTATAAGAAGTACTCTCTTCTGACAGGAACATGCCGCATTGTACCCAAGTGCTACAGCAAGGAGACTGCTGCCTGTGTTGTCGTGGGGGCTGGCAATAAGAAGCGTATTACCACCGGATTCTTCCAGGCTGGAAAAGACTTTTTCCCGTATTTGGGTGAGTTCTGCATAGTGATAGGCCTTTTCTATTATCGGGTTGATAAAGGCCTGTTTTTGTTTTACTGGGGGACGGGAGGTATCTTTTGATAGAGAACGGACAGGTCTTTTGAAATGCTGTTTTTTGCTGACTTCCTCTTCATCCGACTCTTTACCGGGGATGATAACGAAGTTTACCTTATTCTGTGACTGGGATTGTATACCTGTAGCTGTTTGGGTCCCAGTTACTGTATAGGGATTTACCGATAAACCTTCCAGGTCAATATCATCTAGAGGGTTCAGCTCAAACAGCTCATTGCTGTCAGCTTCTTGAGCTGATGCCTCATTTATTTGATTCGGAGAAACACATATTTCATCAAGATCGAGCCCTTCAAAAGGATCAATTTTGTCTGCTGAATGGATGGTACTGCAAATGTCAGCTATGTTTGTGTTCTCTTTTGGCATATCAATCGTTAGTAGGGGGCGGTCTGGGGAAAAGTTGCAAAATATTTGAATAGTCGCTCTAACTTATCAGCATAGCATAAAAAAATACCATTTACCACCTGAGCAATTCTGAGCTAAAGAGTTTGTAAAACATTTGTAAAGGCATTATGGAAAGGCTTGTGTGAAATCAGTAGGTTCAGGGAAAAAGAGTCAAATGGATCTCTTCCTATAAATTACATTGAAAATTTCCAGTAGTTCTCGGCCCAAGGCAGAATATTCTTTAGCACCGTTGCTGTCGGGTGCCGATTCGATCACCGGTTTTCTTTCCACATGGGCCATATCAATTTCAGGACTGTTATGGATATGAGTGTGAAAAATACTTATTCCCTTTTGGGTAAAATATTTTATTATCTGATTGAGGTTGTATGCGGAATTGCCCCAGTCAGGATCATATTTAGTAATGAGTACAGCAAGGAGTTTTAATCTGTTGTTGTGCTTTCGGATCCCTCCAATGAGTTCAAGATAAGCAGCTAAGCCATCAAGGGCGAATTGGTCGGATGGCGGAATGGGGATGATAACATAATCCGATGCCATAAGGGCATTATTCATCATTACCCCAAGATTTGGCGGGGTATCGAAAAAGACAAAATCGTATTCATTTAATTTGGGGTCTTGGTTGACCAGCCGTCTGATCCCTAAAACTGCGTCCGAGTGTTTTGCATTTTTTCTTTCCCAGAGCATGCATTGAGTTGTGTTTGGAATGATTTTCAATCTGGGATGATAAGTTTTACAGGCAAATTTTGACAGCAGCGTTTTTCCTTTGGGGGCTTCAAGTGCATCAATAAGGGAGTACTTGTTTCGGTCATCAAAATTTTCCAGTAGAGTGGAGGAACAGTTGGATTGGGGATCTGTGTCGATAATAAGGACTTTCTTCTCAAGGTTTGCCAGGTAACTTGCAAGGTTGATAACAGAGGTTGTCTTACCGACCCCTCCTTTACGGTTTCCAAAGGTAATAAATATAGGTGGATCTTGGCTTGTCATATGGTAATACCTGATGCTATCTATTTTTACTGATTTTTGTGTTTGAGGAGTCAAGCGCACAAAACGGTTACAGTTAAGATTATAATACAAGATATGAAATAGCAAGTTGGAAATACAAGGGTTTTCCCTTCTGCTACTTGTTGGGGGACTCTTTTGAAAGTCAAAAAAATGTAAAGCTATATAAGGACTAAATTTATGAGTAATGTAATGAAAGGAATACTTTTTTCAGCTCTGATCTTTCCAGGAGCAGGACAGATTATCCTCTCAAGGTACCGCCGGGGCGCTGTGTTTTTTGCTATCGCCTTCATTAGTGGGATTCTCTGTGTTACTGCTGTCGTTCGCCAAGCAGTCGTTATGCTGCAGAATATCGTTGCCGCAGGAGAGGTGGCGACAATACCAAAAGTAATGTCTATTGTCGCTGAAGCATCAACTACTGCCTCATCTGTTTTTATGAAGGTATCGTTTTTGATTATGTTTTGCTGCTGGCTGGCCTCGGTTGCAGATGCGTGGCGGATTGGAAAGGAGTTGGACGAGAAGCCTGCTGATATTTGATGATTTTTTTGTAACTCTTCAGCAGCACCCCATCTTGGCTCGTTTAGGATTTGTCGTATAGCCAACTATTACGCCAAAACCTAAACGAACCAACTTGGAGCACTGCTAAACAGTTACATCCCTTTCTTATTAGTACTTTACAGAATGTTCTCGTGTTTTTTCAAAGAAAATATGTAACTATTCACCATGCTATTGAATGGCACAATATTTATCCGGAATCTGAATCCGGAATCGGGGGACACGATCCCAATTCAAAAGACAAAGATGAATTGGGTCATGTCCCCAGTTTCCTAGCAGCGTATTCGTTATGCAATTCCGACTCAAACTAAATCTCGGTGAATAGCAACTATGTCGAGAATCAACTAAAAAATTGCCTTTCTATGTTTATTTAATCCCATAATTTTCTTGCCATGGTGTGCCATTTTGGGCCATGGCATTTAAAATTCGTAATAACTTTTTAATGCAAGCAACCATTGCCACATTATGATGCTTCCCTTTCCCAATTAAACGATCATAAAAGGATTTAATCACAGGGTTATGCTTGATAGCTGAAAGAGTACCCATATAGAGAAGACCTCTTAATGTCTTACGTCCTCCCTTAATTTTACTCTTTCCTTTATGCTTCCCACTATCATGACAGTAGGGAGCTACACCAAC
>Ga0207996_1002163_pt1 | contig 12364 bp, 10 predicted proteins | sample AntAceMetag02UKG_FD_184773 | JGI IMG/M metagenome (GOLD analysis project Ga0207996, IMG submission 184773) | Saline lake microbial communities from Ace Lake, Antarctica - Antarctic Ace Lake Metagenome 02UKG (SPAdes) (version 2) | ecosystem: Environmental > Aquatic > Non-marine Saline and... | reverse complement strand
CATTATTTTTCTACGGTGTGATTTATTTTGTTATTCGGAAGCTGCTGGAGTCGGTCGGGGTGCAACCGGTGGTTGTTGTGAAGAAGTATTGAAAAGGAGGTGATTTTGTGATTAATCAGTTTGAGATAATGATGAATCCGGAGAAATATGGATATGAGCAGTGTCCACATTGTCATGGATATGGCTCTTCGTTGAAAGATCCGGTCGGTGTAAATCAGTGTACGAGATGTAATGGGTTAGGATTGATGAAAAAAGGGTAGTAATATGCAGAATAATAGGGGCGCTTTGATAGGCCTCTTTTTTTTCGGGGTTTTTATTGGTGTTTGTCCTATATGTTGTGGATAAATTAAGAAAAATGTAATAATTCATATTTTATTTGCTTTTTTGACCGGATATGACAAAATCGAGTGCAATAAACTGTTATGACATAAAATTTGCAATCATTGTTTAGTGTTCACTAATTAATAATTGTTTTGGAGAGATATAAATTTGACAATTGATCAAAAATATATGGCCATTCGAGAATCAACAGATAAAGACAACGTCCTGTATGCAAAATTTATAAGCCCAATTGATTTCGCTAACTTTTCATGTAACCATATTGAATTATGGACTAAAGTACAGGGTGCAATAATAAACCATTCTGAATATGGGGTGGGGAAGATTCTTCGCATCGAGCAACGTTCTAATTATATCCCATTGATTTATGTTCTTTTTGAAAATGAAAACGAGGAAAGAATCTTTAATTCCGATGGTTTTAAATCTGGCATAATAGAAACCCTGCAAATTTCCAAAGCACTGCACGAAGAGTTTCAGGAGTGGAAAAAGCAATATGAGCAAGATCGTCAACAAAAGTGTAACTATATACAAACCCGTTTTGTTGATTTTGGTGTTAATTCTCTTTGGCATATGACACATAATGAGAATGTTATTAACATTCTAGAGCATGGAATAATGAATCACTACGATGCAAAACAATTTGAACGGGTTGACATTTCGGATCCTGGTGCTCAAAGATGGCGGGAATGCGTTGAACCTTGTTTTAATCGGAAAATACATGAATACGCTCCGTTATTCTAGGGATTAACCCAAGCGAGACCCGGGATAATCCCCAGCTTTGTTTTATTTACAGATTTGTTTTGACACAGTTTGTATTATTAGATATGAGTAAAAGTAAATGAGCGTGGGAAGTTACAGGCCCAACCTTTTTTTCATTCCTAAAAATCAATTTTAATTGCCTGCAATTTCTTCATTTCTCCCGGAATTAATCTGACCTTAAAAAATGAGAAAAAATTAAAATTTCCTGTTTTTGACCGTATATGACAAAACCAGTATTTATACTCTCAAGTATTGTATTGGTTTCATGAAGTTCGCAAGCCCTTGTTTTTGTTAAGTACTCCTTCTAAACAAAATTTTTTACTAACGAATTTGATTATGAATAAAAAGTATTATGCGCATTCTCTTGAGGGACGGCCTGTTGAAGAATGGCAGCCACTTGTAGAACACCTGGAAAATGTTGCTGCTATAGCATCTGAGTTTGCCAAGCCCTTTGGCGGGGCTGAGTGGGCATGTTTAGCGGGTTTGTTGCATGATAAGGGAAAAGAGTCAAAAGCTTTTCAGGCTTATTTGCGACGTGCAAATGAGATTATTGATGAGTTTGCTGAATATTATAACGGCAGAGTTGACCATTCTACCTTTGGTGCTCGGGTTGCTTATAATATTTCAAATCAGGGAGGGAAAATTCTTGCTTATACCTTGGCCGGTCATCATTCCGGACTGATAGATTGGCAACGGCATGCAACCCATGGATTAAAATATCGTCTTCAAGAAAAGAAGATTGAAAGTATAGAAAATATTATTAGTGATCTGAATATTCCGAAATTATTGCCAATTAATTGTGATCAAAATAATTTTGGCTTTCAACTTCAATTTTTTGTGCGGATGATATTCTCATGTCTGGTTGATGCGGACTTTTTAGATACCGAAAAATTTCTTAATCCTGGTAATAACGAGCTTCGTAAAAATAGCCATAATTTGGAGGAGCTGAATGATCTTTTTCATGATAATTTTAATGCTTTGCGGAAATTTTCAAATAAATCAAAAGTTAATCAAATACGAGAAGACATCTTAAAACAGTGTTTGAATGCAGCAGAGCTTTCCCCAGGTATGTTTTCCCTAACCGTTCCAACTGGCGGGGGTAAAACATTGGCGTCTTTAGCTTTTGCTCTAAAGCATGCTATGAAATATGGAAAACAACGCATTATTTATGTTATTCCCTTTACAAGCATTATTGAACAGAATGCACAAGTTTTTCGTGATATGTTGGGGGATGAAGCCGTCTTGGAGCATCATTGTAATTATATAAATGATGAAACTGATTGGAAAACGAAACTTTCTTCTGAAAACTGGGACGCACCAATTGTTGTAACTACAAATGTACAATTCTTCGATTCATTCTTTTCAAATAAAACATCCAAATGCCGAAAACTTCATAATATAGCAAACAGTGTCGTGGTTTTTGATGAAGTTCAGGCTATCCCAGTAGAGAAGCTTCAGCCCTGTCTTGAAATTATTAGAGAACTTTCCCTTAACTATAATGTTTCTTCTGTTCTATGTTCAGCCACACAACCTGCGATTCAGCAAGCGAAGGATTTTAGAAGTGGTTTGAAAGATGTGAGGGAAATAATGCCGGATGTTAAAGGTCTTTTCCAATTATTAAAAAGAGTTGAAGTCAGTCACATCGGAAAACAAGAGAATGGTGATATCGCAAAAAGAATGCAGACTAAGGATCAAGTATTATGCGTTGTTAGTACTCGGAAACAAGCACAGGATATTTTTGAAAAATTAGGGGTTAGTAAAGATAATTTTCATTTAAGTGCCTTAATGTATCCGGCACATCGAACTCGAATTTTAATTGAGATAAAAAAAAGATTAAAGGAGAAACAAAAGTGCCGGGTGGTGAGTACTCAACTGATTGAGGCCGGGGTGGATGTAGATTTCCCTGTCGTCTTTCGTGCTCTTTCAGGTATGGATTCTATTGCGCAAGCTGCCGGACGATGTAATAGAGAGGGCTTGAGGTCTAGGGGTGAAGTTTTTATTTTTGAACCAGAGGCTGGAATTCCTGCCGGATTTTTTAGGCAAACGGCTCAATGTTCAGAAAGATTGCTGGATAAATTTAAAGGTGAGTTGTTAGAACCAGAATGTATTCGTGAATATTTTTTAAATTATTACTGGCAAAACCAGGATCGAATGGATAAAGACGGAATTTTAAATATTTGTCAAAAAGCAGAAAGGGGTAATATTCAATTTGAAGAAATAGCTGAATTTAAAATGATTCAGAATGCAACTGAGCCGATTGTTATTGCTGTTGAAGATATTGCCGAAAAATTAATAGAAAAGCTTTCTTTTGCAAAATATCCTTCGGGTATTTTACGACAATTGCAGCAATACACTGTTCAAATATATCCTTATAACCTGGGAGAGCTGGATGCATATTTGGAATCTAATAAATATATAAGGATATTACGTTTAAGTTCTTTATATGATGAGAAGGTGGGTTTAGTCAAGGATGTGCCTGAATATTTAAATATAGAAGATACTATTATATAAGGAGGATAACGATGGGATATGGAATTAAATTGCTGGTGTGGGGTGATTATGCCTGTTTTACACGTCCTGAAATGAAGGTGGAAAGAGTTTCCTATGATGTTATGACGCCTTCTGCTGCACGTGGAATATTAGAAGCAATTTATTGGAAACCCGCAATTCGCTGGGTTGTCGATAAGATTCATGTGCTAAAGCCGATTTGTTTTGAAAATATTCGCCGAAATGAACTTTCAAATAAGGTTACAGTAAAGAATAAAGCAATGGAAGAGGGGAATAAACTTGTCCAGCAAATTATTGAAGATGAACGACAACAGAGAGCATCGATGGTGCTTAAAAATGTTGAATATATTGTTGAGGCTCATTTTGAGTTTACAAGCAAAGAAGATAACAACGAGGGCAAGCATTTGGACATGTTTAATAGACGAGCCAGTTCAGGACAATGTTTTCACAGACCCTATTTTGGATGCCGAGAATTTCCGGTCAGTTTTAAACTGTGCGAAAAGATTCCTTCTTCAGAATATTTGGGGGAGCGGGACTTGGGTTTTATGCTGTACGATATTGATTTCAAGAACGATATGTCCCCCCAATTTTTTAGAGCAGTTATAAAAGATGGTGTGATTGACTGCAGGCAGGAGGTAGTCTCATGATTATTCAATCCCTTGTTTCATTGTATAACAGGTTAAGCAAGGAAGAAAAAGTTCCTCCTCTGGGATTTAGTGTGGAAGATATTGGTTTTTCAATAGTAATAAACAAGCAAGGTGATCTGGTGGGTGATCCTCAGGACTTAAGGTCGTCAATAAAAGCAAATGTTTATGAATATCGTCAATCTGTTGTGCCATATTCCAATAAAGTTAATGTCCGGTCCTCTGGCGCAAAGAACGTGGCGAACTTTATGGTTGATAAGGCAGATTATATTTTTGGGATGTCGGGTAAAACAAAAAAGGAAGTTCATCATAAATCTTTTACTGATTTAATTGATCAGGTTTGCTGTGATGTCGATGAAGATGGGGTAAAGGCAGTTAAATTGTTTTTATCAAAATGGAAAGCAGAAGATGCTGCTGCTTTGAAATATTGGGATGAACTGAGTGGAGATAAGGGGAAATGGATTGCTTTTGAACTGGAAGGTGAGCGTGGCTTTATTCATGAACGCCCGGAAGTTCAGAAATTATGGAAACAGTATGTGGCGGATCAGAAATATGAGGAGGGTCTGGACCTTGCATCCGGAGAGAAAAAGCCGATTCAGAAGCAGTATTCGCAGTTCAAATTTGGATCGGGTGCATCATTGGTATCTTTTAACGAGTCTGCTTATGAGTCATATAATAAAAAAAGAGGCCAAAATGCCCCGATTAGTGTTGATGCCGAATTTGAAAGTTCTACTGCCTTGAAATATTTACTGAGGAGTAAGGGGCAGCGATTAAAGATTGGTGATGCAACAACCGTTTTTTGGACAGAGAATAACTCACCAGTTGAAGCTTTTCTGGGGATGATCCTGAATCCCCAGGATGATGATACAAATCAGGATCTGCAAATATTTTTAAATGCTATTCGTTCAGGACAATACTCTTCAATCCCGGACTATGATGGCGTCGTAAAGTTTTATATCCTGGGCTTGTCTTTGAATAAAGCTCGCCTTGCAGTGCGTTTTTGGTATGTTTGCAAGGTGGATGATTTGATGAATCGGATATGTGAACATTTTAAACATTTAGAAATGGAGAAGAACAGAGATAATGATCCATTAAATCCGGGGATCTGGCATTTGTTGAAAGAAACAGCTCGCGAAACAAAAGATATATCACGATTACTCGGAGGAGCTTTAATGCGTTCAATTTTGGAGGGTACTCATTATCCATTGAATCTGTTTAATGGTGTTTTAAATCGTATTAGGGTTGAGCAGGCAAAAAAAGATAAAAATTCAGGAAAAAGTATTCCTAATATTAATTATTTACGAGCAGCAATTTGTAAAGCTGTATTAACAAGAAATTACAAAATGGAGGTTCCTATGTCACTGGATACAGAAAAAAATGATATTGCTTATTTACTGGGTAGATTATTTGCTGTGTTGGAAAAAGCTCAGCAGGGTGCTATCCCAGGTGCAAAGGTAACGATCAAAGATCGGTTTTACGGTTCTGCATCTGCAACACCTGCAAGTGTTTTTCCCCGGTTGTTGAGCTTGGCCACAAAGCATTACAAAAAAGCAAAATTTGGGCAGTACTATGAATCAATTGTTGCAGAAATAATGGAAGAGATAAATAGTAATGGTTTTCCAAATCATATGGATTTAAAACAACAGGGATTGTTTGCTATAGCCTACTATCAGCAACGTAATGCTTTATTTAAAAAAAAAGATAACAGTGAAAAAAGTGAGGAATAATATCTAGCAAAATTTAAAATAAATTTTTAATATTTATTTACAGGAGGAACAAAAATGAGTGAAGTTATTAAAAACAGGTATGAATTTATTTTGTTGTATGATGTGAAAAACGGTAATCCAAATGGTGACCCTGATGCCGGAAACTTGCCTAGAATAGATCCAGAAACAAATCATGGAATTGTAACTGATGTCTGTTTGAAGCGTAAAATAAGAAACTATGTTGACTTGGTTAAGGAAAATATTGCTCCTTATGAGATACATGTAAGAGAAGGAGCATTCCTAAGTGAGCATCATAAACGAGCACATTTAGCACTAGACAATGAAAAAGTATGGGTTTATGTCCCTTCTGATTTAAGAGAAGAGCTAATGAACTACAAAAATTACCCGGAGGGTGTTGGATTTGAAAATGAAGGGGTATATCTTAATTTAAGTAAAGATTTAGATAAAACAAAAAAAGTAGTCTTGAAGTTAAAGGATATTTCAGATGCTGCATTAGCAAAACTGAAAGAGTTGTTTGTTGATAGTAAAGATGCTGTAGCAAAAAAATGGATGTGTAAAAATTTTTATGACGTTCGTACTTTTGGTTCTGTTATGTCAACTGGAGACAAAACTTGTGGTCAAGTTAGGGGGCCAATTCAGCTAAGTTTTTCAAGAAGTCAAGATCCAATTTTAGGCTTAGATGTTTCAATGTTTCGCACGAGTGCTGTTAATGTAGACAAGCCAGAGGATAAAGGTCTGGGGGCGCGTAAAGCAATAGTTCCTTACGGGCTTTATCGCGCACATGGATTTATTTCAGCTCCGCTTGCAAAACAAACCGGTTTTACACAAGAGGATCTTGAGCTGTTTTGGAATGCACTCAAAAACATGTTTGATCATGACCGTTCCGCCGCCAGAGGCGAAATGGCATCACAAAAATTAATTGTATTTAAACATGATTCACCATTAGGCAATGCTCCTGCGCATAAACTTTTTGATCTGGTTAAGGTAGACCGTGTTGAAGATTCTGAAGGTCCGGCCAGGTTATTTAAAGATTATACGGTAAATATTGACAAAGATGGTTGCCCTCAAGGCGTTGAGATAATCGAAATGTTATAGTGAACTAAAAATGACTGATAAAGAAAAATCCCCCAAGCTCATTCCTCCCCACGGAGGCTACCGGGAACTGCAGTCATACCAGATGGCAGAAATTGCTTATGATGGTACGGTTGTATTTTGCAACCGTTTTATTAATATCCGCTCGCGCACGCACGATCAGATGGTACAGGCGGCTCGGAGTGGCAAGCAAAACATTGCCGAGGGATGTATGGCTTCAGGAACATCCAAAAAGTTTGAGCTGAAACTGGTTGGGGTGGCGAGAGCAAGTCTTGAAGAATTGCTCCTGGATTATCAGGACTATCTGCGACAGCATAATTTGCAGCTTTGGGGCAAAGACCACCAGAAGTCAAAAGAAGTCAGAACACTTTGCTATGCAAAGAATAGGTCCTATATGACCTATAAATCCTATATTGAGACTTCGCCACCGGAGGTGGCGTGCAACACGATAATTTGCCTGATTCATCAGGCAAATTATTTGCTGGATCAGCAGTTACGCACTCTTGAAAAAGCGTTTGTTAAAGAAGGCGGTTTTACTGAAAGACTCTACCGGATAAGGTCGGAGAGCCGCAAAAAAAGAAGATAAGTCGTATACGACAAATAGGTTCTATATGTACTCCGAAGATGACTTAATACCTCTCTCTGCTCTTCAGCACATATTGTTCTGTGAACGGCAGTGTGCATTGATCCACGTTGAACAACAGTGGGAAGAAAATCTTTTTACGGCTGAAGGCAAAATTATGCATGAACGTGTGCATGAAGAGGGTAGGGAGTCGCGTGGTAATATTCGTATTGAAAGTGGTGTTTCTTTGCGTTCACTTCGGCTTGGTTTGGTGGGCAAGGCAGATGTAATAGAATATCATAAACAGTCTGGTGACAGGTGGCATCCGTTTCCGGTTGAATACAAGCGGGGCAAGCCCAAAAAGGACAATTGTGATTCAGTGCAATTGTGTGCCCAGGCCATGTGCCTTGAGGAAATGCTGGATGTTGATATTCCAACAGGGGCATTATTTTACGGAAAAACCCGAAGGCGAAAGGATGTTGCGTTTAATGCTGCATTGCGTCAGGAGACTGAAAATACAGCGTTTCGGGTACATGAGCTTTTATCTTCAGGGATTACTCCCACAGCACAATATGAAAAGAAATGTGATAGCTGCTCACTTTTTGATATTTGTATGCCTAAAACCGCAGGGGATGGAAAATCTGTCAAACAATATTTAGATAAGGTGATTGAAAACTTGTGAAAAAACATTTAAATACGCTGTTTGTGACGACACCGGGAACATACCTTCACAAAGAAGGTGAAACAATTGCTGTCAAGGTTGATGGTTCGGTAAAATTGAGGTTACCGATTCATACAATCGGCGGTATTGTCTGTTTTGGGCAGGTATCATGTAGCCCTTTTCTAATGGGTTTTTGTGCTCAACGGAATGTGGGGATCAGTTTTTTAACAGAATATGGGCGGTTTTTGGCGCGGGTTCAGGGGGCTGTGTCTGGAAATGTTCTTTTACGGAGAGAACAGTATCGCAAAGCAGATAAAAAAGATTTTTCAGTTCATGTAGCAAAATCAGTCTTGGTCGGAAAAATTGCAAATTGCCGTACAGTTCTTCAGCGCGCATTGCGGGATCATTCAGAAAAGATTGAAACAGTAAAAGTTGATTATGCAGTGAAACGTCTGGGACATTCTTTAGGAAATGTGGAAAAAGAAGAAGATCTTGATGTGCTGCGAGGGTTTGAAGGCGATGCAGCGCGAGTGTATTTTAATGTTTTTGATCATTTAATTGTTTCCCAAAAAGAAGATTTTAAGTTTCAGGATCGTAATCGGAGACCCCCGCTCGATAATGTAAACTGTCTTCTTTCTTTTTTATATACACTGGTAATGCATGATGTGCGTTCAGCGCTTGAGGCTGTAGGGCTTGACCCTGCGGTTGGCTATCTTCATCGAGACCGGCCCGGCAGGCCGGGGTTGGCACTTGATTTAATGGAAGAATTTAGACCGTTCATTGCAGACAGGATAGTATTGTCTCTTATTAATCGTAAGCAGGTAAACAATAAAGGTTTTAAACAGGCGGAATCTGGTGCAGTTATAATGTCTGATGATACACGTAAGAAAATCCTTGTTGCTTATCAGATGAGAAAACAGGAAGAAGTTATGCATCTATATTTGGAAGAGAAAGTTACGATTGGTTTGTTATTTCATATACAGGCATTATTGATGGCTCGTTTCCTTAGAGGGGACATTGATGGTTATCCGCCTTTTATTTGGAAATAAAATGGAAAGGTTTTCTTTATGCTGATTCTCGTTAGTTATGATGTTGCAGTTAGTGATGATGGTGGTGCCAGACGTTTGAGAAGGATTGCTAAAGCATGTCAGGACTATGGGCAAAGAGTGCAATTCAGTGTATTTGAGTGTAATATCGATCCCGCACAATGGACTGTTTTGAAACAAAGGTTAATAGAAGAGATTGATTCAAACAGGGATAGTCTGAGATTTTATTATCTTGGATCAAACTGGAAACGCAGAGTTGAGCATGTTGGTGCAAAGGAATCTATCGATCAGGAGGGGCCGTTAATTGTTTAAAAGACTTGCGCGAACCCAAAGCCTTCTCAAAGCTGCTGGAAGGTTCGCGGATATCATTATGCTCTTGTAAATGGGGTTTCAAGTGCATAATGTTCTTTGATAATTGAATATTGATAATGAAATAAAACTGTTTTTATAGAGGTTCGCAAAAGCAATAGAATAATCATTGATATTTTAGTAGTTTATATGTATATAGTCGCACCCCTTGCGGGTGCGTGGATTGAAACATGTTATAGAACCTTTTGTTATACCGAAAACTTGGTCGCACCCCTTGCGGGTGCGTGGATTGAAACTAGAGATGGTGAGTGTTTTAATAGTAAAAGGCCATTCGTCGCACCCCTTGCGGGTGCGTGGATTGAAACCTTGAGTTGTGTAAGGCGATAGACTTAAACGTTAGTCGCACCCCTTGCGGGTGCGTGGATTGAAACTTGCATGAGCTTCAAAGGCCTTAAATCCCACGTTGTCGCACCCCTTGCGGGTGCGTGGATTGAAACAGAAGAAGGGCCTAATATCAAGCTAGGAAGCGGAGTCGCACCCCTTGCGGGTGCGTGGATTGAAACATCAATCCAATGATAAACGCTAAGCATAAAAATAAGTCGCACCCCTTGCGGGTGCGTGGATTGAAACATTTTGTCTTCGATGAGGGTTTTTTTGAAAAGATGTCGCACCCCTTGCGGGTGCGTGGATTGAAACTTGCAATTTTAAAAGGTGGGTCAAATTGATTAAAGTCGCACCCCTTGCGGGTGCGTGGATTGAAACTGATATTATTACGGTTTTTATTTCGGGTTTTTTGTGTCGCACCCCTTGCGGGTGCGTGGATTGAAACTTGAGATCATCAACCCGGCATTGTCCGGGAACTTAGTCGCACCCCTTGCGGGTGCGTGGATTGAAACCAGAATTAATAGTGGCATTAATCTGTTTTTGTAGGTCGCACCCCTTGCGGGTGCGTGGATTGAAACATCGGCCCAATCGAACGTCTGGAACCAGTACTTGTGTCGCACCCCTTGCGGGTGCGTGGATTGAAACTTTGAAACTATCATCTAACATCTTTTTGAAATAAGTCGCACCCCTTGCGGGTGCGTGGATTGAAACTAATGAAAACAATGGAAAATGGAGTTGCAACAAAGTCGCACCCCTTGCGGGTGCGTGGATTGAAACATTAAGGTGTGTGTGTGGCGTTCTGACACCCGATAGTCGCACCCCTTGCGGGTGCGTGGATTGAAACATTTTGTCAAACGACTCAGATTTTGTGACTATGTGTCGCACCCCTTGCGGGTGCGTGGATTGAAACTCCTGTTCCACTCTTCTACAGCACTTGTCATGGCGTCGCACCCCTTGCGGGTGCGTGGATTGAAACCATACGAAGAAAGGGTTGTTGAAATCCCAGACTGTTAGTCGCACCCCTTGCGGGTGCGTGGATTGAAACAGGGTGGTATGTTCGAAGAATATGATTATTTTTCAGTCGCACCCCTTGCGGGTGCGTGGATTGAAACAGGTTAGCAAAACTAGTGATGTAATAAACTATATGTCGCACCCCTTGCGGGTGCGTGGATTGAAACACAGCTTCCATACAAATAGCTTCTGTCTGTGTTTGAGTCGCACCCCTTGCGGGTGCGTGGATTGAAACCAGGAAAGTTTTGTTGAGCCAGTTGAGATTAATGACGTCGCACCCCTTGCGGGTGCGTGGATTGAAACTCCTGTTAATATTAGTATTGACTTGTGTATTAATGTCGCACCCCTTGCGGGTGCGTGGATTGAAACTTAAACGTGATGTAATAAACTATATTAAATAAAAGTCGCACCCCTTGCGGGTGCGTGGATTGAAACTTTACAGGCAAAAAGAAGCTATCAGCAATCTTGGTCGCACCCCTTGCGGGTGCGTGGATTGAAACTGTTTACCGTGTATCCTTCGGAAAAGTTAATCATGTCGCACCCCTTGCGGGTGCGTGGATTGAAACGTCGCTTGTTACATCAACATGAGATGTGGGTGTATGTCGCACCCCTTGCGGGTGCGTGGATTGAAACTTTACAGGCAATGGGCTTAAAATAGATGATACTGTCGCACCCCTTGCGGGTGCGTGGATTGAAACCAAATAGCCAACCATAACATACATAACGGATATTAGTCGCACCCCTTGCGGGTGCGTGGATTGAAACTTTGAATAAGTGCTACTCATAATTTTCTCCTTGGTCGCACCCCTTGCGGGTGCGTGGATTGAAACTAATACTCTCCAACAAAACCTGTGCTCTTTATCTCGTCGCACCCCTTGCGGGTGCGTGGATTGAAACTTGATAAACCAAAACCACCAAAACACCTGTTTATGTCGCACCCCTTGCGGGTGCGTGGATTGAAACTCCTCTTTATTGATGTTTAAGATTTCAAAAGTACGTCGCACCCCTTGCGGGTGCGTGGATTGAAACCTAATACAAACATCATAAGCATAAGCAGCATCATGTCGCACCCCTTGCGGGTGCGTGGATTGAAACTATATAATCAAAATCACCCCTTTTATGTAATGCAGTCGCACCCCTTGCGGGTGCGTGGATTGAAACACTCCAGCCAAACACAAGCTGGAAAAATAGCTTTGTCGCACCCCTTGCGGGTGCGTGGATTGAAACTTACACCAAAGATAACCTTGCTGTTAATTAATGAGTCGCACCCCTTGCGGGTGCGTGGATTGAAACTTTATAGGCAATGGGCACGGCCCATCATA
>Ga0207996_1002161_pt1 | contig 12370 bp, 9 predicted proteins | sample AntAceMetag02UKG_FD_184773 | JGI IMG/M metagenome (GOLD analysis project Ga0207996, IMG submission 184773) | Saline lake microbial communities from Ace Lake, Antarctica - Antarctic Ace Lake Metagenome 02UKG (SPAdes) (version 2) | ecosystem: Environmental > Aquatic > Non-marine Saline and Alkaline... | reverse complement strand
ACCAACGCAAGCATAATAATGCCAAATGTCGATGAAAGCTGCGTGTGCTTGTAAAGCTGGTTCAGCACCACTTGAGCGGGCCTGTCGCGCTTCAACTCGACTACAACGCGGATGCCGTCTTTATCAGATTCGTCCCTGATATCCGAGATACCGTCTATCTTTTTATCTGTTACGAGTTTCGCTATAGACTCGATAAGATTGGACTTGTTCGCCTGATACGGTAGCTCTGTGATAATAATCGACGACTTGCCATTCTTCTGCTCTTCTATCTGCGCGCGTGCGTGTAGCTTGATTCTTCCGCGTCCTGTCGTATAAGCACTCTTTATACCGCTTTTCCCGCAAATAGTCGCCCCTGTCGGAAAGTCCGGGCCCTTAACTATCTTTAAAAGATCCTTTACCTGTATGGTTGGTTCATCGATAATCCGCATAACCGCACTTGCGATTTCGCTTAGGTTGTGTGGTGGCATATTTGTTGCCATCCCTACCGCGATACCGCTACAACCGTTTACAAGCAACGTAGGTAACGCAGAAGGCAAGAGAACAGGCTCTTTTAAAGAACCGTCGAAATTAGGGGCAAAATCTATTGTGTCTTTTTCAATGTCTGTTAAGAGCTCATCAGAAATAGACGCCATGCGCGCTTCTGTGTATCTCATAGCTGCCGCGGGATCGCCGTCTACCGATCCCCAGTTGCCCTGGCCGTCCACCAGTGGATAACGCAAGGAAAAATCCTGCACCATGCGCACTAAGGCATCATAGATAGAAGAGTCCCCGTGAGGGTGGTATCGACCCAAACAGTCACCGACTATACGCGCGCTTTTCTTATACGGCTTGCTATGCTGCAGGGCTAGGCCATGCATTGTATAAAGAATTCTGCGTTGCACGGGCTTTAGTCCGTCTCGCGCATCAGGGAGCGCCCGCCCTACAATCACGCTCATCGCGTAATTAATATAGGACTCTTTAATCTCTGCTTCTACGTATCTCTTTGTTATTGTTTCACCGTGCGTATACATATATCGAAATCCTTATATTGTTATCGTGTTTTACGTGTTGCGTCATATGACGCCTGGCCAAGCCGCTTAAAGGGCTTGTGTCCATATTATATGCTACGTGTCAAGGTTTGTGACCTCTCTCGCGTGCTTCTCTATAAACTCTCTACGCGGCTCTACCGCGTCACCCATGAGCACTGTAAACATCTCATCTGCCTTAACCGCATCTTCTAAAACAACGTTTAACAGCGTTCGTCTTGCCGGATCCATCGTTGTTGTCCAAAGCTGCTCCGGGTTCATCTCTCCAAGACCTTTGTACCGCTGCAAATACATACCCTTCTTTGCCCGTGCGTGTATCGCGTGCAATAGCGCCTTCAGGCTAAAGACTTCCAGTGTTTCTCCGTCTGCCTGTAATTTAAACAACGGGGCCTTCTTTTCGTGCCGCGTCGCTCTGCTCTGGTTTTCTCCGGCACTTAGTTGATTTGTGTCGTGTGGGTCATAGACTTCAGCCAATGAAAGACCTAGCTTATCAAAAAACACGCAAACCTTATCTATCTCTTCCGCTTCAAAAAACTCTACCACATCTATCTCTTTCGCTGTCTGCACGCCCTTATCCGTTTCATCATGTATCTGCAAGTCTTCCCCGAGCTGCTTTTCCTGTGTTTTTACAAGCTTGGCAAGCTCATCGTCTGAGTATACAAATTGGGGCTCACCCTCCACTTTCACCATAAAAACAGGGAGTTTTTTGGTTTTTGCGTGGCGCAAACATAAGTATTTATGGAATTTTACTCCCCTTCTATCAATTGCCTTGCCCAGCCTTTCCAGCTTTGTTAGTGCCCCTATTATGTCTCTGAGCTGTTTATTAGAAAACTCCTTTTTAGGTTTTATCTTAAGCAACGTGGTGTCCTCTACACCAATATCGAGCAATAGCGCGTTCATCTCTTCTTCTGTCTGGATATATTCTTCCCGTTTGCCGCGCTTAATTTTATATAACGGGGGTTGGGCGATATATATCCTGCCTTCTTCTATTAATTTTGGCATTTGCCTGTAAAACAACGTAAGCAATAGGGTGCGTATATGAGATCCGTCGACATCCGCGTCTGCCATTAATATAATCTTATGATAACGTAGTTTTTCACTGTTAAATGCTTCTCCTATACCGCAACCCAAAGCTGTAATAATTGTTCTAATCTCCTCGCTTGCTAAGACCCTGTCAAGCCTAGCCTTTTCAACATTTAAAATCTTGCCTTTCAATGGGAGGATCGCCTGGAAGCGCCTATCCCTGCCTTGTCTGGCAGAGCCACCCGCGCTTTCACCCTCTACAAGGTATACTTCGCATAATGCCGCATCGCGCTCTGAGCAATCGGATAGCTTGCCTGGCAAGCTAGACATTTCTAACGCGCCTTTTCTTCGTGTAAGATCACGGGCTTTTCGCGCTGCTTCGCGCGCCCTTGCAGCGACTATCGCTTTCTCGACGATCTTTTTAGCTATTGCCGGGGTCTCTTCAAAAAAGTTCCCTAGCGACTCATTGACCATGGACGCTACGATACCTTCTACGTCCGCGTTACCAAGTTTTGTTTTTGTTTGTCCTTCAAATTGCGGGTTTTGTATCTTCACGCTTACTACCGCGGCTATGCCTTCTCTTATATCATCCCCTGAAAGGGTGGCATCCTTATCTTTTAATAGCTTCTTGTTTTTGCAATATTGGTTTGCTACTCTTGTCAAGGCTGATTTAAAACCACTCAAGTGCGTGCCGCCTTCAATGGTGTTAATATTGTTCGCGAACGTGTATATTGTCTCAGCATAGCTATCGTTATATTGCATAGCAACCTCCACCGCGACGTTGTCTTTTTCGTGCAGGAAGTATACTGGCTTTTTATGTAATGGGTTTTTGTTCTTATTCATGTGCTCTACAAATGAAACTATGCCGCCTTCAAACTTAAACTCAGCCTCTTTTTCTTTGTTTTCGTCTGTAAGAACTATCTTAATACCCTTATTTAAAAAGGCCAGCTCTCTCATGCGCGTAGCAAGTGTCTCAAAAGTAAATTCTGTGCTACCGGTAAATATTTCCGAGTCAGGCTTAAATGTTACTTTTGTTCCCGTCTTCTGCGTCTTGCCCACTACTGTAAGTTTTGTGGCTGCGCGGCCCCTTTTATAGCGCTGATGGTAAACTTCCCCATCTCTGCGAACCTCAACCTCAAGCCATTCTGACAAAGCGTTTACCACGCTAACGCCTACTCCATGCAAGCCACCAGAAACTTTATACATCCGGTGATCAAACTTTCCTCCCGCGTGTAACGTGGTTAAAACAACCTCTACTGCGGGCTTTTTTTGCGTTTTGTGCATATCTACCGGGATGCCTCTTCCGTCGTCGACCACAGTAACGCTATTGTCCGCGTGTATAATAACATTTATGTTGCTACAATGACCCGCCATCGCTTCATCTATACTATTATCTGTAACCTCATAAACAAGGTGATGTAAGCCTCGCGCGCTCGTGTCGCCGATATACATAGCCGGTCTGCGGCGCACCGCCTCCATGCCCTCTAACACCTGTATCTTGTTTGCGTTATATTGTGTTTCTTTTTCTACTGGCTTTGCAAGCGATGCCAGTTTTGTGCTTTGCGGTTGTTCTGCTCGTGATGGTGTTTTCTGTTTTTTTATGTCTTTTGTATTTTTGGGCTTATCTACCACTCTATTTCCCCTATTCTTTTGTATTTGTTAACACTCGCCGGCTCTGAATTTTATTGTTATTGGTTTTTTGTTTTTAAAATACCTGTTTAATCTTTTTTCTATTTTGCTTTTATTAATATTTAATTGATAAATCCATGTTGGGCTATCTACATCTATTACAAGTGTTGTTTTTGTCATTTTTTTTGGTTTTGTGTGTTTCGCCGCGTTTTCCCCCGCCGCGTCAAGCCATGCCGCCTGCACCTCTTCCTCTGTTAAAAGGCCTTTTTTTTGCTCCTCTGCTTGTTTAATCGCTGTCTTTAATATCTCTTTAAGCAACGTTGGGGCTTTTTTTTCCATTGTTTATGTTATTTGCATTGGTAATACTATATAGATGTATGTGTCGTCTATCCTTATAACCCCTGGTTTTTCCGGTCCTGTTAATTCTATCTCTATCGTATCCTGTTTAATGCTTTTTAATGCTTCCTGTAGATATGTTGGGTTAAAACCTATTAACAAGTCGTCGCCTGTATATTTTACAATTATCTCCTCTTTTGTTTCTCCTATTTCCGGCGTTGTCTTTGAAACCACTAATTTGTTTTTCGTAAGCTGCAGTTTTATTGCCTGTGATTCCGGTGTTGTAAGCAGTCCTGCTCTTTTTATTGCGGGAATTAGTTTGCTTCGCTCTATCGTTAGTTTTTTTTCTATTTCTTTTGGAATTGCTTGTTTGTAATCCGGAAATTCCCCTTCCACAAGCCGTGAAACAATATGTATATTACTCAGATAAAAGGCTACTTGGTTTTTAGAAAATTGAATTTTTGCTTCTTCTGTGTCATTTAGGTTTTTTAAAAGTTCTTGTGTTGTTTTTGTTGGTATTATATATTTTTTTTCCTCTTGTGTGTTTGTTTCTTGTTTATGTTTTACTATTGCCAACCGCCTTCCGTCTGTAGCAATTAATTTTATATGTTTTTTTTCTATAACACAACATATGCCGTTTAATACGTACCTTGTTTCGTCTCTGCTCATCGCGTATGTTGTCGCTAAAAGCATCTGCTTTAAGTCTTCTTGTTTTATTATAATTTCTTCTATAGTATTCGGTTTAGGTAGTTGTGGAAACTCATCTTTTGGTGTAGTTAATATTTTAAATGTTGCAGTGTCTGCTTTTATTATTATTGTGTTGTTTTTTTTGGCTGTTATTTCTATTTCGTTATTTGGTAGTTCTTTGATTATATCCGCAAAACGCTTTGCGAGCACTGTTACTGCCCCTTCTTCCTGTACCTTTGCTTGTATTGTCGCTGTTATGCCTATGTCTAAATCTGTCGCTGTGATTTTTATATTATTATTGTCTGTTTCTAACAAAAAGTTTGATAATATGGGTAAAGTGTTTTTCTGGGTTATCGCGCCAATTACCGCTTGTATCCCAAAAACAAGATCTTCTTTTTTTACACTTATCCTCATATCAACACCCCTTATTATAATTAATAAATCTTATTTTAAATTAGTAATAGTAATAACCAATGTGGAAAAGTTGATAACTCCTTAACTAGAGGAGCGTATTTTAGTTATAATATTTTCTACTACACTCTTAAAGTGTGGATTCTTTTTAATATCTTCTTCTATCTTGTCGCACGCGTGAATTATAGTGGAATGATCCCTGCCACCAAACAGGCCCCCTATTTCTACGAGAGGCAGTTTCGTCATCTCTCTTGATAAAAACATCGCAATTTGTCTTGGGTAAGCTACCTTCTTCGTGCGCTTTCTAATCCTCATATCATTGCTACCGATACCAAAAAAATCCGCTACAACAGACTGGATGCGCTCAACATTAACATTTGTTGTGTTTTCAACAATAATCTCTTTTAAAACATCGCGAGCAATAGACAGATCTATTTTATGGCTAACCAAGGACGAGTAAGCGATTACCCTAATAAGGGCCCCCTCTAATTCGCGAATATTAGCTGTAACATTATCCGCGATATAAGAGATCACGTCCATAGGAACGGCAACCGACTCTTTTTCAAGTTTTTTCTTTAATATGGCCACGCGCGTTTCCACATCAGGTGGTTGCATGTCGGTAACAAGACCCCACTCAAAACGAGAAACAAGCCTTTTTTCCATAGTAGGCATCTCTTTAGGAGATTTGTCACTGGAAAAAACAATCTGTTTATGCGCATCATAAAGCGCGTTAAATGTGTGAAAAAACTCTTCCTGCGTAGCCTCCTTGCCTGAGATAAAATGTATGTCGTCTATAAGTAAAACGTCCTGGTTTCTATATTTGTCTTTAAATTTTTGGGCGGTCCGGTTCTGTATTGAATTAATAAGCTGATTAGTGAATTTTTCACTAGAAATATAAGTAACCTTTAAGCGCGGTTGCTTAGCAAGTAAGTGCAGCCCTATAGCCTGCATTAAATGCGTTTTCCCTAGCCCTACCCCACCATAAATAAACAAAGGGTTGTATGCCTTGGCAGGGCTTTCAGCGACAGCAAGCGCCGCAGCATGAGAAAAGCGGTTGCACCCCCCTATTACAAAACTGTCAAATGTGTAGCGCTGGTTAAAGGTAACGTCTTGTGGCCGGGCGAGCCTATCAAAAGAACGGAAAAACGGCTTAAAGCCACCTTTCTTATCATTCAGCGGCTCTTCAGACGGTGCGCTTACCGCAGTCCGTGCGTTTACAACAAAGTTTACCCCCACCTTTTCTTTACCTATTTCGCGTACAGCGGAACCAACCTGTTCCATATAATGATCAAGGAGCCAATCTTTAAAAAATTGATTAGGCACCTCTACATTAATACTATTATCTTTTACTCCCGCTTGCTTTGTTGGGGCAAACCATGTTTCATAGCTCTGCGGGCTGATTTGTTTGCGTAAGCACTGGAGCACAGAGGCCCAAGCGCTATCTAACTCGTGTGTCATATAATTAAACCTTAAGTTTCACATGGACCATACAGCGCCCTGCTGTGTAGGCAACAACAAGTACAATGTTGCGCGTTTTAGCGCTCAATAGCATTCTTGTTTCCCGCCGGCAAACAGCCTCAGTTAAGAGCCCTGCTATATATTCCGCTTTTCTGCAGAGATAGTGCGGCGCGTATCGTATAAGCATGCGCAATCCTAACGTAGAACGGAATGATTATAACAGAAACAATGGCATTTGCAAGAAAAAAGTTTTTAACTTGACTTAGTGTGGTTTTGTGCTATACTTTTTTACTATGAAAAAAAATATTAAACAAAAATCAAATCTGAAGCGAAAACGCAAGCACGGATTCAGAGAGCGAATGAGCACGAGCAGTGGTCAAGCGGTTATTAAGCGACGAAGAAAAAAGGGCCGGAAAGTTTTGTCTGCATGATACTCACTCTGCCTGCTTCACGGCAGGCATCGCCGCACCAGCAATTCAAGCGCCTTATCCGTCCTAGCGATTATAGGCGCATATATCGCCAAGGACATCGCGTTGCAGATCACCTTATACGTCTTTACTACGCGCCAAACCAAAGAAAACATAACCGGCTCGGCGTGGTAGTAAGCAAACGGATTAGCAAAAAGGCAACAGAACGCAATTGGTATAAGCGGGTTGTAAAAGAATGGTTTAGGCAGCACGCTCGCCTGTGTTTTGTAGTTCACCAAGATGTTGTAGTGGTTGTCGTTAAGGCAACGCTTACAACAAAACTCGGTTCTGCTGGGATGCGGCAAGAGCTTGCGAGGCTTAGCCAACAGATACCTAAATAAATCCACTATGATCGCTTTTGTTAAGCATATAATACGTTTCTATCAAATGACTTTTTTGTGCAGCAGACAGTTCGTGCAATGCAAGTACCACCCGAGTTGTTCAGACTATATGTTGCTGGCACTAGACCGATATGGTCTATGTGGCGGTATTGCGCGCGGAGTGTGGCGCATTATGCGCTGCAACCCCTTTGCAAAAGGCGGCATTGACCTGCCCTAATAAATACAGCACGAAAGCACAAGGAACAGAAGGCTTAACCGTATCATACCTAACCGTATCATAATTTAACACATTGAAAATAAAGGACTTATGATGAATAACGAGAAAAGATTGTTCTTGGCGATCGGTTTATCAGTGCTAGTAATTTTAGGTTACCAAGCTTATATGAAGAAGCACGTTAAACCGTATCATGCACAAAATATCAATGATACGGTTCTGCAGCCAGAGCAAGAAAAGATCGCAAGTAGCACAATAGAAATAGAAAAAGTGATTGATCGCCCAGTTGCAGTTAAGGCAGCCACAGACAAAACAACAACCTTAGAAAACGATGTATTTACAGCTGTTTTCACAGACGACGGCGCAGCGATTAAAGAACTTTACTTAATGCAATATATAGATGCAGCTGGGGCGCCGACGCGACTAAGCGGACCGATAGAGCAAGCGCCTTATTTACTGTCTATACAAAATAGCAAAGAGCAAAAGCGTCAATGGGGCGTGGTAAGCAAGGATAGTAAGCATATAAAATACAAGAGCACATTAGGCGGCGTGGAGGTTATTAAGGTATTTAATTTTTATAAAACTAAACATATAATAGGTTTAGAGCTTATGTTCCGCAACACAACCAAAAAACGGATGACTATGTCGTATGCACTAAATGGGGGAACGGCCGAGGCAAACAATGGTTATTTAGATAGTAGATACATAGGTGCAGACATATTGGCGGATGGTAAAGTACTACGGAAGCGCCCCTCAGGGAAAACAATAACAGATGGGATTACCGTAACCGGTTCGCCTGTATGGGTTTCAGCACACGATAGATATTTCTCGTTTGTTCTAAAGCCAGACCAGCAAGAAGAGGGCGCAATAGTTAAAAGTAGTTCAAAGAAGAATATATGGTCAAGTATAGTCTCGATGCCAGTGACATTGGAACCAGGGCAGGTAGCGACGCGTAGCTATGTGCAGTATGCAGGCCCTAGCGACATTGATGCCATTTCAGAGTTGGGCGCATCAGCAAACAATGTCATAAGTTATGGTTTTTTTCACCCCGTAGCAAAGGTTTTGTTCAAAGCGCTTCGCATGTTTCATCGCATAACAGGGAATTACGGGCTATCGATAATATTGCTGTCGCTTACAATAAGCTTAATAATGATGCCCCTTACCAGAAAAAGTTTACATTCGATGAAAGCAATGCAGGCAATACAGCCGGAAACAGAACAAATACGTAAAGCCTATAGCGATAATCCACAAAAAATGAATAAAGAGATTATGGGGCTCTATAAGAAGAATAAAATAAACCCAGTAGGAGGCTGCTTGCCGATGTTGTTGCAGTTGCCGATTTTCATGTCTTTATATCAGGTGTTGTTGCGTAGCGTAGCATTACGCGGTGCACATTTTTTGTGGATTAAAGATCTAGCAGGGCCAGACGCAGCATTTACGCTCCCACAAAAACTGCCCATAATAGGTAGCCATATTAATATATTGCCGATCTTAATGGCTATTGCCATGTGGGCGCAACAAAAGATATCGCAAGGTGGAGGGAAAGAAGTGTCAGAGCAGCAAAAGATGATGGCAACGATTATGCCTGTAATGTTTGGTTTTATTTTTTACAACATGCCATCAGGCCTCGTGCTTTACTGGTTTACAAACACCTTGTTTATGCTACTTATACAAGAAGTTGTTTTAAAGGCCCGAAAACCAATAACAAGTTAGTAGGTTTTTTTGCTTGACAGAAATCCACGCATCAGGTATTATACAAGCATAAGCATATAAAACGAGCTTATTCGATGTTCCACGTGGAACAAAAGGGGCAGAGTTGGGCAAGACCATATCAGTATGCAACCAAAAGGGCGGAGTAGGGAAGACCACGACATCAATTAACTTGTCAGCTTATTTAGCAGCGGCAGGTAAGCGCGTGCTTATGGTTGATATAGATCCACAGGCAAACGCGACAAGCGGGACTGGCGTCGACAGGCAATCTATACAGAAAAGCATATATAATGTTCTGATAGGTGATACGCGTCTGGACGAGGTTGTTATAGAAACATCAGTGCAGAACATGTTTTTGGCGCCCGCAGATCTCCATCTAACAGGCGCACAAATTGAACTAGTGAGCGCATTTAATAGAGAACAACAGCTGAAGAATAGCATCCTACCGGTAAAACATGATTACGATTTCATTATTATAGATTGCCCGCCAAGCCTAGGCTTGCTTACCATTAATGCGTTAACCGCGTCAGAAACCATTCTAATCCCCTTGCAGTGCGAATACTATGCCATGGAAGGGTTGAGTCAGTTGCTACACACCATAAAACTCGTTCAAAGTAATCTTAATCCCAGGCTTGATACAGAAGGTGTTGTCTTGACCATGGCTGACTACCGCACAAAATTAACAAATGAGGTGATTGGAGAAGCAAGAGCTTTTTTCAAGGATAAGGTATATGATGCGGTTATCCCGCGGTCTATTAGATTAAGCGAAGCCCCAGGGCACGGTAAGCCGGTCATGCTTTATGATAAACACTCTAACGGCGCGGAGGCGTATAAGGCGCTTGCTACAGAGATTATTAATCGTAACACATTGCCAACACTAGAGTTGCAAGAAGAACATCCGAGCAATGCAGCCCCGCGCGAAGACAAAAGTGTTGACTCTGCCGTAGAGCGAAAAATAACAATAGACGAACCAAGCGCCGTTGAAGACGACGCTGCTTCGCTAAAAATAATAGAAGAGGACAGGGGGGACAATGGAGAAGCATAAAGCACTTGGCAAAGGGTTGCAGGCATTAATACCGGAAGCACAGGAGAATGACACGGGTGCATTGGCCACAAGCGTGAGAACGGGCTTAACCACTGTTGACATATCGGAGATTAAGCCTAATCGATTTCAGCCGCGCACTGCCTTTAAAGCCAAAAAACTAGACGAGCTTGTAGCATCTATAAGAGAAAAAGGTATTGTGCAACCTGTCCTTGTTAGAAAGGCAGAAAAGGGTTACGAGCTGATAGCCGGTGAACGACGTTTCAGGGCTGCCCAAAGGCTGAATTTGCAGAAGATGCCCGTTATAATCAAAGAAGTAGATGATGTAAATGCGATGGAGCTAGCATTAATAGAAAATATTCAGCGCGAGGATTTAAACCCGATAGAAGAAGCGAAAGCGTATAAGCGCCTGAGTAGCGAATTCGGGTTTACGCAGGAGAAGATTGCCCAATCAGTAGGCAGGGACAGAACTTCTGTGACAAACATTATGCGGTTGCTAAGCTTGCCAGACCAGATACAGCAGCTGATACTAGATGATGCTATCACAATGGGGCACGCCAGGGCGTTGCTTACTATATCCGACCAGCGTAAGCAGCTAAACATATGCGAAAAGATATTACGCAAGCGCCTTTCAGTGAGAGAGGTGGAGCAGATGGCGAGGCCGCATGCACCGCAAAGAAAACAGCCTGCACACCACAGCCCGGATCTTCATATAAAAGCAGTAGAAGATGAGCTCGAGCCTATCTTCGGCACTAAAGTAAAGATCCAGCATGGCAAGAAGCGGGGAAAAATAGTAATTGATTATTACTCGTTAACAGATTTGAATAGAATAGTTAAGATCTTAAAACATTAACATGAACTTATTTGTTGACTTTTCTGTTTCTGAACATATAATAAGATACTAGATGCAAAACACAAGGTATATTATGGAAGAAGCGACATTAGTATTAATAAAGCCGGATGGTCTGAAGAAATCATTAACAGGCAACATATTAACGCGTTTGTCAGAAACAAAACTCGATATCGTAGCAGCCCGTATAGCGCATGTAAGCACAGAACTTGCGAAACAGCACTATGAGGCATTGGCAGATAAGCCGTTTTTCGAAGACTTGATACAATATATCAGGGGAGAGTTCCACGAAAAGCGCAAAGTTATGGCCATGGTTTATTATGGGGAAGGCGCCATAAGCAAGGTCCGCCAGTTGGCAGGGGCAACAAACCCGGAAGAAGCCGACGCAGTAAGTATCCGCGGGCAATACGGCCGTATTACAACTAAGGGTGTTTACGAAAATGTCATACATGCCTCGGCGAACAAGGAAGACGCGGAGCGCGAAATTAAGCTTTGGTTTGAGCCGGAAGAAGTGATCGTAGAACTGTACCCGGCTAAGATGCTCGAGAAAAAAGTGCATGGCAAGACGTGGGCCTAAAGCCTTTTGAGGCTGACTGAGGCTGCGAAGAAGTAAGAACAGAGAATCAATGATCAGATAAGGAACAGATGCCAACCCGCAATTTACAACTTACCGTTTAATACTTACAGTTAACCACGGATATAACTTACAGCAAAAAGTAAAGGTGCAATATATGTTACGCAGTATGACCGGTTTTGGCAAGGGTGTTTCGGAAAGCAGATTAGGCACAGCGAATGTAGAGATAAAGAGTCTGAATTGTAAGTTTTTTGAAGTGGTCAGTAAGCTGCCGCCGAATCTTACTATATTTGAGGACAAGATACGTGAGCTGCTCCAGAAGCGTGTCTCGCGCGGCAGATTAACCCTTTTCTTAAGCTATGGGTCTAAAGTAAGCAAGGGCGACGAAGTCCATATCGATAAAAAAATAGCAAAACAATATTATAACAATATCCGTGCCCTGCAAAAATTTTTAGGTATTAGTGGTGATGTGAGCCTCGAGCAGATAGCCGCTTTGCCCGGTGTTATATCCTACCACCCGCAGGAAGACGATGCGAAAAAACTCTGGCCCCTTATCTCCAAGTCGCTCGTTACGGCAGTCGAGGATCTAACTCGTTCTAAATC
>Ga0207996_1002156_pt1 | contig 12389 bp, 7 predicted proteins | sample AntAceMetag02UKG_FD_184773 | JGI IMG/M metagenome (GOLD analysis project Ga0207996, IMG submission 184773) | Saline lake microbial communities from Ace Lake, Antarctica - Antarctic Ace Lake Metagenome 02UKG (SPAdes) (version 2) | ecosystem: Environmental > Aquatic > Non-marine Saline and Alkaline... | reverse complement strand
ATGGAGAACCACCAGGTTGTCGTCCTGGTGCGGATGCATGTACCATGGGCGTGCCACATCTCCCACAGGCCCCGGCGAGATGGCGCTGCTTTCATGGATTACCCGGTCAATGGCGTCAATCCTGGGGAGGGCCTGAGTGGGGACATTGTCAAAAGTGACACCCGGCGTGTTTCGAAGAACATTGAGCGGAATGATTCTGTAAAACCCCGGAATTTCTTTAAAAACATTCATCTCATTTAACATGATTTATGACCTCCTTGAGATTATCCTATTTGCCTTCAGATTATACAATAAAAGTTATGATTCGGCCATTCTTTACTTTAATACCATAAATCGAGGGATATCTGCCCATGCCTTTCCGGCCTTAGCGCCCGCCCCGTAGCTCCGACAGATGGTACTGGGGTCTTGAGTCCCGCGGATGGCGGGACGGGCGGTGAAAAAACTTTCTCGCACTTACGACACCAAAAAGCGATTTTTATGTTTACATCCCACAAAAGCTTGCCTATAAAGACATAATAATCATATAAAAAGGAGATAATTATGAGCTATTTGGCGGTAAAAGACCTGAAGAAAACGCGCTCCTTACGTGAAAGACTCCTAAAGGAGCGCGAGTTGATACTTACAAAGGACGGCCAGCCTTTTGCTTTGATCATTGGAATTTCACCGGAAAACGTAGAAAAATCCCTTGCTGAAATACGGCGGGCCATGTTCTCGACGGCGGTTATGGGGGCTCGGCAAAAGGCTGTTTCAAACCAGCCGGGCCAAGGGGATATTGACGATGAAATCATTAAAAGCAGAAGGAATCGAGGAATATAGTGAAAATCGTCATTGATACAAACGTACTGATTTCCGGTATGTTGAATCCATCGGGCCCACCTGGAAGGATTGTCGATTTATTGAGATCCGGTACGTTGCAGGTTGTTGTTGATGATAGAATTTTGAGCGAATACACAGATGTTCTTCGCAGAAGATATTTTCTAAGGTATTTCAGAGAGTCCGAACGTGAGGATGTCATTGAGTATCTCTCCAGAAATTCCCATTACACTTTATCAAAAATCGTGGCTCATGAAATACCTGACGAGGGCGACGCACCTTTTCTGGAAATCGCCTTGAGTGAAGGGGTTCCCTTGATTACCGGCAATCTCAAGCATTATCCCGAGCGCGCACGAATGGGGTGTAATGTCCTATCGCCCAGGCAGTTTATCGATCAGTTTCTTGCGACAGGGGATCAGTGCGGGGCGGATGCGGAGGTAATAGAGCCAAAATGATTGCCCAAAAATTCCCTGCAAGCCCGTGAGGAAGAAAAAAACCGCACCCCTCTCCAATTTTACCGATTTACCTTGACTTTACCTTGACTTTCAATATGATTCCTCACAATTAACCTCTAAACCTAACAACCTGAACAGTAAGCATCCTTCATAATTCATAACCTGTAACCTTCAAACCCAGTACCCAGTAACCAGTACCCAGAACGAGTTTCCCTATGGAGTATCACCTCAAATACTGCCCTATCATCTCCTGACAGGAGCTGTTTTTCCTGTTGGGAGAGAAAATCTTCACCACAAATCTACAAATTTTTTAGGTTTCAACATTCAAACCATACTCACAGAAGGCGTTAATCCTGGAACAAACATGTAAAACCAGATTCAGGGACCACACCGACTGCGGCGACGCCTTACACACACCAATGGAACGTCCCATGGCAAAACATGGCCATTTGCCTACATACAGCACACTCCTGAACCCATTACCCAAAACGATTCATGACCAAGAAACAGTCAACAGCAGACGCGACCCCTTTTCTTATGTGCTATTTTGGGGTGCGAAACTTGAGATGTTATAAGACTCAAGCGAGTTACTTTTCAGGAATCAAAGGTTAAGGATGTCGCCCTGTACGCCCAAAGCAAGGTTCTTATCGGCAATTGTCAAGCTTGGCAGGCTACGATGATTGGACAGCATAAAACAATTGGAATACTAAAAGTCGGCCCGTTTAGCGATCCTCTCTGCGTTAAAACGGGACGAGGCCTCTTCAATTTCGACTCTTTTCTCGACTATCTTTCGCATTCTTTTGATTATACAACTGACCAACTCACAATAGACTTGAGCCGGGTAGGCTGGGTAACCTTGTCTGACTGGTGGTCTTTTACAAACATTTTGCATGGCCAAATAGAGAACATACCGGATCTGAAGATTCATCTAGACTTTGTGGGCAAGGGAAGAGATCTCATCTCCTATCGTGAATGCGCCGAATACCTCGCAGGCAGAACTATCGCTCCTCGCTTCAGTGATTATGAATACAACGATTCTTATTCAGTTCACCGAGTGCTTAATTTCGTCAAATCTTTGGAAGGGCCGACTGGATTTGAGAACGTTGCACGGGGGCGTATTGTTCTTGCACGACAAAGCTTGGCTGAGGCTGGAAGGCCAGGATGGTATCGGAAAGACCCCGATGTTGAAAATAGTATTATTCTGTCGCGCACAAGTGTCGAAACCGAAGAAATGTGCATCAAGTTCGCAAGCAGAAGTCAAATCGAACTATGGCGGGAAGCCATGGCCACAAAGCGCGTACCCAATGCTGCCGTCTTTCAATCCAGTGAGTTTTGGCGTGTGCTTTGCCATGAGTTTGCCCGAAACGTAGTTGAACATGCGAATGGTCCCGGGTTTATTGCCGGACGAGTGGTATTGCCCAAAGCAGGTAAGTGGCCCCAATGGTGTTATCATGTATATGGAAGTGTCACACTCGACCAGCTAGAATTCACTCAACAACATGGCTTTGTTGAGTTATGTGTGTCAGATTCGGGCGTGGGCGTTCCAGAAACGATTGAGGCGGCTTACGGGAGCAGGTATAAAGAGCGTCATGGAAAGAGGCTTTCACACGCTGCTAGCGATGAGGATTTGCTCAAGTTTGCGTTCGACGAACTTGGCACAAGCAAGGATGCCGATCAATCGTGGATTACTGACAGGCACGCATTAGGTCACATACTGCTTATTGTAGAAAAGTATGGAGGTATTCTCTCAATTCGCTCAAAGACTGCGGCACTTCTATATTGCACCGGCAAGGACAAGCTTAGAAGGTGTACCACGCAACTGGGATTCGAACCACAGAATTCTTTCAGCGTGAGTCCTGCCATTCCTGGAACTCATGTGCAGTTGCTTATTCCATTAACGCCTCCAAGCAACAGCGAACCTTCCCTTGGGATGGTCTCTCATCTCCCGAGCCCCCCTTCCTTTCACATTGATTACAAACACCCTGTTGGGCCCTTGGTGCCCCTGCGGGATAAACTGGGGGCGTTGTCTATGAGCATAGAAGGAAACGCGGCTTTTAGGTTTAAGGAAGCCACCAAAGCTCTTGCACGTGAGCTTTTACGTGGAAGCCACCCGCGGAGTCAAATGATCGTATTCGATTTTAGCGAATTAGATTGGGTTCCAGCTCAATTTGAAACATTTTTGTATTTGATGCAGAACGTATTTTTGAATCGCCTCATTTTGTTTACTCAAGTAAAGCGAGAATTTGCGGAGCTTGTCAATTCCCAGGAAGACGAAGAACGGCCGACTTATCTTCCAAACACAATGCGGGAAGATATCAAGAAGAGAACTCTTGATCGCGAATTCACGGAAGGTAAATTCCTTGAAACCTATAGCGCTTTGGGAGCATTAGTGCTGGGACTTGATCCAGATCGGGGAGAATACCTTTTTGGTGTGCGAGGCAGCGGTCTTCGGAAGGCCTTGTTGGAATTGATAAATAATGAGCAGCAGTCGATTCAAGGACTTTGCGAGGCTCACATGCTTGATCCTCATACCCTTTCAGCTGTTTTGCATCGCGCATCCAAATTATTCGAACAAGACGAATTTCAGCGATGGCAAAGTGTGTTCGTTCGAGGTGCGCCGGATCGGGACGATCTGGAGATACAACGACTGAGAGCCATTATTAAACATTTCGATATCGTGGCCAAGCATTGCAACGTGTGGCGCGTGGGATCTAATGAACGGTTCTACCTTCCATCAGAAGATGCCGTCTATAAGGAGTTCTTTGAGAGCAGCAGGATTTTAGCTCGTGAGCGGTATGTCGTTGAAGTTGCAGAGCGGTTAGTGAATCGAATATGTCATGGACTCGGTTCTATGCCTACTCAGGGGCTGAGTCTGAATGACGTAGACATCCTGGCATGCTCAACTACGCCCACTGTAATGCTAGCTGAGGCTATCCGCAGAGCTTGGCCGGTTGAACAGCCGTTTGAGAAAAAACCTGTGGTAATCGACTATGGTCCCAGCTTGTTCTCGGGGGCTGATCCTGCTCTTATTCTGGACGCAAAGAATGGCAATCTCCGGGCCATCATTTTGCAGGATGTTTTTGACGAAGGAAAGCTTACGAAAAGGCTTGTTACTTTGGCTGAGGGACAGGGTGTCGAAGTCTTATTTGTGGTGAGTTTTATACGTTTTTTGAATCCATCTGAGTGTATCGAAAATAGGGCCATGACATTCAGACCCGAGGAGTTTTGGGGGGATACTCATCCGACGGTAGGTAAACACGTCCATGCGATGATTGGGCTGCCGCGTCCTGTCAAGACTTCGAAGACCAGTGTAAGTGACTGGGGAGTAGGAGATAATAATCAAGATTACGTCGTCGATCCTCGCTCCCTCAGGCCTGTTCTTCTCAAATCCCTTCGGATCGAATCTAGATACAGTGAGGAACGATCCCTGACCAAACGCGACTCTCACCTAAGGGAACTCGACACGGATGGGGGCGATTGCAGGCTTGCTGCCGGGCATTTTGTGTATGGTCATCACCACTTCGCTGTGGTGGTTGATATACGCGGAGTTCTTACTGGAGCAATCGGCTACAAGATTATCGTTTGGCTGGCAGATATATGTTGTGACCGCAAAGACCGACATGTGCAATGGGAGGAGAGCCGACAACGAACTCTCGATGGCGAAATATCAGCCATTCTTCTTCCTTTGCACAGTCAGATCCATTATCTGCTTCCTGGCCTCCAAATGGAACTTGCCCAGCGTGGCCGCCGTGTACCGCACTTTTTTCTTGATGCTACTTCTTTCGGCGGCGGAGTTGAGACTTATGAAATCCCGTACCAGTTGCGGGATCAAATACACAACGCAGCTAACGAGATCAAGGCAGAGATGGACGGCAAGGGCACTGATAATGAAAAAAGTATTAGAGTCAAGGCAAAACAGTTGCGTCTCCTCTTTATAGATGATGCTATTTTCTCAGCCCGGACGGTCCAGACTGTATTAGACAGCATAGCAAAGCATGTGGATATCATCACACAGAAAGTCTATGGAAAAGATACCAAATACCAAGGGCCAATAGAGTGGATACGTGCATTTGCAGTGCTTAACCAACTTCCGGTAGCAAGAAGCGCTCTCTGGCATCAACTAAGCACTTGTTCGGCTAGTTCAGCATTTCAATTTGATGAGTATGCCCCATTTATCGGGGTGGCAGCCTTTTCGGCTGACAACTGTCCTGGATGCAGGAAACTACAAAAATTAGAGCATCTCGACCACCGCGTTGGAGATGTTGGTCCTATCCATGCGACCGAATGGATCCAGGAGCGCAAAGAAGGGCTAGCCGCTCTTTCAACCGAAGCGCCATCCTTTCGCAAGACCCCCAACCTTGCTCTGCCCGATCCCATTGATGTATTGGCCTTGCCGGAAGGAGGAGCTCCTGATCGATATAAGCCTATTCATGCGGATTCTGCAATTTGGCGTTTTTATGAGCTGATGTATCTCTCTTATCCTTTAGGTGACGTTCTGAAGTGTCTCCTTAGCACTCGAGAATCCGGTCTCAATCATGCCGAGTCTCGAGAAGAATATGCACGGTTCCGTCTCGCAGTGTACGATTGGTGCATTCAGAACTGGCATCAAGTGCACCTCTACCACGCCGAGGAACAGCTGCTCAATGAGCTTAGGGAAGAAGTAGAGAGCGGTGAGCCCATTTTTGTCGAGGTCGTTTACCGTTTGAGCGACATCATCAGGGCAGAAGCTGTCTTAGAATTCGTCAGATGGGCCATTAACAGCTTAGCTGAAGGCGATGCTGAACGGAGGAATGCCGCCACTGAGACAACATTGAACCTGGACACCGCGTTGACACTCCTATTCCTAGCCTTGCACGAAGCGGATCTAAAGGAAACAGGTATTCTTGACTATCTTGGTAAGAAACAAGCAAGCATGATTAGGAAGTCAAATTTTCTTTCAATTCTGTATTTGCGGCTCACACGGCCGCAGGTAGCAGACCCCCGATGGGCACTAAACACCCTCGCTGAGACTTGTTTCCGTGGGCGTTTTGGAAATACGTCAGAGGAGAGAAGGACAACAGATCACGAACTGCTTGGTCGTTTAGCTTCCGAGACGGCAAGGAATCGAAGCAATAAGGAGTTGCGACGAAGGCTTGAGGGCAGTCTTATTAATTTCATTGATGCCGTTGAAAATCTTCAGCCCTATTTTGACGATGATCTCTTGACGTCAGTTGTCTTGGCGGCAAAGAAGGTACGTGAGTGGCTCCAGTTGCCGCTGTCGAACGCACTCGACAACACCACACCCTTGGCGGAACTTAACAACAGCATGCATAACAGCGAAACCTGGGGGAGATTCGCAGAACTCTGTCACATGCCTGCATCAGAATTTAAGAGTCTACTAATTGAGCAATTGAAACAATTGCGCGGTATTCCGATGACCGAACCGCAGAACCCCTACAATTCTCTTGAGCTTGAAGTGGATGTGATACCCGAGGTTCAGGGATGGTGCTTAATGACGCACATCCCACGTTTGCTGGCCTGCCTCAGTAATATCGCATTAGAACCTGTGAGGCGAATACCTCCGTGCGGTCCCTCGCGGATTTTCATCAAACATTGTTTACCAGAGCAACCCCAGTCACTGACAGTTGAAGTAATCACTTGTTTCGGATCACTATCTAACTCACTCGATGTGATAAATAAATCGGCCAAGATTGGCCGGAGCTTTGACGATCTGCGACATTTCAATATCAAGGTGGACGGGCCGGTTCCCGATTCTAGTTTTTGTGCTGATGGTCTGCGATTTTCTATGGTAGTACCTGTTGGATTCCAGAACTAAAGGAGGTAAATATGCCGCTGCATGTCCTTTACATTGAAGACACTGAAAATGACGTTAATTTGCTGAAAGGTGAACTGACCGCGGGCAATACAAATAAGCCGGAGTGGTCAAAGATCCGCCTTACACATATAGCTCACCCCTCGTCCCTTGTTGACGCACTTGCCGAACATCCCGATGTGATCTTGGCCGATGTGTACTTTCAGCCGGAAGGAACATCTCCCCCAGATCCGGAGAAAGATCATCTCAGTCGGATTATTCAAGAGGTGAGGAAATGGGACAATGACTCTTCTCCGCACGGTTTCCCAACGCCGGTTATCGCTTACACTGGGCGAGGCCAATCTGCTCTAAAGGATTGCCTCAAACAACGAGAAGATCTTTATGATATTTGGGACAAACTTTCTGCAGGTCTGGAGTATGTTGCATGGCGATTTCAGAGGCTTGCCTCTGAATTGCCCCGATACAGAACGGATGCTGGTATGCAGAAATTGATTGCTGCTATGCGAGAGGAGGACTGTCCACCATTGCATAAGCACATACGCAATTTAGTAAAAAGCTATGGCACAGGCCATACCGAGCTCGAGCAAGTCGAGAACTGCCGAGATTCTATACAGAGCGTTCTTGATGCCTTAGACCAAAAACATTCCGTAGCGCTTATGGCTTTGTGGGATGGCTTGGTGGCGTCCGAGCCTCTGTTGCGAGCGGCTGAGCCGAAACTACGCGGGATTGCGCGCCACTCGATAAACGTTTTCTGGGTCGGTTACTGGCTGATCAATCATCCGCTTCTTCGAGATGAGATAATCAAACTCTGGGAGCAAATGCAAAATAGTCGAGCTGATGTTCCAGATCTAAAAACTGTCAATCCAATCGATGGGCTCAATGCTATCTGGTTAATCGCCAGTCTATTCCATGATGCAGGAAAGTTCTATGAGCATGGCATGGATATGACTGAAAAGACCGAAAAGTTCTTCGCAAAATTTGGATCACTTGAGCTGGGAAGTCTGAAATGGACTGATTGGAAACCGGATGCACTTTTAAAGCCCATCGAACATGTGCTTTTCAGGATCTCCAAGGCAGAGGACGATCCTATGGTTGAAGAACTAAGAAAACATATCAAGAAGCGGGCAAAGGAGGGAAAGCCCGAGCATGGTACTATTGCTGCGGCGTATCTGGTCAACATAGCCGGTGGACCTGAAGCTACTGATCTATTTAGTCAATATGCTGGTGAAGCCGCCAGAGCGATATTATTGCATAGCTGTCTCCCCGACGTTTTTCACACTATCCACAAAGATAAGCCTGATAGTTGCCCTCACATTGAATGGCAACGTGACCCTGTGGGGAGCCTTCTCATGTTTTGTGACCAAATCCAGACGTGGGACCGATATGACCCAAATAGGGAAATTAAAGACTATCCAGAAAGAGCAGAGCTCTGCTACTTGAATGTAGAAGTACCGGAGGCAGGTAAGAGACCAATGTTGAATGGCTGCATCGATTACATCGCTCCTAGCCGAGTTGATATGTACCCCGAGCTTCGGAAGGATATTGCTGTAGCTCTCAACAAAATCGTACTTGAAAAACCGAAGGACACCCTATTGCATATACTACAGGAAGGACACTGGCCATTCTCAGTTCATCTCGATTGCGCCCTGAGCGGGGAAAAACTTAGCATTGATATGGATTTTGAATGATAGGGGTCATCCATTAAAGGGTGTGATAGGGGTCAGATCTGCGTTTGACTTTTGTCAGAGATTACTAAGAGTCAAACGTAGATTTGACCCCTATATACTTTAAGGAATAGAATATCCATATGGCTGGTATCATATGATGAACAGGGGAAGATTAAATTCTGATGGAAGTATAGTTGCCTCACTGAAAAAAAGATATTTATCAATGAGTTACTAAGAAAAAGGCGGGGCGGGGTGTAAAAAGAATAAAGGGTAAGAGCTAATAGGAGACTTGACCCCAACTTCACATTGACTGGTCCCATTACAGCAAAGGCCTCGTTAAGCGTAGGAGTCGGTGATTTGATACTTGAAAATGCCAAGAAAATCTAAACAAGCCATATGGTCCCCTGAGTTGGCAGTGGCGTAGTTTTTTTGGGAGTTACGCTTTAATATTCAATATGTTAGCTTTGCCCGATTCCACTTTACCACTGTCCTTATCCAGGCCGACTTGGCCGCTCGCCAATTTGCCGCTAAAACGCATCAGGAAATTGGCGTCACTTTGACGCCAATGCATCGGCCCGCATCCGACAAAAGCATGGGTGTCAGGCCTACACAGTTGACAATAAAGCAACCTGCATTTCAGAAGTTTAGGCCTGATTATGGTTTGTTCCAAAATTTACAAAATTTGCACGAATGTTGAAATGTGTGAAATGTGTAGGCCTGACACCCATGCCCTTTGAAGAGACGAATCATCCTGTCCCAATTCGGGGAGGAAGACCCGCAACTGGCTTATAGGAGGAAGGTGCAGCGGTATTCCGGAGAGGAAGCGTCGTTATTTGAAGAGCTGCGTTATGGCCTGTTTTTCGGGACAGTGGGCTTTGCAGACAAGCTTAAATCCCGATATTTGAGAGAGTCTCCGCACCCGGAAGTCCCTCAGCAAACCATGCTGGTCAAGGATCATGAACCTGAAAAGCTCATAGACAAACTGTCTGTGGTTTTGGGGTGTAATCCTGAAGTGTTCCGGGAATCTTTAAGAATATCCGAAGCTGACAAAGAGCATAGAGACTTGATGCTATATTTTTTGTGGCAAACGGGTCGCTTTTCCAACCGGAAGATTGCGGAGCTGTTTGGGTTATCATATTCGTCTGTAAGCAAACGCGCGGGTATTGTCAGAAAAAGGCTCAGTGAGAAGAAAACCTTCAAGGATGGGGTTGATAGGCTTAATGCCCTAATCAAGATGTGACACCAGCTCATAGATGTTAACCTCAAGCAAAGACTTGCCTCCTACATCATACGTTGAACGCAAGAGAGGGGGTCAACGCTTGGCATAGGACGTTTTTGCTAACATTTCACTGGAGCAGATCGGCTACGCCGCCTGCTCAGTTGTCCGTTAGCCAAAGCATTTAACTGACCAAAAAATTATGCCTATAAAATTAACTATTGAAATAATTAACTCTCGTTTAACTAAGACAAATTTTCGATGTATTGAAGAATATTACAGGAATCCAAATTTAAAAATGAAATTCAGGTGCAGCGAGGGGCATCAATTTAATGTGACATGGAGCTATGTCCAAAAATATATTGCCAGCTCAACGCAATGTCCGCTGTGTAAACATGGCGAAAACTATTTTTTATCAGATATCGAGCGAGAAAAACTTAGTAAGGAAAATGAATATTTCTACAAAGACAGAAATGGTCGTGTCTTTAAAACCCAGAAGGAATATCGGGAATGCAGAAGGAGGGAGAGAGCTTCCACCGACCCTCATGAAATGGCCATTGAATCTCTCTGCGATAAGATCCCACACTCCAAAAAATACGGATTTAGAAAGGCAGTAATAGAAGCATTTATAAAATGGGAAGCTATCTCTATTATGAGGGAAAACAAGATTATTTCTCAGAACGCAACACCAGATAGGATATTTTTAAAGAAAGAGATGAATACACTCTATTGCACAATGTGTGGAGATAGAGCCGAAAATTGTGACTGTAAGGAGGATAAAATCCCACTTTACGATTTATTATCAGAGTCTTACATTAATGACATTAAAAATGATATCAATTTTGTACCTGACCTATTTGCGATAGATGAAGAGAACTGCAAAATAACAGCCTTGGAAGTTGAAGACACTCATAGGATTCCAATTTCTAAGTTGGTAAAATACGCAGGATTCAAAGACCATGCAGATTGGTATATACCTGAATGGGAATTTGAATTGCTAGTCTGTGATAGATTTGGAAATGAAATGGGATACATTAATTTACCCGTTTATTACTGGGCGTCAATAGCTGATGATTTTTATGAAAATTATTTGATCTATTTAGAAGAAGAAGAGAAAAAGGCGCCAAGAATTGAAAAAGAGCTTATCGGTTATTATCGTAGCACAACATTTTAGGTGATGTTTATTACCACCTTCTTATATAAAAATGGTTTAAAAAAAATCCTTATCAAGATTTACTGATCACTTTGGTTTCTTCTTAATATTAAATGGCATTTATGGCTAACATTAGCTTTCACGCTGACCCTTACCGGCTGCGCCGGATCGGGCTGGTGAAGCTGAGCGTTGGAGGGATTAATGAAAACAATCCTTTTTACTTGGAACCCGAATAAATGGTCGTGGGGTGATTTACCTCAAGCTGTAGAAGAGGCAAATGTTAATGGGCGACATATTGATACCTGGAGCTGTGGGGTTACAAAAAGCATTAACCTTGGAGACCGTGCGTTTCTGATGAGGCTTGGCTTACCGCCAAAGGGAATAATTGGGTCTGGTATCGTAATTTCAAACACAAAAGAAGGCCCACATTGGGATCCTGATCGTGCAGCACAAGGCGATAAGGGTAATTATGTTGACATTTTATTTGATGTACTCAGTGAGACACCAGTGCTCGGTGAGGATATTTTGTCAAGTCCACCACTCCAAAGCCATGAATGGTATCCGATGGCGTCTGGAACATCAATTCCTGAGAATATTTCAAAAGAACTAGAGGTAGTTTGGTCTGATGCAACAAGGACCGTTTATTTTCCTGCAGGTACAGAAGAACTCCAGAATGTCTATATGGAGGGAACAAGGCGGACTCGGCTTATTACCACCTGTGAAAGAAACCCAAAAGCTAGATTAAAGTGTGTGGAGCATTATGGAGCAAGGTGTAAAGTTTGCGGACTTTCTTTCGATGAACGCTATGGGGAAATCGGCAAAGGCTTTATTCATGTTCACCATCTTTTGCAAATGGCAGAAATTAGTGACGAGTACCAACTCGATCCTATTCAAGATCTTCGCCCATTATGCCCAAACTGTCATGCTATGATACACAAGCGCGTGCCGCCCTACACAATAGCAGAACTTAAAGATAAAATGAGTAACCTCCAACAAGGCTAATTCAGCCGACGCAAAAAGCCGCGCGGCTGATTAGCAACGTTATAATGAAAAATATGCTCAAATTATTTAAGAAAAAAGAAAAGCTTCCAAAAGTTTCAAAAATGTTGCTCAATATTGCGAGTGAATATATTGCAATGGGTGAAGATATCGAAGATAAACAACAGTACCTAAATGGTGCTGTCAGTGCATGGAATATTGCATGTCTTAGAGGGAAAGATAGGGAAGCCGCAATAAAAAAGTATCGAAAACAATATCGGAAAATATAAAGGGG
>Ga0207996_1002155_pt1 | contig 12390 bp, 14 predicted proteins | sample AntAceMetag02UKG_FD_184773 | JGI IMG/M metagenome (GOLD analysis project Ga0207996, IMG submission 184773) | Saline lake microbial communities from Ace Lake, Antarctica - Antarctic Ace Lake Metagenome 02UKG (SPAdes) (version 2) | ecosystem: Environmental > Aquatic > Non-marine Saline and... | reverse complement strand
ATCTTCATCGAGATAGAATTTCATGCCCTGGTTGCCGTTAGTAAGGGATATCTCTTTTGAACGTTTTCTCTGGTCCAGATTTCATTTTTTGCCATGAGATCCTCGATCTCATCAGGGTATGCACTATAATACGCCAATGCTGCCCTGAGTTGTATTTCAGTAAGCCAATGGTAAATGGTAATGAGCCGATTAAGGTCCTTATCAACACTTTTGTAGTTAGCGATAACCTCCCAGACTTCTATGCCGGTACCCGCGATTCGGGCTCTTCGTCCACTGACGCCTTCGGCAAACACAATACCGGGGCAACGGTGCATCTTGATCGCCCCCTCAAGAAGCTCCTTTGTGATGGTCGAGAAATCTTTTCCCTTTTGCAGAGCGATATCTTGAATTTCCTTAACTGTTTCTTTCGGAATTCTCATGCTTTTTTGAACAGTGGCCATGACAAATACCTCCCAAGGGAATAAACGTATGACGTTATATTACGTTGAACGACGGTGCATGTCAATTGTTTTCTCTGTAGGGGGTTCGGGACACCCTTGACTAAGTGGACATAACGATATAAACGAACCTTCATTAGATGGAGAAGGAGGGGTTTTTTGCCGAGACAAGCAAGGTTGGGTGCGCCGGGGTCTTTGCATCATGTCATCCACAAGCTGGTTGAAGAGTTTGGGCTCTCACTGGCAGAGACGGTACGTCAGATGGGTGTTTCGTCATCAGCTGTTGCCAAAGCATTGGACCGTAGAAATATCGAGGCAAATTAGTCCGGTCTGTCCCCAAATTTTATTCTTTGTGGCCCCCCTGAGAACTATACCTGCGTTATTCTGGGCAGAAGATAGTCTCGGGGCATCAGGATCTGGACCCCCATAACGGTTTGGCCGAAATACGCTCCAAAATGTGTGATGTCGCCGGTAATGAAAAAGTCGGCGCCGACCGACGCAGCAGCCATAAGAACGGGGATATCCTTTTGCGGCAGATCAATGGGGCAGGCTAAATCCGGGTCCGTTTCAGTAACGACCTTGACGCTGGAAAGATAAGAATCGAGCTTTTTTATTTGTTTTGCGCTCTCCAGATTTCGTTTCGCCTCCTCAATAACGTATTGAGACGCGAAGAGTGCGCACACCCCTTTCCTTTGAAGCTCCCATAAATGGTTCAAACCGGGGCTTCTATAGGCTACTGAAAACAGGATGTTTGCATCGAGAAAGACGGCTTCTTTTTTCATGGGCCGCCGGGTTTTTTATGGGGGATTTTTTGGGGAGACAGCCCCATTTTGAGGACTTCTTTTACGGCGGAGCGATAGTCTTCCTGAGTAATCGCGTTATTCAGCAGAAATTCGGCCTTCCTCTCGTCCGAGTATATCTCTACGGGGAGCGCAACCATGGGGCGCAGCAGCACCCCATCAGGACGGGCCTCTGCAATAACGAGCGAACCTTCTTCAAATCTGTAGCTTCGACGGATACTTGCGGGAATGACGACGGTACCCCGCGACCCGACCCTGACTGTCGTATTTTGCATGGGCTTAAACCTCCGATATTCAGAATATCGGAAAGTCTGACTACTGTCAAGAAAGATTTCTCCAAGGTTTAAAATAGGAGAACTTTGCGGAGAGGGGATACATAGGTCGTTAGAACCGAATCTGGTGTCACATCTTGCATAGTGAATAAAATTATTGACTTGCATCTGCGTCTCTTAGAGATTTGTCCTCATGTGGAGAGCATGGCAAAAAGAATAAAAAGCATGGGTGTCAGGCCTACACAGTTGACAGGGTACCGCAAAAACAGTTTATCAAAATTGTTTCGGATCTTGACTTGTCAACTGTGTAGGCCTGACACCCATCCCCTTTAGGAAAGCGTGCCCGATGACTCCTCACCCAAAATGGCGGCCCCTCCTCCCCACCCGTAGCCCAAGCTCTCGTCCCACTTCATTTTCCAAAACATGGTTGTGGGATATATCCACCGGTTTGCCTGAAATATACAACCCCCCGCCATGATCTCCCACAGCCCTGTTCCCCTGAATCGTGTTGCCCTGAATAACAACCTCACGGCCATCAACGGCTATGCCGCCCCCGCGATCGGCCACATTATTTCTCACCCGGTTGCCGATCATCCGAACATTCGATTCCTCTGAAAAAACACCCCTCCTCGATCATTGAGACCCTCGTGCCGGGTGTCATTGTCTTCGATGGTGTTTCTCGACAGGGTTGGAGACCCGCCAAGCACATAGACCCCGCCACCCTTGGCACTCCATGGATCTGTAAATCCGGTCCCGCCCGTGATCCGAAACCCGTCCAGGGTACTCGCCCCGGAATCCCGAAGTGAAACCACGGCGTCCGTTCCATCCCCCTGGATATGGGTCACATACGTATCCGGGTCCTGGATGCCAAAATCACCACCGGTTCCGCCGGCATAATCGGCAGAAGTACCCCCTTCAAATCCGCCCATAAGATGAACCGTCTTGGCATCAATACTGATATTCTCAGTGTAATCGCCGGTGGCCACCCGAATCGTGTTTTCTCCACTATCGGATGCCGCGGTTATGGCCTCTTGGATCGTATTGCAGGGGTATTTGAAAGAGCCGTCCTCGATTCCGGTGGTGTTATCATTATCCACACAGAACTCCTCTGCAGCGGCCCGGTCGGGCGTATAGGAGACAAAACTACCGAGAAGTGCCGATGCCAGCAGGATATTCCATGTTCTCATGTTTAATCGTTCCTTTCAGAGCATTCCCCCTTCAAACCGACGCACGCTCCATTATATCAAATAGACACAAATCCCGTCCAATCCTTACACGCCCTGAATGCTACCGCATATAAACCTGGTTTGCAGATGAATCTTAACCGGCACCCAAGGCTTCAATATGGGCGAATTGGCAACTGACAGGGGCCACGAATGACACGAATGACACAAATGGACAAGAAGGGTAGGGCAGAGGTTCAGGAGCGCATCACTCCTGAATGTTTACGGTCTGTGCACCGGCTACGCCTTTTGCCGTTGTATCGTAACAGACGAGGCTCCATTCGCCGGTTTCCTGGACGGTTACCAATGTAAACTGATGAAACCCCAGATCAGAGGGAAGGAACGTATAGGGTAGACACAGTTGTCCTGTCGATTCGGCCTGCCAGCGTTCACATTTGACCTTTCCCGTGTATCCGGTTGCAGTATTTCCATACCGGTCCAGTACCGCTAGAGACAGAGAAAAGGGCGCCCCGACCTGGCCCACCGGGGACCAGCCGGGCTGGGGCGAGGTGAGGTCGGTTGTCACTGAAAAGACCGCAGCCCGGCCAGGGATCACATCCATCCCCTGGGTACAGGTCTCTACATCGGCAAGGCTTGCGCAGATTCGTGTGGGACAGGCCCTTTTGAGAAGGATGTCCACCGCCCCGATCCCGTTTGATAGCGTCACCTCGGCAGGCTCAATTGAAAGGGTTTCGCCCCCCTCCAGTTCCTTTGCCGAAAGGGAGATCTTGCCGTTTACGGGGACACGGGTGCCATCCGGTGATTGGGCCGTGACCGAAACACGCCTCTTTTCCCCAACCTGCCATGTCACAGAATCTTTCCAATCGATCGAGAACCGAGCCAGGCGGTCAGTTCGAACGACGAGCACGACTTTTCTCAAATGGGGCGCCTCAGTAGGAGCAGTGGAGGCGAGAAGGCTCTTGTACTGAATGAAAAGGTGATTATTGTGCCCCTCCCACAAGGATTGACCGCTGGTCTGATAATAGGCTGCCTGCGACCCGTCCGGACCCACAAAGGGCCTGTCTTTGATGAGGTTTCGGGTCAAAGCCGAGCGCACCTGAAATCGTAAGGTGGTCTGTCCGGGGGCGGCCCCCTCAAAGAAGAGACGCCCGTCCTTGATGGGATTGGTTTCTCCCAAATCATAGAGGGACGACACATAGGCGACGTCTGCGCTGTCAGCAGCGTTTGCGGCGGTGTAAAGACCCTGGCCCTGGTCCACGGCCATGCTAACAGGACCGGCGCCCGTGTCCAGGGTGAGCCATCGGATTAATGGCGATTCATTTAGGGTATTGGGGGTCTTGGATATGGATGCCTGGAAATAGATGTCCCCGTTACATTGGGGGGGCAAGGACGTGCCGGAGACAGTGAAGGCCGTGTTTCCTGTTCCGTCGGGGCCGATCCATGGGAGATTCTCCAGATCATAGTTTGTGAGAGCCGTACGCATCTTTATGGCCACCTGAGCACCCTCCGGAATATCAGCGGCCCATTGCAGGGTTCCGTTTTCAATGGGATAGACCCGGGTCGGCCATGATTCCATGTGATCTCCCCTGTTCCACCATCCCGGTCCATTGGTGGCCCCCACGTAAAGCCGATCATGCGAAAACATGATAGACTTCGGGACGGCGCCCGGCAAAAGGGTCACCGGTCCCACTGTCTCCCAGGCCGTCAAATTCCATGTGCGATGGAGGGTGGGGGACGAGAGGTCCGGCAAATGGGGGTCATCCTTTGTCATACAATACAGCCGCCCATCATTTATGCAGCAATGACTCCACGAAAAGACCTTTTGTCTGAAAAAACCCACCTCTGTCCGGATCTGACCATCCAGGGCATAGACCGTACTCTCAAAGCGGTTGGTTGCAGGGTTATGGACGAATCCTTTTACAAGCAAGTGAGTCTGGAAGGCCAGTATCCCCGAGGGTATCAATTCTCCGGAAGGGTAAAAGATACGGATCTGTTCCCAGGCGCTGCCGTTAAAACGATAGAGCCGCCTGATGGTGGCGTTGGTGTCGGTGGCGATGAGAAAGACATAGGCGTAAAGGAACTCACTCGTCTTATGCACCACGGACGCATAGGTTGCTTCTTCGTAGTAATAATCCGTTTCGTCCGGATCGATCCGTTCATAGGACCAGGTGAGGCCGGTGTCTTCGGAGACGAGGGCAAAGGGATAGGCTACCCGACTCCTGACACCGAAAAGCTGCGCATACAGACGACCTTGAAACGAAACGATTTTAGCCACATGAACCCCGTCAGGGACTGTCCGCCGCTTTTTCCAGCCCAGACCGTCATTCACATAAAAACTGCCGAATGTCCAACTCTCCATGGCGTCTTTCCCGGCACCATAGAAGAGGTTATCTGCCCCGTTATGCCATCCGCCGACCCGTTCTTCGGGGATATTGACCATCTCGCGGGACAGCTCTCCACTCAGGGGATCGTAGCTGACGATGTCTACCGGCCCCTGGTTGTTATAATGGTCCCCATAGCCCAGGTAGAGTCGTCCTTCATAGGTCCCCAGCTCATACACCGTATTGGCAAACGCCTCCTTTTGAGGATCGGGCTCCAGGATAAAGGCCATCCGGGTCATATCCGATTTCAAGGTCAGGGCGCCCTGTTCCTTATCGATGGACAGACCGGGGCCTGCATCGGGCGGGAGGGTGGTCCACGGACCGTCAATAACGACCGGACCGGGCGATTCCGCGTTTAAGAGCATCAAAGAGAGCACGCCGCTAACGACCGATTTTGCGTTATCGGCCCACGAGGTATACCCGGGGTGGAAAAGTGCCAGCAAGAACATGCCGAAAAAAGATATTCTGCAAATGACAACCCGTAGCTTGTGGTGCCATCTCTCTTTTGGTCTATCCATCTTGAGGGGCATCATTGAAAATTCCTCTATCAGACCACCACTTTTTGTGGTAAACTCGGAAAGCTTCTGCCGGACCGGGGAGAAATGGGATAGACTTTTCCGCCGGGAAGGCCCGATCAGGGGCAAAAGGAAGAAAAACCTGTGCTGGATTGGCAAAGTGTAGCTTATGTTCGTGGGGATTGCAAATACCATCTGCAAAGTACCCGTAACAGGCCCACTCCCTGGTATGGGGGAGCGAATCCATTTTGAACTAAATAATCAGGTTCTCAGGTCACAAGACGTGAGCTTTCACTCTGCACGCAAGGATATCGCTTGAACATCAAAGGAGAAGGTCAGGGCCATAATGTTGTGTCTTCTTTTCCTTTGACCTCCAGGCTGCATTCGACTATATTCTTCCCCGAATAATGAAGCGTTATTGCTTTTATCCGACCCCCTAACCCTGTCGAAGATCCCCGCACATAGTGCGGGAGAACATTTAAACCTCTGCCAAGGCGATAAGACACATGACGGAAAATCAAAAAGAGAAAAAAGTCCCTGAGTGCGGGTATGTTTTAAACCAGATCTATTTCTATCTGACCCAGGGGTGCAATCTGAGATGCAGGCATTGCTGGATCGCCCCAAAGTTTCAGACCGAGGAATCCATCTGGCCTTCGGTCAATTTTGAATTGTTCAAGGATATTGTCAGCCAGGGCATGGACTTGGGGCTTTCGGCCGTCAAGCTGACCGGCGGCGAACCCCTGATTCACCCGGATATTGAAAAAATCCTCGATCATATCCACAAAACAGGCCTGTGGTTGACCATTGAAACCAACGGGGTAAAATGCACCCCCGGGATCGTTGAAAGGATCGAAAAGACATGGGTGTCAGGCCTACACAGTTGACAGGGTACCGCAAAAACAGATTAGTGTCACAATGGGGGACGGGTATTGATTTATTGACATAGATCATCAAGTTGCCTTTCTTTAACGATTTTTCGCCCCGTTTTACCGATTGGCTGGCCGTGGGTTGTGAAATGCCAAGACGTTTGGAAAGTTCCAAGGTGCTGATGCCAAGTTCCCGTGCCGCCCAGTAACATAGCACGCTGCGAGCTTCAACCGTGTCTGGATACCTTCCCGGTACCGTAACGATATCTTGGTCTACATTCAACAGGGTTGCCACCCTGCCAACCAGCCAATCAAAATCATAGCCCTTGGCCTGATAGTGGTAGCGACGTTCAAGTTGCTGCTGGCAGTTTTCTAAAACCTCCTTGACGAAATTGCCATCCTCCAGGATACGTTCATCTCCTTTAATTCGGTCCGTGGTTCCACGCAACGCTTTGGCGGAAGCCCACCCGCCCAAGCTCCGTATTAAACCGCCGCCAAACAATTAAGGTCTTTTGCCGTCGCTGACACCTTCCTCTACAAATAAATAGGGTCCTGCTGGCAAAGAATTGACTTGTATCGATTCTAAAAAGGATGGCCATGGCGACGATGCCGCCGATTGAATTGGACAGCATAGCCCATCAAAAGCCTTCTCATGACTGTTGCGATCGGTGTAAGACCGGTACGCATCAAAATGTGCACATGGTTGGGTATCATCGCCCATGCAAAACAATCTGTATGCGTTTCAATCAACACCTTGCCGAGCCGGTTTACAAAGGAGTCGCGATCAGCATTGTCCCAAAAGATTTTTCGGCGTTCGATTCCACGCACAATGATGTGGTGAAGCGCACCCGCAGCATCAATTCCGGCTTTTTGTGGCATACCAAATACAAGAAACAGGCAAAATTAATCATGTCAATCAATAAATCAATACCCGTCCCCCAACCCCCCGATCAACTGAGACAGAAAATGGGAACCTGGGCCGAACATGCTGCAAGCTGGGTGGACGCGACCGGAATCGATGTTCATATTATGCGATATGAAGATATGAAAGCGAAGACTGTCGAAACGTTTTTTAAAACAATAGAGTTTATCGGCCTGAAAAGGACTCAAGAAGACGTTGAAAAGGCCCTGGAACTTTCAGATATGAATAAGCTTAAAAAATACGAGCAGGAAGACGGTTTTCGTGAAAAACCCGCGAACGCAAAAAGCTTTTTCAGAAAAGGTAAAACAGGTGACTGGGAAGATCATTTGACACAAGATCAGGTTAAGTCTATTATTCATATAAACGGGGATGTAATGAAAAAATTTGGATATCTGGATTAAAGAGGAGATTCAAACACCCCACCTTCAGATGTACTCATAAGGGAGAGGGGGGGGTAGCGCAAAATGGAATGCGGGAATGGAAGAAACGAGATTCCTCATGCGAATTTGTGGGTTCGACTGAATTGCAATTTTTATATTTAGACAGGATTCACAGGATTGATTGGATCTATTGCTTTCTCTGTTTCCGGAAGAAACAGAGAAATGGCAATCCCGCTTTCAGCGGGATAGAAAAACCAAAGAAACCGATTGTATTATTGCCGAAAAAACTCCCTCGAAGAGGGATTTAAGTTTTTGCCTTTCTTCAGGAAAGGCAAAAAAATCCTGAGAATCCTGTAGATCCTGTCTAAGCAAGTTATAGAAACCATTATGTTCAATGAAATAATTTTATCATATTAAACACTTATAAGGTGTAAATTGGAATATTTACCCACAGATTCTCCGGACGAGCCGAATGATAAAAAATGTTTTTGCATACTTGAAAAGCTTAAACTTGAAATTGCTTATGAAAAAACGAAGATCGGCAGAACATCGACAAAAAGTTTTGATTTTCTTGGATTCAACATAAGTGCCAAAGGTTTAAAAGTTTCACAAAAGAGTGTGCAAAAACTCGCGGAACGTATTATTACGAAACTGGTTGACAATAAAGAAAGTCCATCTGAAACTTATTTGAAAACTGGCAGTGTGGCTTATGGCCAAAGATGTTCAGGGTCTAACTTGATGAAAGGAGCTTTACCCATACCCGACGGCATCTCGAAATACGTTCAGCGATGGTCCATATGGGTAAAATCAATTTATGGCAAAGAAAACCTTGAGATACTCGAGACCTTTGTTACATAGAGTAAGCGGGCCAGGTTCGTGTGCTTGTGTGACGGGTTCGAGCGCGGCCAGCCGGTGGATGTGCGAAAACGGTCCGGAGCTCTGCGAGCAGGGCGTATACGCCGCGTTTAACGCCTACAATCGTTGCACTCCAGGTGCCGCCGCCGTGTTCGCAGTTGTCCGCGCCTGCTGGAACGGTCAGGTGGCAGTGGGGGGGTCGCCGCCGGTGTGCTACACGGGCGCGGCAGCTTTGACAGGGAGTGGGGCATGCGTCGGCGGTGGCGGTGGCAAAACGTCGTGAATCGACTTACGCTGCTGCGGTGGTGGGAACAGGCTCTGGAGAACCGTAAGTGACACAACTGGGCCCTCCACTGAACTGGTTGAACACCCGGGGGCGGCGGGCGAGGCCGCGGGCCTGGCATACCTGCCGGGCGAGCAGTGGGGCACCGGGGTCAGCCCTTGACAAGGGACATAAAACGATTACATCCTCTTAAAAGAGTGAATGAGGAGGATGACGATGGCGCGACCCTTGAGGATTGAATTTAATGAAGGCTGGGGGACGGGCATAATTAAATAAGTAGCTCATTGTAATGTTGGGGTGGGTCTGCTGTTGAGCGAGAGAGCTGGTGAGCTGATAGGACAGTAGTCGGGGGACAGTGGTCAGGGGTCAGTCTGGATTCATTGAAAATCAGGAAAGATTGTTGTCCACAAGCGACATCTCAATTCGTTTTCCCAGTACAGATGCCGCCTTGCTGATTGTGGCAATGGTCACGTTGTTTGACTCTTCATTGAGAAGACGTTCGAGTGATGATCGACTCGTTTTCATTCGAGTTGCCATCTCTGTTTTCCGTATGCCTTGTTCATTCATCATGGTTTTGATCTGGTGAGCAAGAGTCTTTTTCAGGGCATTCAGTTGGACTTCCTCATAGATACCTTGTTCCTGGAGAAAATCCTCAAAGCCCTGGCCGATATGTTTTCTTTTGACCATCCCTTATCCCTCCATTTCTCTTTTTCTGTTCTTGGCCGTATCGAGATTTCGTTTCGGGATTTTTGTTGATTTCTTGATGAATCCATGAAGTAGGTACAATTGATCAGATTCAATAAAAAAGAATACCCGCGCTGTTCGGCTGTCGGAAATTCTAGACCGTATTTCAAAAAGGCCATTTCCAAGGGCCTTACATTTTGGAGGACCGACAGGCCAGTGGTATTCTACATTGGCGATATCTCCACCGATCTCGATTCTGTCCTCTTTGGGCAATGACAATAGCCATTCGCGGACAGGCATTCTTCCCGTGGATGTGGCATAAAAACGAGCGCTTATGACCTTGTGTCTGTCCATACATGAATTGTACTATTTGAGGTACGTTTGTCAAGGATTATTTTTTCCATTTTTCTGCTGGTCAATGATCGTGCACTTTTACCCATTTCAGCTCAAGCCCCCGGTTAAATAAATAAAAGCATGGGTGTCAGGCCTACACAGTTGACAGGGTACCCCAAAAACAGATTATCAAAATTGTTTCGGATCTTGACTTGTCAACTGTGTAGGCCTGACACCCATGCCCTTATTATCGAAAATTCGTGTATCAAAAAGGGGGCCTTGATGGGGCTTGACAAGGAAAAAGAGAGGGATTTCCAGCTAAACCAGGTTGACCTGTTCATGTACAGGACGAGGTATTTCACCGACAGCGGGATTATCGGCACAAAGGCATTTATAGAATGTCATTTCCAACGATTCAAAGGGCATTTCGAGTGTAAACATGACAAACGCGGGAATGCAATCCCCGGACTTGGGGGGATTTACTCGATGAAGCGTCTGTCAGAGAAAATGTAGGGCGTATCGGTACAGCGTGTCGACCCCAATTCAGCCCTATCACTTCACTTGGCATCAATTCTTTGCCCATGCTTCAATATTTCATTAACAACCGGATTTGTCATATTGAAGTCCTTTTCTCTGAAAGGGTGTGGTTCAATTCTGCTATCAATTTTCCGTCTCAATCTCATTAGCTCCAACTGTATATCCATTGGATTTTCGAATCCCTTGAGAATAACGGCAATATCAATATCACTTTCTTCGTGATGAGTCCCTCTGGCGTATGATCCGAAAAGAAAGACCTGCTTGCAGTCATAATTCGTCTTGATTACAGAAGCATATTGTCGGGCAATATTTATAGCATCTGTTCTATCCATAACATTTACACCTTCTGCGATTTTAATAATCCCTTAAGCTGGATCGCTTACTTCTGAAAGGGAATAATAACAGTTTTTGGCGCACAGTCAAGATTCATTTCTCTCCTGCTCAACCCCCCTCAGCCTGTACGCGCCCGATGCCGAGACCTATGAATGGGTCAGGGGGGGGTCCCGGATGCTTTGACGCGGCCCTTGAGGGTGTGCGAAACCTGGTCCGGGCCAGTCTGCGGCCGCACATTATCATGTCGGTCATGCGGCGCAATGCGGATAAAATGGAAGCGGTGGTGAGGTCTTCAGGCCCCTGAGCAAGATTTTCACTAAATCCGACGGCCGCTGCGGCATTTTTGGCATCGTAGGGGTCTTAGGGGGCTGGGGGACGGGCATAATTAAATAAACTACTCGACATGAAAACGATGACTTGATAAGGAAGCCCCATGCCTTAAAATGTGGTCAGAGTGAGAGGAAATCGATTGTGTATGGTTGCATCCCAGAGGGATGTCTGGAGGCATATTCCTTAATGGCGTTGGCAGTGACGGAGAATCTATCCCCTGGGATAGAATGAGGAACGATAAGTACACCGGAGTGAGGAAGCTGTTCGTTAAAAAACTGAACTGTAAGGTGTATAAAATCATCTCTGTTTCTGGTTACAAGGGATCTGCCTTCAAGAGCAGCATATTCCAATTGCTCGTTATCCATCGCTTGATTCATGCCAACCTCATGTGTGCTAACAGCGTCAATCCTGGATTCCCTCAACATTTCAGAGATCTTAGGGCTTATATCTTCATCGAGATAGAATTTCATGCTCTGGTTGCCGTTAGGAAGGGATATCTCTTTTGAACGTTTTCTCTGGTCCAGATTTCATTTTTTGCCATGAGATCCTCGATCTCATCAGGGTATGCGGTATAATACGCCAATGCTGCCCTGAGTTGTATTTCAGTAAGCCAATGGTAAATGGTAATGAGCCGATTAAGGTCCTTCTCAACACTTTTGTAGTTAGCGATAACCTCCCAGACTTCTATGCCGGTACCCGCGATTCGGGCCCTTCGTCCACTGACGCCTTCGGCAAACGCAATACCGGGGCAACGGTGCATCTTAATTGCTCCTTCAAGAAGCTCCTTTGTGATGGTGGAGAAGTCTTTTCCCTTTTGCAGCGCGATATCTTGGATTTCCTTAACCGTTTCTTTCGGAATTCTCATGCTTTTTTGAACAGTGGCCATGACAACTACCTCCCAAGGGAATAAACGTATGACGTTATATTACGTTGAACGACGGTGCATGTCAATTGTTTTCTTTGCAACCTCACCCCTTCTTTCTTGGGTCTTGTCCCCTCTGCCTTATGGAAGCCAAAACAGGAGATTCTCTTATCTTGTTGACATCACGTAAAAAACGTGCTACACGTAAATGCCGCGCCTTGATAGGGGCTCACTAAACCCCGTAGTTGCATAAATAAAATGGCAAAATAAGTTTAAAAGCTACAAATACAGACTATTTCTTCATTTTTAATGCTTTGATGCAATCCACTACAGGTGGCGCCCTGAAAGCAGGAAAAAACAGCCATTTTATTTACCCTACGGGAAAGCCGAGGATGCTGTATCTCCTGCGTTGTCGA
>Ga0207996_1002154_pt1 | contig 12396 bp, 12 predicted proteins | sample AntAceMetag02UKG_FD_184773 | JGI IMG/M metagenome (GOLD analysis project Ga0207996, IMG submission 184773) | Saline lake microbial communities from Ace Lake, Antarctica - Antarctic Ace Lake Metagenome 02UKG (SPAdes) (version 2) | ecosystem: Environmental > Aquatic > Non-marine Saline and... | reverse complement strand
ACAGGTGATTTAATTTGGAGTGTATTTGACAATCAGGAATGGATTAATACAAATCCAACTTCTGGTACAAATTACTCTACTATTAACGTAACTGTTTTAAGAGATGAACTTACTCCTGGTGATTACAGTGGTACAATTACTTTGTCTTCTAATGGCGGAGTGGATTTTATTGAGATTTATATGAATGTTCCAGAGGATGAACCTCCTTCTCCTGTTGAACTTCAGGTAACTACTGAAATTACTGAAACATCTATAGGGCTTATATGGACACGAAATTTTGATACTGATTTTGCTGCATACAAACTTTATCGAGATTTAACTCCTGCTGTAACACAAAGTTCTGACTTAGTTACTACAATTACAAATAGTGTTACAAATTATTTTACAGATACAGTTTTACAGCCATCAACAACTTACTACTATTGTGTTTATGTAATGGATATGGCACAACAACATACAGCAAGTAATGTTGTGAGCGGAACGACTCTTACCCAATTATGTAATTGGAGTGTTATTGCTAATTTAGGAACAACCTTTCAGGATGTAGATGTTCTAAATGAGAATTATATAATTGCTGTAGGTGATAATGGTAAAATCTTTTACTATAATGGTTCATCTTGGTCGGAAGAGAGTTCTCCAACGACACGTAAACTTTATGATGTTGAGATTATTTCTCAAATGAATATTTGGGTAGTTGGTGATTATTATAACGATGATGGTGGGATTTTACATTATGATGGAATTAACTGGAGTGAACCAACTGATGCACCAGATGACGACTGTTGGTCAATTGATGCTATTAATGAAAATAATATATGGATCGGTAGTTCATCTGGTAAAATACATTTTTACGATGGAATTAGTTGGACTACAATAGTCGTTAATGGTGATCATATTATAGATATTCAAATGGATAGTCTAACCTCTGGTTGGGCTTTAGATTACAATGGTAAAATCTTTTTTTTCAATGGATATGGCTGGAGTCTTCAGCATGATAATTATCCCGGTTTTAGTAATGAAGCAAGAGCATTTAAAGTGTTTAGTTCCTCGAATATATGGGTTTGTTCGACAGATAATGATAATCGTATTATTCTTTGGGATGGAAGCATTTGGAATGTGATATCAAATATTTCATATGATATCTATAGCTTGTATGCATTACAAAATAACAGTATCTGGTTTGTGGGTGATTATGGAAAAATATATTACTGGAATGGAAACGAAATTCAAGAATCAACAAGTTCCACTTCAAATTCCATTTATAGTGTAAAAATGATATCAGAATTAGATGGCTGGGCAGTTGGAGATAATGGTGTGGTATTGAGGTATCATTAAGAGGGGAGTGTATTTTTTTAGTTACTAAATAATATAATTTATTCTTGACCAATAATATCGCAATTTCTAAAAAAAACTATTGAGGAAATTATGTATGGTAGAAAAAAGACATGCGTAATCAAGGTTGGAAATGTTCCAATCGGTGGAGACAATCCGATTGTGATTCAATCTATGACAAACACAAAAACTGAAGATATTAATAAAACTATTCAGCAGATTCGAGAGCTTACTATTGCAGGTTGTGAAATTATCCGGGTAGCTGTTCCTGATTTTGAAGCTGCTGCTGCGATCAAGCATATCAAAAAATCAATCTCCATTCCATTAATTGCTGATATTCATTTTGATTATAAACTCGCTCTTGCATCGATCAATTCCGGAGTTGATGGGCTTCGTTTAAATCCTGGAAATATCGGAATATATCAAAATGTGTTAAAAGTTGTCGAAGCTGCTAAAGAGAGAAAAATTCCTATCAGAATCGGAGTGAACAGTGGTTCACTCTCAAAAGAGAAAATCGCAAAATATGGAGTTAATGCAAGATCGATCGTGGAAAGCGCCCTGGAACATGTTGCAATTCTGGAAAAAGCAAATTATCATGAAATGAAGATTTCCGTAAAAGCTTCTTCAGTTCCGCTAACTTTAGAATCTTATCGTTTATTGAGCAAGAAAGTTGATTATCCGCTGCATTTGGGCATCACAGAAGCAGGAACGGAATTCGCAGGAACAATAAGATCGTCAATAGGAATTGGAGCACTTCTGGCAGAAGGAATCGGAGATACGTTCAGGGTTTCTTTAACTGCCGATCCTATCGAAGAAATAAAAGTAGCAAAGGAAATTCTAAAGTCTTTAGTTCTACGAAAAGGATTGAAAATAATTTCCTGTCCAACCTGTGGAAGAACAGAAATTAATTTAATTTCTATTGCCAAAGAAGTGGAGAAAAAGTTGCAAAAATTTGCTGATTATGATTTGACAGTTGCGGTTATGGGTTGTGTGGTAAATGGTCCCGGAGAAGCGAGAGAAGCAGATTTCGGAATTGCCGGCGGGAAAAAAGAAGGTCTAATTTTTAAGAAGGGAAAAATCATACAAAAAGTACCTGAGCAGCAATTGGTAGATAAACTCGTATCTGTAATCATGGATTATGTTTTATAATTTTATTCGAAGAAATTACAAATTCTATTTCCTTGTTTTAATACTTATTGTTCCTTTTTTTTGCAGAGCAGATTTAATAATAATAAGGAATGTTAATTTTGAAGGAAATAATTTCGTCACAGATAAAGAATTGAGAAACTTAATCTCATCAAATTCAGAAGAAATCTTCAATCAAAAAACATTGAACCAGGATGTAAAAAATATTTCCGAACTCTATTCTCAAAAAGGTTTTTACAATGTTAAAATTCATAGTCCGGAAGTGTATCCACAAAGCTCAAAACAAGTAGATATCCTCTTTAAAATCGATGAAAATGAAAAACTGAAAATTGATAATATTTATCTTAAGGGCAACAAGTATTTTTCCCAACGGAAAATATTGGAAAAACTTGTGACGAAAAATCTTGATCTCGCTGATTTATCTCCTCTTCTGCACAATATTTTAGAAATTTATCTTTTGAACGGATTTCTATTTGCCAATGTAAAACTGGATAGTCTGAAAAGGATGGAATCGGAACTGAATGCTTTTATTTCGATAAATGAGAATAAACCCTGTTATTTCGAAGAATTCATTTTCACAGGAAATAAAACCACAAAAGATGAAACTTTATTAGAACTTTCTCAAATTGAGAATGTAAAAAATGTTACACCCGAATTGCTGAATTTAGCAGAAGAGAACATCCGAAAACAGGATTATATCTTGAATTGCGATATTATTCCAATTAATCATAGACAGCTTGTTTTCCAAATTGAAGAAGATAAGATGACTCTTTTTTCGGCAATTTTAGGATTTGATAATTCACAGATAAATGAAAATAAATTAACCGGCTTTATCAACCTGGATTTTCTCAATCTGTTTGGAACAGGAAGAGCTTTGTCTTTATTCTGGCAGCGATTATCTGCAGAGAGAAGTTTAATTGAAATGCAATATCATGAAACCGGTTTTAAATCTTATCCGATTAATGGAGACTTCTTAATTTCACGCGAAGAGGTAGATTCCACCTACATCAAAACAGTTTTTGATACTGAAATATATTATTATGATCTTATCAATAAATACGGAATCTATCTTGGTGTAGATGATATTTTTCCCGGAAGCAGAAGACCGAAAATAATCCAGAAAAATTCTTATAAAAAAATCGGTGTTTTCTGGGAATATAATAATCTTGATAATTTTTATAATCCCCAGAAGGGGAAAAGTTATTATCTGAAATATTACAATATTTTGAATAAATTAGAAGGCGAAAATCAAAGCAAAAATGCAGTAGAAATTAGCTGGCAAAATTATAAAAAGATTTTATCAAAATTTGTGCTGGCTTTCAGCCTGAATGCAAAAATTATTGAAAATAAGAAACTTACGAATTTTGATTTTTTTAATCTTGGTGGCAGTAAAAATTTACGTGGATTCAATGAGAACCAGTTTTATGGTTATAGAATTGGTTGGACAAATCTGGAAGTTCGTTATATCTTATCCAGGAAGTCTAGAGCTTTTATTTTTACAGATTATGGGTATGCAGAAAATATCGAATATCGGTTTGGAAAGTTATTTGGATTCGGTTTTGGATTGCGTATAGAAACAAGGTTGGGAATGCTGGGAATTGATTATGGATTTGGATACAGTAATGGAGAACTGAGAAATCCTGTTGACGGAATAATCCATTTTGGAATTGAATCCAAACTGTAGCTCAGATATTCCTGTCTGAAGAAAAGACCTTGAAAAGGTTGCCCGAAGAGGAGTTCTTTCTTATCGACATTTTCAATGGTTGGAAGTTGATGATATAGCAAAAACCGTTGAAAAGGTTTAGCAGGAAGATAAATCTCATAAACTTTTTCAAGTTAAATTTGGACATATTCAAGAGTGAATTTATAAATGAAAAGGAGAAAACAATGGAAAAAAATGGACCCTTAAAAGTGGGAGTTTATGTAGATGTTTCCAACATCGCTCAAAATGGTGGATTTGGTATGCAATATGATGTTCTGCGGGAATTTGCTTGCCGCAATAATGGAGTTGCAATTCGCTTGAACGCTTACGTTGCCTATGATGAGGAAATGGCAAAAAGGCATCCTGAATATAAAAACAAGTCAGAGAATTTTCATTCTATTCTGCGGGATTTTGGTTTTAAAGTGATTGTTAAGATAGTTCGCTGGTTTACAGATGAGCAGGGCAATAAATACGGGAAATCCAATGCGGATCTGGATATGGCTGTGGATGCTCTAATGCAGTCGGAACGTCTGGATTATGTGCTTCTGGTTTCCGGAGATGGTGATTTTGTTCAGGTAGTTAGAGCCTTGCAAAATAAAGGATGTAGAGTCGAAGTTCTGGCATTTAAGAATGTTTCTTACCTTTTGAAGAATGAAGCAGATGTTTTTACTTCCGGCTACCTGGTTCCGGATTTAGTTCCGAGCGAGTATCATCCTGAAAATGATACGAAAAAGAAAGTTGTTCGTGGTGTTTGTTATTCTTTCTTTCCGGAAAAAGGATACGGTTTTATGCGTTTTATGAAAGCCCTGAGAGGAGGATTGTGGATAACAGATTCACGAAAGATAGAATCTCCTTATGGTACGGCTTTTGCACATAATTCGCAATTTCCCGAAAATATCGATCTGACCACATTACCCAATCGAGAACAAATTTTTGAGTTCGAATTAAAAGAGGTTAAAGATAAAGGCTGGCAGGCAGAACATATAAAAACTGTTTATCATTATTAAGAATATTTTAAGATGGATACATATTCAATACTAGATGTTGGCACGAATAATGTGCTAATGTTAATAGCCAGAAAGGAGATTAATAATATTAGAGTTTTGCATCGAGGTTCTTCGATTTCTGCCCTTGGGAAAAATATCAAAGACAATATTCTTACAAAAGCTGCTATTACAAGAACGAAAACCATCTTAACAGAATTTATTAAAATTTCAAAGCAATATACTGAGAATATCATTATCATTGGAACGAGCTGCTCGAGAGATGCAAGAAATATAGATATCTTGTCTAAATGGTTAAAATCAAAGTATGAAATAAATTACAGAATTATTTCAGGAGAAAAAGAAGCATATTTTAATGGACTGGCTAATATTCATGAATTTGAAAAATATAGTGAAATGATTTTATTTGATGTTGGTGGTGGAAGTACGGAATTCACTTTTATCAAAAATAAGAAAATAATTTCAACTCAAACTCTGCAATTGGGAATACGCAGGTTGCAAAATCGTTTTAATTCAAATTATGAGAGTAAAATCCAACGAACAAAAAATATCCTAAAAGAATTACAAATTCCAGTTTTGGACAATCCTGTTATTATAGGGATTGGCGGAACAGTGACAAGTCTGGTTTCCATTCAGAACAATCTTCAAAAGTATAATCCTGAGATTGTTCATAAAAGTAAAATAACCAAAGATGAATTGATTTTTTTATTGGAAAAACTTCAGAGAAGTTCACTTCCTGAAATTACCGAATTAATTCCTTTTGATCCACTTCGTTCTGATATTCTTACAACCGGAGCAATGATCGTGAAAGAGATAATTGACTTTTTTGAAGTGAAAGAATTTTATGTGAGTGATAGAGGTTTCCAGTTTGGTGTATTCGTGCAAAAAGAGGAAGAAATACAGAGAATGCTTTGATTTATCACGAAGGTGCGGGAAGCAAAAAGCAAAAAGCAAAAAGTAAAAAGTAAAAAGCAAAGAGGATGTTTTATAATATGAAATCCGTGTTTATCCGTGCAAATCCGTGAGCAAAAAAACAGTTTTAATCAATGATAAGGAAAATAAAATGTGTGAATTAATAAAATTTAAGCATCAATCTTCAGGAAAGCGTGAAATCAAAATAAAAGGGCAGGTGATCAGTAAAGATACATTCACATTAATTGCCGGTCCTTGTACAGTTGAGAATTACGAAGATTTGCTTTTTATTGTTATCAAATTAAAGCAGATGGGAATAAAGTTCTTTCGTGGTGGTGCCTTTAAAATGCGAACATCTCCATACAGCTTTCAGGGTTTAGGTAAAAGGGGATTAGAATACATTAAAAAGGTCAGTGAGGAAACGGGAATGATTTCTGTTTCGGAAATTATCTCTCCTGAAGATGTTGGAGTTATGTCTGAATTTGTTGATATCCTGCAGGTCGGAACGCGTAATATGCATAATTATCCTTTACTTTCGAAATTAGGAAAAATCTCAAATCCAATAATTTTGAAACGCGGAATGAGCAGCACAATCGAAGAATGGTTGCTTGCTGCAGAACACATCATCGAATCCGGAAATCCTGATGTAATTTTATGTGAAAGAGGAATTAGAACTTTTGAGAATTACACAAGAAACACTCTGGATATTTCTGCAATTCCAGCAGTGAAAAGTCTTTCCAATCTACCGATAATTGTGGATCCTTCACATAGTTCCGGTAAACGTGAAATGATAAAATCTTTAAGCTGGGCAGCAGCTGCAGCTGGAGCGGATGGTTTGATGATTGAAACTCATTTTGCACCTGATACAACTATTTGTGATAGTGAACAGACAATAGATTTTGAGATGCTGGAAGAGATAATGAAGCCAATAGAAAGTCTGGTTTCTTTATGGGATAAGAAGTTTTAAAAATTGACAGAAGTATTTATTGAAAAATTTATGTTTTGTGATTTGAAAAAGGAAAATCTATGAATGTTAACGAGAAAGTTCAATATTGGATAGAAATAGCAGAATATGATCTGAAAACAACAAAAGTTATGCTGGATGGAAAAAGGTTTTTATATGTTGGTTTTATGTGTCATCAGGTTATTGAGAAGATTTTGAAAGCTTATTACACTTTCAGATTAGAGGAAGTTCCACCATTTATTCATAATCTACCCGAACTTGCTAAAAAAAGTAAATTATATCTGGAATTTTCGAAAGAGCAAAAAGATTTTATTGATCAATTAGATCCTCTTAATATTGAATCAAGATATCCAACTTACAAAAATAAACTGATGAAAATTCTTACTGAAAACAAATGTAAACAGATTTTGAATGATACAGAGGTTTTATTTCAATGGATAAAAAAGAAATTGATAGAAAACTAAAAAAATACATCTCTCTTGTTAAAAAGGAATATTCTCCAAAAAAAATCGTTTTATATGGTTCTTATGCACGGGGAAATTACACTGAATACAGTGATATCGATGTCGCTGTAATTGTTGAAGAAATTAAAGGTGATTTTTTAGAATTAATTACAAGATTATATAAATTGCGTAGAAATATCGATACTAAGATCGAGCCTGTTTTGTTGGAAGAAAATAATGATAGAAGCGGATTTCTGGAATCTATCTTAGAGTATGGGAAGGTGATATACAAGAGTTAGATTTAATACTTTTTCTCCTGTTACAAAGATTAGCCACGAAGAGCACGAAGATTCACGAAATTAATTATCCGTATTATCAGCGTAAATCAACAGCAAATTTTCTCTAAAACCCCCAATTTGGTTTAGCATCATAAAGTTTAGATTTGACAATAAATAATTGATTTTCAAAAGTATTCACTGAATAAAATAAGCAGGAGTTTTTGTGATTTCCGAAAAAAAAATAAAACAGATCATTGAAAAATTGATTGAAACCGCAAAACCGCAAAAGATTTATCTCTTCGGTTCTTATGCCAGAGGAGATGCAAGAGAAAAATCTGATTTAGATTTTCTCGTGGTTGAACGCAAATTAAAAAGTCAAAGAAAAGAGATGGTAAGACTGCACGATGCTATCAGGTCGATGCGACTTCCTGTCGATATTTTAGTTACGGGTGAATCTTATTTCAACGAATGGTCTGAAATTCACGGAACAGTAATTCATCGAGCAATAACCGAAGGGAAATTGTGTTATGAAAAACCTTAAATATGCTGAGAAGCTGTTACAAAAATCTCAGAATGACTTGGTTGTTCTAAAGAAATTATATTCTGATCCGGAAGTCGCTGATGAAATTAAAGGCTTTCACGCTCAACAATCTGCTGAAAAGATGTTAAAAGCGGTTTTAGCTTTTGAAGGTATTGAATTTCCGTTTACACACAGATTAACTGATTTATTAGATTTACTTAAAGACAATCAAATTCCATTTCCGGATTCATTTGAAGATCTGCGCTTTCTTACACCATTTGCAGTTGAATTTCGTTATGACTATTTTGAAGAAGATAACGAACCGACGGATTTTGAAGAAATTATAAAATTATTAAATGAATTGTACGAATTGGTAATAAAAAAAATTTATTTGTAAATCTAACGATAATTTTTTTTCCTAAGATGACATTCCTAAAAAGTTTCAGAAAGTTCCGCTGAAAGCGGAAAACTCGTGTCTGCTTAAACAAATTCCTTCGCAATTTCACATGCTAATTTCACATTATTTTCAACTAACTTTATATTTGCCTGCAAAGCTTTTCCATCTGTAAGTTCCACAATTTTTTGCAGCAAAAATGGAGTAACTTTCTGTCCTGTTACATTTTTTTCTTCTATTTTTTTGATTGCAATTGTAATAATTTTTTCAATCTCATCAAATGGGATTTCATATTTTTGAGGAATTGGATTAGCAATTAAGATACCATTTGAAAAACCTAATTCTCGATTGAGTTTGAAAATTTTGACAATCTGTTTCACAGTATCAATTTTCTCGATTTTCAGGTTTGTTTTTGTAGAATAAAAAGCCGGGAAGAACTCGGTCTGAAATCCTAAAACCGGAACACAGAGAGTTTCCAGAATTTCCAATGTTTTTGCCAGATCCAGAATTGCTTTTGCTCCGGCAGATACAACAATAACAGGAGTTTTTGATAGCTCAAAAAGGTCTGCTGAAAGATCGAATGTTTGTTCAGCAAACCTGTGAACACCACCGATCCCACCGGTTGCAAAAACTTTAATCCCAACCATATTAGCTGCAATCATGGTTGCAGAAACAGTTGTTGCTCCCATCTCTTTTTTGATGAGCACATTTGAAATTTCTCTGCTGGAAACTTTACGTATATTTTTTGAAGAAGCTAATTCTTCTAATTCCTGCTGATTCAAACCGATCTTAATTTTTCCATTCATAATGCAGATAGTGGCAGGTACAACATTGTTTTTTTCTGCGATTTCTTCTAATTTTCCGGCAACTTCCAGGTTTTGTGGAAATGGCATTCCATGAGCTATAATAGTAGATTCCAAAGCTATTACAGGTTGGTTGTTCTCCAAAGCTTGTTCAACCGGTTTGCTAATGCTCAGAAATTCGCTTTTAAGATTATTCATCTTTTGGGCTTTCCAGGATTTCAACTTTTAATTGTTTCACTCCCACACCGATTAAGCCGATTTCTTTGGCAGCAGCATAAGAAAGGTCTAAATCACGTCCGCTAATAAAAGGTCCGCGATCATTAACTCGCACAACAACAGATTTGCCGTTATCTTCGTTCGTTACTTTTAAAACTGTATTGAAAGGCAAAGATTTGTGAGCACAGGTGAGTTTATTCATATCAAAAACTTCACCGTTTGAGGTTGGTCTGCCATGAAATTTTGTTCCGTAAAATGAAGTCACAAAATAGAAAATATCTCCTTTTCCAACATCCTTTTGGATAACTTCTGTTTTGGAATTTCCATAGAATTGATGTAGTTTTTTATTTGAAGTTCCTTTAGTTTTATAAATTGTATTGGAACTGCATCCAACCAATAATAAAAGAATTGAAATAACAATAACAAATTTTTTCAAACCGACCTCCTTTATCCATCATCTTCAAGGGTTCTGCATAATTCATATTGAACCACTAAAGTGGTTCTGTGCGAGTTTTGTTTCATTGCATCCCACAGTTAAAACTGTGGGTTAATGATATACTAAATATTGAATTAACCCACAACTTAAGTAGTGGGAATAATCAAACCCACATATGAAAATTTCAACCATTTTAATGGTTTCTGAAATTTTGTCTAATTATGCAGAACTCATCATCATCTTCAAAAAAAAGAGAAAAACATATTCTGTCTATTTATTTTTTCCTGTTGACAGAATAAGCTCTCCTTTCTTCTTTACCAACAAAAATTTAGGTGCAAATTATGGAAAAATCTATTGTTGATTATTTTATCTCTCTGGTTCAAATTGACAGTGAATCCAAACAGGAAAAAGACATTGCTCTCAAACTTGAAAAAGATTTAACAGCTTTGGGAGCCGAAGTTAAATTTGACCAAGCAAATGAAAAAACAGCAGGAAACATCGGCAATCTTTATGCATATTTACCTGGTAAGGTGGATAAGGAACCGATTCTGTTTTGTTCTCACCTGGATACAGTGAAACCTGGTATTGGAGTAAAACCTCAAATTCTGGAAGATAGGATTACTTCCGATGGAACAACGATATTGGGTTCAGATGATAAATCCGGTATTGCTCAAATTATTTGTGCCATTAGGGACATCAAAGAAAGCAATATCATTCATGCTCCTATTGAAATATTATTTACTATCTCGGAAGAAATCGGTCTTGTGGGTTCAAAAAATCTGGATTATTCTTTGATAAAATCTAAGTTTGGATTTGCTCTCGATTCAAGGGATGTTGGTTCTTTAACAATTGGAGCTCCTTCTGAAAACGACTTGAAAATTCTTGTACATGGTAAAGAAGCTCATGCCGGTGTTGAACCCGAAAAAGGTTTGAATGCGATTATGATTGCTGCTCGAGCAATTAGAGAATTACCTCTTGGTCGAATTGATGAAGAGACAACCTGTAATATTGGAAAGATAGCAGGTGGGAAAGCCACGAATATCATTCCTAATTATGTGGAAATCGAAGCTGAGGTTAGAAGCCATTCCGAAGAAAAACTTCAAAAAGTTACTCAACAGATTTGTTCAATTTTCAAGGAGACTGCTTCGAAATATCAAGTTGAAAATTTTGAAGATAAGATAATCTATGCTAAGGCTGAAATAAGTATTAAAAAAGGTTATCAATCTTTTCGTTTGAAAGAAGATGATGAAATTATTAATTTAGTTTATGGAGTAAATAAAAACCTGGATTTATCCTGCTCGACTACTATCGGTGGCGGAGGGAGTGATGCCAATAATTTTAATCAACACGGAATAAAAATGGCAATTGTTGGAACCGGTATGACCAACGTTCACACAGTTGATGAGTTTATCCTCATTTCTGATTTGGAAAAAGGTGCTCAATGGGTTAAAGAAATCATCAAAATATATTCTCAGATGTAAAATGAAACAAAATTTTTTCAAGATGCAGGCTCAGGGAAATGATTATATTTTCTTTGATTTTTTGCAAGAGAATGAACCTGAAATCGATTTTCCAAAACTTGCTCGAAAAATTTGCGATAGACATTTCGGAGTAGGAGCTGATGGAATTATACTGCTTTTAAAGACTTCTGAAAATGATGCATTCATGGAAATTTTCAATGCAGATGGTTCTCTTGCAGAGATGTGCGGCTCTGCTCTACGTTGTACAATTGCTTACTTAAACACGTTTTTAGAGAAAACAACTTTTTCTATCCAAACAAGAACTGGACAAAGAAAAGGCTGGCTCATTTCAAATGAAGAATCACCACTTGTAAAAATTGATATTGGTATTCCTAAATTGATAAATAAAGATTTGATAAAGATAGGAAATTTTGAAGGTTTGGTAGTTTCGGTAGGAAATCAACATTTTGTGACTTTTGTAGATAATTTGGATTTTGATTATGCTAATAAATTCGGTCCTGTTATTGAAAAAAATAATTTTTTTTCAGAAGGTATCAACATAGAATTTGTTAAAATTATTTCGTCAAAAGAAATTGAGATAAAAGTCTGGGAGCGGGGAGTTGGTGAAACTCTAGCCTGTGGAACTGGTGCATGTGCCGCTGTTTTCGCTGGCATTCATCAGAATCTCTTAGAGAATTCTGTTGATGTTATTTTTCCTGGTGGAATCCTTAAAGTTGAATTTAATGGAGAAAAAATTTTCTTAACAGGAAAAGTGGATTTTGTCTT